>PPYE01584919.1_pt1 | contig 43490 bp, 37 predicted proteins | sample 1559881 | NCBI WGS metagenome assembly PPYE01 (sample SAMN08240022, study PRJNA423297) | Human gut metagenome, whole genome shotgun sequencing project.
ATGTACCAGGAACGGGCACTCCCCGCAGATTCCTGGGAAGCCAGCAGGATAGAATACAGGCTCGGTGAATTGCTTGGCATTGTCGGGACCCCGACTTACGCCGTCCCCGTAGGCAAGTCCGAACGCCTCGTTGAGATGTTCTGTCGTCACAAATTTCTCTTCCAGATGCTGCCGGAATCCCGCCTGCATCCATATCCCCGACTGAAAGAGATTGAGGACAGGCTGAAAGAACAGAACAAGGCAATTTTCGGGCGTGAGAAAAAGCGGGATAAGCTGGAAAAGGAAATGTCTGAATGTACGGGTATTTTCAAAGGCGGCAGGCGAAGGGAGTTACAGCAGGAGATTGACGGTCTTGACATTCAGATTTCTAATATGAAAAAAAGGCTTTCCTCTATCGTGAAAGAACATCGTTTTGATTCTGTTCAGGCATTTTATAAGGAACTTAATGCGGCAAAGAAAGAGAATCATGATTATGAAGTGGCTTGTGCAGAGTATGAAAAGACTTACGGAGAAAAAGTGGCGGATACAAAGAGCGTCAGGAACAGGCTCAGGCAAAAAGAGCAGACCGTAAAAGAAAGAGAGGCGGGCAGGGTGTATCAGGCAAAGCAGAAAGATAAAGGGGCGAGATAGTAAATAATGGGTAAATGGTGTCCTGCATCTGCCTGATAAAGTCTACAGTATTCTTTGCTGTATTGGTAAAGTTGACTACCATGTTTCGATACAGGTATTTTAAACCTGACAGGGCTCGTCTGTTTCTGTAATGCCGGAAACAGACGATTTTCTGCTTTCTTTCCGGTAATCTGACGGTGAAACCGCATAAGCCTTTTTAAAGCATTTGGCAAAAGCAAACTGATCATCAAACCCAAGAGAACTGGAAATCACAGCTATATTCAATTCCGTTGTTGTCAAAAGCCGGCAAGCCTTTTTCAGTTTCAGGTTCATCATGTACTGTTTTGGGGAAACACCATATTTCTCATGGAATGTTCTGGTAAGGTAATTGGGATGGAGGCCATATTTTTGGGAAACATCCCGGAGCTTTATTTTTTCCGCATAATTCATATCCAGGTAAAACTTGATTTCATCAATGACGGAAATTTTTCCCCAACTGTTTTCCTGAAACCCAATATCCTGAAAAAGCATTGCCATAATCTGGTACAGCATACCCGTTGTCTGAAAATATTGACTGGTGGATGTCCCTTTGACAGAAAGCATATCCATAATGAGAGTCCGATATTTTGCAGTATCTAGACTGTGTATAACATAAATGCCATCAGTTGAAGTCATGAGCTGTGACAGGTACATATGGGAATTGATTCCAAGAAAATTAATCCATGCATAGTGCCACGGATCGTTTTTGTCAGCTTCGTAGTAAGACACTTTTCCGGCAGGAATCAGAAATGCGTCACCGGCTTCTAAATGGAAAATGTGTTCGTTGATGCGTACATCCCCCTTTCCTGCGAACACAAAATGTATCATATGGTATGAGCGTATCTTAGGCCCATAACTGTAGCCGGGAGAGCATTCTTCATAGCCTGTACTGTAAAGCGACATATCGGAGTTTGATTTATACATTAAGGAGTGGTAAGTTTCTTTATATTCTCTCATGCACCCATTATAATATAAAAAGTTAGTTTTTGCCATACTTTATTTTGTTTCTGCCATAGAAAACGAAAGCGGAATGGTGTTTAATATAGTTACAGGGCAACGAACAAAAAAGAGAGGAGGCAGATGATGGGAGAGAGGATTCGACAGCAGTATCATCTAGAACCCGACAGAGGGCTTTTAAACGATCCCAATGGATTATGCTGGTTTAATGGAAAATACCATATTTTTTTTCAGTGGAACAGGTTTGCAAAAGACCACTCCTACAAAGAATGGGGATTGTTTACCTCAAAAGACCTTATTCATTGGGAGTTTGGAGAAAGTGCATTACTGCCCGATCAGGAGTATGACAAAAACGGTGTATATTCCGGAAGCGGGTATGTGATTGGCGACAGCTTGTATCTGTTTTATACCGGAAACAGCAAAAATGGCGGGCAACGGAAAAGCAGCCAGTGCCTTGCGGTGACGAAGGACAGCAGGGTATACTTCAAAGAGGGCGTGGTTCTTGAAACACCAGAGGAATATACAGAACACTTCCGTGATCCGAAAGTGATAAAAAGAAAAGATAATGGATATTACATGGTGATAGGTGGTCAGCAGAAAAATGGAAAAGGCGCACTTGCCCTATGCAGTTCTGAGGATGGGGCGGCATGGAAGTATGAGCATATGCTCGCTGCATCAGAGCAGTTTGAAATGATTGAATGCCCTGACCTGTTTGAACTGGACGGGCAGGAAGTATTACTCTATAACCCACAGTATCGTGACAATGAGAAGGATGAGGATATTTTCAGCTTTTCTGCATATAAACTGGAAGAGTTTGAAGAACAGGATGGAACCTTTAAAGACAAGAGATTGGATGTGGGATATGAAAAAACAGATGTAGGGTTTGATTTTTATGCACCACAGACCTTTGAAGCACCGGATGGAAGGAGAATCCTGTTTGGCTGGATGTCAAGGATGGGAACGGAGCAGGAAAGAGCATTTTCGGTTAATGAACCGAATATCCACTGTCTGACACTGCCAAGGGAATTATCCGTAAGGGGAAGAAAACTTTGTCAGAAACCGGTTAGGGAATTATATAGTCTTTTAGGGGAAGAAATATTGGCGGTACACAGGAATGGCAGATGGAAGGCGGAGCAGATAGGACGTACCTTTTACATACAGATTCAACTGAATAAAGAAGAAAAGGAACGGGACTTTCGGATTGTTTTTCATCAGGATGAGGCAGGAATTACTTATAGCGCAGCGGAAAAAAAGATGGTGTTTTTCAGGAAAAACTGGATGACTGGAGAGGCAGAAGAAAAGACAGCCGATATTGGAACGTTGGAGGAACTGGAAATCTGGTCAGACTATTCCAGTATGGAGATTTTTGTAAATGAAGGTCAGACAGTCTTTTCATCCCGAATTTACCCAAAAAGCGGTAAAACGGAAATCATAATAGAAGGTAATTTGCAGGAAAAAGATATGCGTATCTGCAAAATAATAAATAACAAGAAGGAGGAAAAAAGAGATGAGAGAACAGGAACTGGCTAAAAAAATCATAGAGCTGGTCGGAGGACAGGGAAATATTGTATCTGTGCAGCATTGTGCAACAAGACTGCGCATTGTGGTAGCAGACAAGGAAAAGATTGAACAGAAAAGTGTGGAAGCGCTGGATAAGGTAAAAGGTTCATTCTTTAATTCAGGGCAGTACCAGATTATCTTGGGAACCGGTCTTGTCAATCGTGTCTATGATGAAGTGACCAAGATCATGGGTGATACGGGAGCAGGAAGCAGTTCAGAGAAAAAAGAGGCGGTAGTTTATGGCAACCGATTCCAGCGGGCAGTCCGTATGTTTTCAGATGTGTTCGTACCGGTTATTCCGGTACTGGTGGCAACCGGTTTATTTATGGGATTAAGGGGACTTCTGACACAGGATGCAGTTCTTGGGTTATTCGGACTGACACCGGCAGATGTTCCGCAGTCACTGTTGCTTTTCACACAGATTCTGACAGATACTGCATTCGCGTTTCTGCCTGCCCTTGTATGCTGGTCTGCTTTCCGTAACTTTGGCGGCAGTCCCGTTATCGGAATCGTTCTTGGGTTAATGTTGGTAAGTCCCAGTCTTCCAAGCGCCTATGCGGTAGGAGCTGGAGAGGCAGATCCGCTGGTATTCTTTGGGTTTATCAAAGTAGCGGGATATCAGGGTTCCGTACTTCCTGCATTCGCAACGGGAATCTTGGCGTCAAAATTTGAAAAATGGCTCAGGAAACATATTCCGGATGCAATTGACCTGATTGTAACTCCGTTTCTGACGCTGTTGTTTGGAATCGTCATTGCCCTTTTTGCAATCGGACCAGTATTACATTATGTGGAAAATATCGTGTTATGGCTGGTTGAGAACCTGTTGTTCTTACCTTTTGGAATCGGTGGATTTTTATATGGGTGTTTCGGGCAGCTTCTTGGAATCTTCGGTATCCACCATATACTAAACTTCCTTGAGATCAGTATGCTGGCATCTGACGGATGGAACTACCTGAACCCTATCGGAACCTGCGGAAATATCGCACAGGCAGGAGCAGTATTGGCAGTCGCAATCAAGGCAGCATCCAATAAGACAAAACAGGTGGCTTATCCTTCCTGCATTTCTGCCCTGCTTGGTATCACAGAACCAGCAGTATTTGGTGTAAACTTAAGATTTGTAAAGCCTTTTATCATGTCCATGATCGGCGGCGGTGTAGGCGGGTTCCTTGCTTCTATTTTACATCTTCGGGCAACGGGAATGTCCATTACCGGCATTCCGGGAACGCTCCTGTACCTGAATGAGCAGCTTCCGCTTTACCTGCTTGTAAATGTGATTTCTTTTGCAGTGGCATTTGGGCTGACATGGTTCTTTGGATTTAATAAGAAAATGGAGCAGGATTCATAATGAGCATTCTTTTTTCAGAAAATCAGAAAGTTGTACATATCAGAAATTCATCTGTCAGCTATGTGATGGAAGTAATTGATGACAAGTATCTGGTACAGAGGTATTTTGGCAGGCGCATCCGCAGTTATGGCGGATGTGGGCAGCCATATTATTATAAGCGTGGTTACAACACGACGCATGAATGCAGTATTCCAAATGTGTCTTTTGATGATTTCCCATTTGAATATCCCACAAGAGGGGATGGGGATTACCGGATTCCTGCATTTGCTATAACGCAGGAATCTAGAATTGAATTTACAAGGCTTACCTTTAGGTCTTGGAGGGCATTGGAAGGAAAACCGAGGGTGGAGGCACTCCCCTCAACCCTTGCAGGAGAAGGAGAGGCAGAAACACTGGAAGTGGTCTGTGAAGATGATACGGCAGGAATAAAGCTGTATTTGTATTATACGGTATTTGCGGACAAAGGGATCATAGCCCGGCATCAGAAGGTGGAGAACATTGGAAATCAGGTTGTCAGGCTGGAAAATATCCAGAGCATTTCTTTGGAGCTTCCGGCAGGGGAGTATGATATGCTGTCCTTATACGGAACTCATGCGAAGGAAGGGAATGTCAGCCGGTTCCGCCTCCACCACGGGGTACAGAGGATAGAAAGCGTCAGGGGAAGCAGCAGTCCACAGCACCAGCCATTCTTTGCATTGATGTCGCCGCAGACGGGGGAACATTCCGGTGAGGTGTATGGGTTTCATTTCGTTTATAGCGGAAATTTTCTGGCACAGGCAGAGGTAGATCAGTTTGGGAATGTGCGTGCACAGATTGGGCTGCACCCGGATATGTTTTGTTGGAGGCTGAAACCAGGAGAATCCTTTGAAGCGCCGGAAGCAATCCTGAATTACAGTGCAAAAGGGCTTAACGGAATGAGCCGGAATTTTCACTGGCTGTACAGGAATCATTTAATGCCTCTCAGGTTTCAGGACAAGGAGCGTCCGGTTCTTCTTAATTCCTGGGAAGCGATGTATTATGATGTAAGCCTTGAGAAGTTGGAGGAACAGGCAGAGCAGGCAAAGAAGCTGGGCGTGGAACTGTTTGTGCTGGACGATGGGTGGTTCCGGGCAGATAACAGCAGCCACACTTCTATGGGAGATTGGAAGTGCAATCAGCAAAAACTTCCCGGCGGCATAGAAAAGGCGGCGGAAATGGTCCGGCAAAAGGGAATGCTGTTCGGCTTGTGGTTTGAGCCGGAGGCGGTCTGCAAAAACAGTGAGTTATATAGGGAGCATCCTGAGTGGGCTTTGCAGGTTCCCGGATATGGAATGACGGAAGGGAGGCATGAATATCTGCTTGACCTTTCCAGAAAGGAGGTGCGGGAGTATCTGATCCATATGCTGGATTCTTATCTTGGAACAGGGCTGATTGATTATGTGAAGTGGGATATGAACCGCCCCCTTACGGATGTGAACTCCCTGGCTCTTGAAAGAGAGCAAAGTGGAGAAACCAGCCATCGATATATTCTTGGGTTATATGAGATATTATCAGAGGTTACAAGACGTTATCCGGATGTCCTCATTGAAGGGTGTTCCAGCGGCGGGGCAAGGTTTGATCCCGGAATGCTGTACTATGTAGGGCAGAACTGGAGCAGCGACAATACGGATGCCTTTGATCGTACACAGATACAGTCGGGGCTAAGTCTCCTTTATCCACCAGTCGTTATGGGGGCCCATGTGAGCATTACACCGAACCACCAGACAGGAAGAACCACATCGCTCCATACGAGATATCAGGTGGCACGGCTGTTTAACCTTGGATATGAGCTGGATTTAACCCAATGCTCCGAAGAGGAAAAAACTGAGATAGCACAGCAGATTGAGGAACATAAAAAGGAGCGGAAATGGATTGAAAAAGCAGAGTTTTATAGGGGAGAAGCACCAAACGGGAATTACAGGCTGTGGGACTGTGTCAGGGAAGACGGAGAGGAATGTATCGCAATCGTTTTTCAGGAGCATTATAATCCGCTGCATTGCCATAGCAGATTCCGGCTGGCGGGATTGAATCCGGCGTATGATTATATGGAAACCGGCAGCGGAAAGGTTTGTGGCGGAGATGAATTGATGGAAATTGGCATTAGTGTTCCGTTAGTACAGGAAGATTTTTATACATTTTCCTTTCATTTTGTAAGGGTGGTCTGATATGATAAAGGAAAAGGAAACACGTACAGACGGAAAGATAATAGTTCGGTTGTTAGCAAGCGATCTGGACGGAACATTGCTGGACGGGAAAAGCAGGATTACACAGGAGACGGCAGAGGCGGTCAGGAAGGCACAGAATGCAGGGATTAAGTTTGTAGCTGTCACGGGAAGGTCATGGAGTACGGCACATGAAATATTTACAGATGCTGGGCTTGTAGCCGACTATATTCTGCTGAATGGGGCGGAATTCCGAAATTCGGATGGAAAGATCATATATCAGGAAAAAATGGACAGCAGGGCAGGGCATGAGGTGTTGGATTATCTTTTGTCAGAACAGATGGATGTAGAAGTGATTACTGATATAGGAGAATATGCAACCAATACAAATGTCTGTCGGATGGCATCTGATTTTTCGGAATTTATCCGCATACAGCACCAAATGTCTGGAATGCTTAAGTTGTTTTCCTTTTCCGACAATCAGGAGCGCGTGGAGGCGTGTAGAAAAAGTATCCAGTGCTTTCAAGGGATTTCTGTCACGTCTTCCGCCGAATGGAACATAGAAGTGACATCAGATCGGGCGCAGAAGGGCAGGATGTTGAAAAGGGCAGCGAACTATTACGGAATTTCTACGAAGGAGATTATGGTCTTCGGGGATGGATATAATGATGAAACATTGTTTTGCGGGTTCAGGCATTCAAGGGCAATGGAAAATGCGGTTCCTTATATACGCAGGCTGGCGGAAAAAGTTATTGGAAGCAACGGGAACAATGGTGTGGCAAAAGAAATAAATCAAATTTTAGGAGGTATGAAAGATGGCATTGTTTAAGAGAAAAGAAAAAGAAGAGACAGTAAAATCCCTGAAGGCATTTGTAACGGGGAAGGTAATTCCGATTACTGAGGTGAAGGATCAGGTTTTTTCCTCAAAAGCATTGGGTGACGGCGTTGCGATCGTTCCTTCCGCACAGGTCGTAACTGCACCGTGTGACGGAACAGTTTCTATGGTTGCCGAAGGCTCTAACCATGCAATTGGCATGACGCTGAATAACGGTGCGGAAATACTGCTCCATATCGGGATTGACACAGTAAGTTTAAATGGGGAAGGTTTTCATGTGGCTGCAAAAGAAAAGAGCAAAGTTAAGCAGGGAGATAAGCTGATGGAATTTGATAAGGCGTTGATTGAATCAAAAGGCTTTGAAACTACCTGCATTTTGGTTTTGACCAATTCCGATGATTATCCGGATACGACCTATATAAGCGGTATGGAAGCGGTTCAGAACGAAACGGAAATCTGTAAATTTTAGGAGGCGGAATCATGAGTAAATTTGAATATACCATTAAAGACGAATTGGGAATCCATGCAAGACCGGCGGGGCTGCTTGTTAAAGAAGCAAAAAAGTATGAAAGCAAAATTGTTATTTCCAAGGAAGGAAAGAGCGCAGAGGCAACGAAACTGATGGCAATTATGGGAATGGCTGTAAAGTGCGGCCAGGCCGTGTCAGTAGAAATCAGCGGCAGTGATGAAGATGCGGCAGCGGAAGGCATGAAAGCATTTTTCGAAGAAAACTTATAGGGACAGAAACGGTACAGTCAGGCGGTGAGCCTGACTGTACTGAAATAGGAGGAAGCTTATGGTTCGGGTGAATGGAAAAACTGTATATAAGGGGATTGCGGTAGGCCCCGTAGTGGTTCTGAAAAAAGAAGATTACCAAGTAAAGCGGACAAAGACGGAAGAACCGGAGGCGGAAGTATGCCGGGTAAACGAAGCTGTGAAGAAGGCGCAGGAAGAGCTTGGAAATCTTTATGAAAAAGCGCTAAAGGAAGTAGGGGAAAACAGTGCGGCAATTTTTGAAGTGCATCAGATGATGCTGGAGGATGAAGACTACCTGGATGCAATCTACAATATGATCCGCAGCCAGATGGTAAATGCGGAATATGCTGTTGCAGTGACGGGCGACAATTTTTCAGAAATGTTTGCAAACATGGATGATGACTATATGAAGGCAAGGGCAGCCGATGTGAAGGATATTTCAAATCGGTTGGTAAAATGTGTTGCAGGTGCATCTGTGAAAACAGATGTTTCGGACGAACCGGCAATCATTGTTGCAGATGACTTAAGCCCCAGTGAGACGGTGCAGATGGATAAAGAGAAAATTCTTGCTTTCGTCACCGTGCATGGCTCAACAAATTCCCATACAGCAATCCTTGCTCGGATGATGAATATCCCTGCCCTGATCGGGGTTCCTTTGGAACTGGAAAATATCCATACAGGGATGCAGGCTGTTGTGGATGGGTTTCAGGGGGAGGTCATCTTTGAACCGCTGGAAGAAATCCGTGACCGCGCAGTTGCAAGAATGCGGGAGGAGAGAGAAAAGCAACGGCTTTTGCAGGAATTAAAGGGAAAAGAAAATGTGACTTTGGACGGAAAGAAGATCAATCTCTATGCGAATATCGGCAGCATAGGGGATATTGGATATGTGCTGGAGAATGATGCCGGTGGGATAGGATTGTTCCGAAGCGAATTTTTATATCTGGGAAAATCGGATTTTCCGACAGAAGAGGAACAGTTTCAGGCCTATAAACAGGTTGCGCAGACAATGGCTGACAAAAAAGTCATTATCCGTACTTTAGATATCGGAGCAGATAAGCAGGCGGATTATTTTGAACTTGGAAAAGAAGAAAATCCTGCAATGGGATATCGGGCGATCCGCATCTGTTTAAAACAGCCGAAGATATTTAAGACACAGCTCCGTGCGCTGCTTCGGGCGACTGCATATGGAAATATTTCTATTATGTATCCTATGATCACTTCTACGGAGGAAGTGCTTGCAATCTATGAAATTGTAAAGGAAGTGCAGGCGGAATTGGAAAAAGCGGAAGTTCCTTATAAACTTCCGGAGCAGGGAATCATGATTGAAACGCCTGCGGCAGTAATGGTCAGTGATGACCTGGCTGAATTGGTAGACTTCTTTAGTATTGGAACAAATGACCTGACACAGTATACTTTGGCTATTGACAGGCAGAATGAAAGACTGGATGACTTTTACAAGCCCCATCACAAGGCGATTTTACGGATGATTCAAATGGTAGTGGACAATGCCCATAAATGCGGTAAGTGGGCAGGAATCTGTGGAGAACTTGGAGCTGATACGGAACTGACGGAGAAATTTGTGCGGATGGGTGTGGATGAACTGTCAGTAGCTCCGTCCATGATATTGAAAATAAGGAAAATTATCAGGGAAATGAATATGGGAGGAACGGATGAATCATGATGAAGAGATTACCGGTATCGCTTAATTCAATAGATAGGGTAAAAGAGTTTGTAAATTCAACGAATAAGATTGAAGGCGACGTGTTTTTGATTGCCGGGCGGTATGTGATTGATGCCAAGTCTATCATGGGAATTTTTAGCTTGGACTTGTCAAAAACATTGGAGCTTGAAGTGGGAGAGTGGAAAGATGAATATGCCGGGCTGCTTGACCAATATATTCTTTGAAGTATAGTATTGGTAAGAGAGGAGGAATCGAACGATGAAATGTTCACTGATTTTATTCAGCCCAACCGGAGGAACGGGAAAGGCTGCCCAAATGCTTTGTTCAGCATTAAGCAGTGACATACAGATATTTGATTTGACGGATGCAACGCTTGATTATGCAGGCTTTCCATCAGAGGATGGTGGGGTTGCAGTAGTTGCACTGCCATCTTATGGCGGGCGTGTGCCGGCGCTGGCAGCAGAACGGCTGCAGAAAATTAAGGGGAATGGGATGCCCTGCGTACTGCTTTGTGTCTATGGAAACCGGGCGTATGAAGATACTCTTGTGGAGATGGAGGATTTAGCGAAAGGGTGTGGTTTCCGTGTAGTTGCCGCTGTGGCTGCCATTGCGGAACATTCCATTATGCATCAATACGCAGCAGGAAGACCGGATGCTGCTGACGAAAAGAACCTGAAGGAGATTGGGGGAAAGATTGCAGAGAAGCTGTTGAAATCTATGGACAGCAGTTTTCTTGTTCCCGGGAATCGTCCTTATAAGAAGGCTGGCGGTGCAGGATTGGTGCCTAGAACTACCTCTGCCTGCATAAATTGCGGGTTATGTGCCAGTGAGTGCCCGGCTGGTGCGATTGCCAGTGGCGATGGGAAATCAACGGATAAGGCAAAATGTATTTCTTGTATGCGCTGTGTTGTGAAATGTCCATATGGGGCAAGAAAAATCAATGGGGCGATGGTTTCAGCCGCATCATTGGCAATTAAAAAGGCTTGTTCTGTGCGGAAGGAATGTGAGTGCTATTTTTAAGAGTAAAAAAGGCTATCCGATAATTAGAAATTCCACAAACCACCAAATGTCACAGGTTTGTGAGAATTGAGTGAATTATTTTGTTGAAAATCAGAACAATGGTGAGATTTCTGTGAGAATTGTGATTTAGAATAAAAGAAAAGCTCATCTGCCCAGCGGCGGAAAAGAAAAAAACCGCTGACGGGCAGACGCTTTCCTGCTCTCATTCTACATATCTCTGTGCGGTGGTTTTGAATTATCAAGGCCGCCGTATCTTTTTGCTTCGACGTCCCCTGCACTGTGTATCTGGTGTGGCGGCTTTAGGAGGACGCCGCCATAGTCTTGCCCCTCCTCCGGGACGGTATGACTGTCAACAAGTATTATTGTTCTGTATAAATTGGCATAATAATGGGCTTTCCTGCTGCGCCAGCTTCCTACAATGGGAGACTGGCGTTTTTGTTTATCGCATTTTGTTGAATGTCCCTGAACAGTTTCGGTGTCGTTCCCCACCTTCATTCGATTCACCCGTCAACCACGCTTGAATCGAAATGGAGGTACATAATGCAGAAAATCAACCTTCGGGATTTGTATCCTGATGTTTATAAAACTGATGCCTTTTTGGAAGTAACCGATGAAGCACAGGCGGTGTTTCTGGCCGATGAGCGAGCTGAAGCAGCCTATGAACGGAAAATGTATCGCTACAAGGCTCAGTATTCCCTGGACTGCGAGAATTGAATTGAAAATGCGCTCATGCACAAACCACAGCCCCCCGAAATGGTCTTGGAGGAAAAGCTGTTGCGAGAACAGCTTTACTTCGCTGTGATGGCCTTGCCAGAGAAACAGGCAAAAAGAATCTATGCCCGGTATTACTTGGGAATGACAGTAAAAGAGATTGCCAAAACGGAAGGTATTGATCCCAGTCGCGTTCGTGACAGTATCCGGCGTGGGCTGAAACAGTTAGCAAAATATTTTTGATAAAGTTTCCGGGATTTCTGCACTCCATCCGTCCAGCGCCGGGATATAAGACTGCAAAGTATTTTACGCTGATTTTCCATCCTGAGATTCTGTACGGCAACCATCTGGAATACCGCCTGTCCAAAGCAGCGGCGTTACTGGAGTCCTCGGGTTTGAGTATCACAGAAATTCCTGAACAGACAGGTTTTTGTGATGTCAGCTATTTCATTAAAATGTTCCGGCGCAAAACCGGGATCACACCTAAGGCATATGCAAAAAGGAATCGTGTTTGATTCCTGATTCTATAGTATTTGCTGTCAAAAAAGACAATTCTACTGCCGGTCGATTGCCAAATCGTGCCTTTTATTATAAGCTTTTGAGTTAGAAAGCAGGAGGCAGATAACATGTTTGAGATTAACAAAGAACGATTCGGCGCATTCCTTTTGGAACTGCGGAAAGAAAAGGGATATACACAGAAACAGCTTGCAGAAAAATTATTTGTATCAGACAAGGCAGTCAGCAAATGGGAACGGGGGTTGAGTCTGCCGGATATTACACTCCTGGGCCCGCTGGCAGAGATTCTGGGCGTAACGGTGACAGAGCTTTTGCAGGCTCAGCGTATCAGTGAGGAAAAGACCCTGACAAAGCCGGAGGTGGATGCTCTCGTTGGGGGTTCCCTTCGCTTATCGGCGGAGGAACAGGAAGAAAAAAGGTTAAAACAGAGAAAGAATATGATTCGTTACCTGCTGTGCATGGTTCTTGCTGGGGTGGAAATATGGCTTTTGCTATATGCAGATGTTGGGAAAGAGATATTTTTCACTGGTTTCTTTACCATAGAAGGACTGAGTTCTTTATTTGGGGCATTTTTTTTGCTGTTTGCAAGAGAGACTCTGCCGGCCTTCTATGATGAGAATAAGATCAATTATTACAGTCAGGGATCGTTTCGGATTCATATTGCAGGGGTATATTTTAATAACAGAAACTGGCCCCATGTCCTGCGAGCTGGACGGATATCTATGTTGGGAATTGCTGTTATAAATCCACTACTTAATTTTTTGCTGTTAAAAGCAACGGGGGAGGTATTATGGAAGAGATATGAGGGATATGTATGCCTGGCAGAAGTGTTGTGTACAGTATTTATCCCTATTGTGGCGGTGGCAAAGAAAAACGAATAGAACGGTTTTAGGAACAGAGAATTTACTGCAGTCCCTGCATCCTTTATATAATAACCATTCCGCCGCTGTATGGCTGCTGTGATCATCCTGCTGTCGGTTAACATGAGCCTGTTTATGCTATGATACTTATCGACTTACACCCCTTTCTGTGATATGATAAGCACTGTATTATATATCACAGAAAGGGGTATTTTCATGCAAAATACATCCGAAAACAGAGAGAATAAATCGGTTAATAAAACGTCAAAACATATTAGTGTGGGTCTGTTGGCCCATGTGGATGCCGGCAAGACAACACTGGCTGAGAGTATCCTGTATCTGACGGGCAGTATCAGAAAACCAGGGCGTGTAGACCATCAGGATGCATTTCTGGACACCTATGACCTGGAACGGGAGCGGGGGATCACAATCTTTTCCAAACAGGCTGAGGTAAAACTGGGAGAAAAAGAAGTGACACTTCTGGATACCCCGGGGCATGTGGATTTTTCGGCGGAGATGGAGAGGACCCTGCAGATACTGGATTACGCGGTTCTGGTCATCAGCGGCGCTGATGGTGTACAGGGACATGTGCAGACACTGTGGAGGCTTCTGAAACGATACGAGATTCCCGTGTTCCTGTTTATCAACAAAATGGACCAGGAGGGAACCGACAGGCAGAAGCTGCTGGAAGAACTGCAGAAACGCTTGGATGAAAGGTGTATTGCCTTTGAGGACGAACAGGAGACCTTTTATGAGAATCTGGCTATGAGTGATGAGACCGTACTGGAGAAATATCTGTCTGACGGCACTGTGGGGCAGGGAGAAATCGTCCGGCTGATATCGGAGCGGAAAGTATTTCCCTGCTATTTCGGCTCTGCCCTGAAAATAGAAGGAGTGGAGGAATTTCTGCAGGGTCTGGAAACCTATACGGCCTGTCCGAAATACCCGGATGATTTCGGCGCCAGGGTATACAAAATAGCCAGGGACACCCAGGGGACCCGTCTGACTTATATGAAGATCACGGGCGGTACTCTGAAGGTGAAAGGAATGCTGACAAACCGCCGTGGTGAACAGGCAGACAGTGATAAGATCTGGGAGGAAAAAGCGGACCAGCTCCGTATCTATTCCGGAGCCGGTTTCCGTGCTGTGAGCGAGGCGCCCGCAGGTACAGTCTGCGCGGTGACAGGGCTGTCCAGGACATACTGCGGAGAGGGGCTGGGCGCTGAGACTGAGTCGGAGCTGCCGCTTCTTGAGCCTGTTCTCACCTATCAGATCCAGCTTCCGCCGGAATGTGATGTGCACAAGATGTATCTGAAGCTCCGCCAGCTGGAGGAGGAAGAACCGGAACTGCACATTGTCTGGGAAAAGCAGTCCAATGAGATCCATGCACAGGTTATGGGAGAGGTACAGATAGAAATTCTGAAACGGCTGATCGGGGAACGATTTGGTACGGAAGTGGAATTTGGAGCGGGAAGTATCGTGTACAAAGAAACCATCACAGAGCCGGTGGAAGGGGTAGGGCATTTTGAACCTCTCCGCCACTATGCGGAGGTGCATCTTCTCATGGAGCCGGGAGAGCGGGGCAGCGGCCTGCAGTTCGAGACAGCCTGCAGTGAGGATATCCTGGAAAGAAACTGGCAGCGTCTGGTGCTGACACATCTGGAAGAAAAACGACACAGAGGTGTGCTGACAGGTTCCGAGATCACAGATATGAAGATCACACTGGTGACAGGACGCGCGCATCTAAAACATACAGAGGGCGGAGATTTCCGGCAGGCTACTTATCGTGCTGTGCGCCACGGACTGAAATGTACAACCAGTCTGTTACTGGAACCTGTCTACGAATATCGGCTGGAAATCCCCTCCGATAAGGTGGGGAGGGCGCTCTCAGACATCCAGAAAATGTACGGCACATTTTCCGAACCGATCATAGAGGGGGATATGACCATACTGACAGGTACCGCCCCCGTATCCGCCATGCGGGATTACCAGACAGAGGTGATCGCCTATACCAAAGGCCACGGACGTCTTTCCTGCACACTGAAAGGATATGAACCCTGCCACAATGCGGAGGAAGTCATCGCTGAAAAAGGCTATGATTCCGAGAAGGATACGGAAAATCCCACAGGCTCCGTTTTCTGTTCCCATGGTGCCGGTTTTGTGGTGAGTTATGACAGAGTGCGGGATTACATGCATCTGGACAGCCGCCTTAGTCTGGAGAAAAAAGAGAAGCCTGTTCAGGAATCATCCGCTCAGATATCCCGTTCCTCTTACACGGGCGGCGGCCTGGCAGATGAAAAAGAACTGGAAGAAATCTTTACCCGCACATACGGAACTGCGAAAAAAGAAAGAAATCCATTCAACAGAAAACGTACCGTAAGCGCAGAGCCATCTTCCTCCAGGCAATACAGGCCTGTAAAACAGGTGACAGAGGAGGAATACCTGTTGGTAGACGGCTATAATATTATATTTGCATGGGAAGAGTTAAAAGATCTTGCCAATGCCAGCATTGAGGCCGCCAGAAATAAGCTCATGGACATCCTCAGCAATTATCAGGGATATAAGAAGAACACACTGATCCTCGTATATGATGCTTATAAAGTGGAGGGCAATACGGGAGAAGTGATGAAATACCACAATATCTATGTGGTGTATACAAAAGAGGCGGAAACAGCGGATCAGTACATTGAGAAAACGGTTCATGAAATCGGAAGAAAACATCGGGTTACAGTGGCAACCTCTGACGCACTGGAGCAGATCATCATTCTGGGTCAGGGCGCGAGCCGCCTCTCAGCCGCCGGCCTGAAAGAGGAGATTCTGGCCGCAGACATAGAGATTCGAAGCAATTATCTGAACCAGGGCCAGAATGGAAAAAATTATTTGTTTGACCATATGTCTGATGAACTCCGGGCGCTGATGGAGGATGTCAGGATGGGGAGGAAAAAGCTGTAAATTAACCGGAAGGGGCTTCGGGAAATAAAGAATAAGACATTTTCAACACAATTTATTGATATTGCAAAAGTTCGCTTAATTTTTTAGCCGCAACACTGAGCGGGCGCTCCGTATCCTGAATCAGGCATATGGAGCGCTTCGGCGGTTCTATATGCAGTGGAATTCTGAAAATTTCATTTTTATCTAAAGCATCCCCGGCAAATTCTTCAGGAAGAAATCCGATTCCAAGCCCGTTTTTCACCATCATCAGAACCTGGTCCATGGTGGCAGCCTCCAAATCCGGTTCCAGGGTTAAGCCATGTTCCAGGAAAAAATCTCCATACAATTCATAACTTCTTGATTTTTTATCCATACACACAAATGAGAACTGCTTCAGTTCCCCGAGCCGCCATGTTTTTTCGGAAAACCCGGAAAACTGTGGCCCGCCTACAAGAATTTCCCTGAAATATTTCAGCGGAAATTCTTTTAATGGCCTGGTGATGCCCGAGGGATTCGTGATGACGGCAAAATCTACGGTCCCGTTTTTCAAAGCCTGTATGGCCTGAGGCGTGGTCTGATTAGAGATCCGTATCTTTACTCCCGGGTATTTCCTGTGAAATTCCCCGAGTTTATGAAGAAGCAGCCCATGCAGTGCCGTTTCGCTGGCTCCGATGGAAACCTGCCCGTTTTGCAGAGACTGCGCTGACCGCAGTTCTTCCTCTCCGGCCTGAATCTGTTCCACAGCCAGGGATACATGCCGGAAGAGCATTTCCCCCTCCGGTGTTAGCTTTACTCCCCTGTTTGAGCGCACCAAAAGCCTGCATCCCAGCTCATGCTCCAGATTATTCATGGATCTGGTAATATTGGGCTGACTGTTCATCAGAACAGAGGCCGCCTTTGTAAAGCTGTGATATTTTGCTACGAAATAAAAAATTTTATAATAATCATATGTTATATTCATCAAAGTTACCCTTTTTCTCCTTTATGGTCTGCAATCCCTGTGGCAATAGTTTGCTCTTCGCTATCTATTTCCTTCTCTTTCTGCTGTAATAAACAACAACCGCTGTCTGATATATTATTATGATATAAAAGTAATATGAAATATATATTTTACATCTTGCTTCACAAAAGTATAATATATAAAAGAATAAAAAACAACCCAAACCGGCAGCGGTCAACAGGAGGAATCATGAAACCAGAAATTAAAAAAAAGCAAATGTCAGAGTCCATGCCTCTTGCCATATTTCTAACTCTGGCCGGCGGTTTTCAGGATGCCTATTCCTATAACTGCCGCGGCAAAGTCTTTGCCAATGCACAAACCGGTAATATTGTTCTGTTCGGTCAAAATCTGGCCCAGGGCCAATGGAAGACAGCGCTTCATTATCTCATTCCCCTCGCTGCTTTTTTCCTGGGTGTTTATATTACGGAGCGGGTACACTGCCTTTTCAGGGAAAATGACAAAATCCACTGGAGGCAGATAATTCTTCTGATAGAATCTTTTTTACTGATCATCACTGGTTTTCTCCCTCAATCCCTGAATATAAGTGCCAATGCCCTGATGTCCTTTGCCTGTGCCATGCAGGTCAACAGCTTCCGAAAATTTCATGGTCTTCCATGTGCTACTACCATGTGTATCGGCAACATCCGAAGTGCCACGGAAATGCTCTGCAGATATCATATAACCAAAGATAAAACGCTTAGGCGGAAGAGTGCCCACTATTATTTTATCATCCTGGTTTTCGCCATAGGCGCAACTACCGGGGCACTGGTTACTGCACATCTGGGCAGTCAGGCTATCTGGGGAGCTTCGTTGTTGCTGCTGGCTGGTTTTACCCTCATGTTTATCAAAGAGCAGCCGGTTTTATGCTGATGATTGGCTGTGTGCCCCTGTGCCCGGCAATATGTTTCGCGATGCACGGATAAGAACATTTTTCTTTATATTGCGCTGGTTGCGTAACGGTTCAGATTGTCTGAACTATTACGGAACATTAAGGGATGCCTATAATTTTAAGATGTTGAATTGAAATAGTAGGTAAAGCAGAAAGAAAATTTGGCCAGGAACTTAAGAGATACCTATAATTTTAAAATTTTGGATTGAAATATAGGTAAAGCAGGAAGAAAAATTGGCCAGAAACTTAAGAAATACCTATAATGCTAAAATATTAGAGTTGAATAGTAGGTAAAGCAGGAAGAGAATCTGATCAGAATCGCCAGAAATGCCTATAATTCTAAGATATTGGAACGGAATAGCAGGTAATCTTTCATAAACTAAGTCAGACTCACTGGAAGTGTCAGGGCTTTCTGGATTTTTGCACTTCCTCAAATCTCTTTCGCTCATGTTATCTCAAATGGCACGGAAAAATCGTGCAGGAAAAGGAGGAGGTTCTTCTTATATTTTACCAGCCTGTTGAGCAGGGTCTACTCTTTTGTAGCAAAAGGGGCCGAAAAGCGAATGTTCCAACGGGGGGACCTTTCAATTTGACTGTGGAAACTTTGAGAAAATGGGCCGGAAGGTCTCGTTAAGGTGGCAAGTTATCCACAATAGCCGGGATTTCCATTTGCCATGGCAGATAAAGGCATGACTTGGTGGATAAGTCATGCCCGGAAAAAATAAATCTTGTCCTTGCATTTCGTGACCAAATATGATATTGTATTTCCACAACAACAGGCAAAGTTCTTGCCTCTCTAAAATATCTAATTATATCTTTTAAACAAAATCAGGCGTTTCGCCAAATTTACCAAATCATTTTATTCCATATCTGAAGGAGGTTTTTTATGGTACAAAAAAACATTGTGTGTGAAGGTTTAAGATGCTGTGTGCATTCTAAGGCGGCATTTATTGACTGGTGTATGGAATCCTCAAAAGAATCCCGGAATATGCTGATTCAGGCTATGATGAATGCAGATGGCAGAGAGGGATTTTTCGAGTCATCGCAAATGGGCAGTGTTGTGAAAAAGAGCATACTGTGGAACCAGGAACAGAAGGAGCATGTATTTGATGCCATTATCAGGAGAAAATTGTTAAAACGCGGACAGGAAGAACTTCCTCAGTTACTTGCAACAGCAGTAGGCCCTGCGCTGAATATGGACCACGAGGAGGTGCAGGTGGAAAGTATTCTCTTTCTGGCATATGCAATCGTCAGAAATGAGGCGTGCAGAGAAGCCATAAGGGAATATGCGGAAAAGGAAGGCGAATATTGTTACGATGCATATAAAACTTCCAGTTACAAAGATTCGGACTTTTTATCCTGGTTTCTCGTAGATGACAGGCTCCCGGCAAGCATGGCAGTGGGTCTGATTGAACGGATACGCCTGGAAGAAGAAGCTGCAAAGGACAATGATACAAATGAGCACAGGCGATACAAAGACCTTATAGAAATTCTGGAAAAGGGTTACCGGAATCTCAAAAATCAGTTAAAAAAAGCAGAATACATAGATGGCTCCATGTTTCAAAAGATAGTTCAGGACAGCAATGATATGGTACATGCCGCGTCGGAGATGATGGTTCTTTTGGTAATAGCTGAAGAATTGGAAATTCCGGTACATGAGGATTATGATTTTTATTTGGGGCTTCAGATTCTTGAATCATATGAAGAGGATCTGGAAACATTGCCGGAGCCGGAAATTACAGAAAACGGAGGCAGAAGACTGCACAGAAATCTGCAGAAGGGTCATCCGCGGATGGAATCCTATTATACATGCTATTATCTGGATGGGACAGAAACAGAGAGAAGTGTGCCTGATCCCGGGGCAGTATTTGAGTATTTTCATTTGAACCTGCGTATGCTGGCAGGAATTGAGCTGGAGCAGAAAGATATAGACTATATCTGTTCCCTGTCGGAGGGAATGAAATGGCAGGAGTATAAACAGACATTACTCATAGCAAGCCTGTGTAAATATATCCATAGTCTGCAGCAGTTATGTGAAAAGAATGATCCGGAGGAATACCGTTACCGTCAGCGAAGAGCTGAGGAAGATAGGAAGGAATTCCTCAGTAAAATAGAGAACCTGCAGAGCAGGACGGCATATCTGGAACAAAAGAAAAGGGAATTGGAAAATTGCCTGGAGCAATGTGAAAAAGAGAAAGAAAAGCTGAAGGTGCAGATCCAAAATACGGAGGAAAAAAATGCGCTGGAGAGGGATGAATTGATCAGCTTGCGGAATTATGTTTTTCAGTTCACACAGACAGGAGGTAAAGGCGCAGATGTTATACAAACAGAATCTGCAAAAACAGGATGTGAATGGATAGGATGCGTTCAGACAGAAAGCGCTCAGGCAGAAAGCGCTCGGACAGAACGCGTCCGGACAGAATGCGCCCAGACAGAACGCGCCCAGACAGAATGTGCCCGGACAGAATGTGCCCGGACAAAATGGGCACAGAAAGTACATTTACAAACAGTGGATTCACAGGCAAAAGCATATCAAAATCATGAAGAATCCCACCGCACAGAAGATCATGCAGCGCTGATGAAAGGCGAAAAAATGCTCATAATCGGCGGGCATATAAACTGGCAGAGAAAGATGAAACAATACCTGCCGCGCAGCCAGTTCCTCTCATCAGACAACCTGCATTTTGACAATTCTGTATTACACTGCAAGAGATATATTATCTTCAACACAGATGTGCTGAAACACGGATTGTATTATAAAATAATAGGCCAGAGGAAAAAGGAACAAAAAATTCTATACGTCCATGGCAATAACATAGATAAAATCCTGCAGGATATCAATCGTCAGATCTCATCATAGTATCACTCGGGCATTGGAGTCACCTGCGGCTGAGATCATTATCCTGGTGTATATTGCGGTGATGCTTGTCGGGGGTATTTTCACGATTACCGCTTACTTTTCATAAACAAAATGGCAGGTGCTTTACAAAGAAAATGATTTCGGATAAGATAAAAGAAGTCCTGTAACTGTTCCACCGGACAGACAGTTACAAAATCTAATTAGATGGGGAGCAGCTAAATGAGAATAGCAGTCTTATCCGATACCCACGGGCCTCTGCGTCCTGAGGTGATGGAAATTGTAAATACCTGTGACGCGGTTCTTCACGGCGGAGATATTAACACCCAAAGAATCGTGGATGAACTTTCAAAAGACAAACCTCTCTACATTGTCAGAGGAAATAATGACAAAGAATGGGCGGAACAGATACCGGTATCCCTTCGGTTTGAGCTGGACGGTATTACCTTCTATATGGTGCATAACAAAAAAGAGATACCCCGGGATCTGACAGGTGTGGATGTGGTCGTATTCGGTCATTCCCATAAATATCTGGAGGAACGAAGGGACGGACATCTCTTCCTCAACCCGGGGAGCTGCGGTAAACGCCGTTTTAACCAGGATATAACCATGGCAGTTCTGGAGACAGGGAACGGAGAGATACAGGTAAAACGCATAGACATTCCCCACACGGACACCCCTGTAAAAGTTCCGGTGGGAACCGATACCCGAAAAGCAGTGGAGAATATCAGCCGGGGAATGAAAAAAGGGGAGAATATAAAAGATATGGCAAAAAAATACGGATGTTCCCCCGAATTTACCGAACAGGTCTGCCGTATCATCGCCACACATCCCGGTGTGACGGCGGAGGGAATCCTGAATAAGATGGAAGTCAACCGGATACAAAATTCCTCTTGCAAAAATCCTTCCGCTGATATACAATAGCATAAGCATCCGTCTGCCACCGGGTAGACGGAAAATGCCTGAATACATTCCGGTAGGTCATGGAAGGAATGTATTTGGGCATTTTTTATTTAAAATCATAAGGAGACTGGCTTATGCAGAAACAAATGAACAGAGAATTTTACAAATACATATCCTTAAATGTTCTGGGAATGCTGGGGTTGTCCTGTTATATTCTGGCGGACACTTTCTTTATCTCAAAGCGTTTGGGGGCAGATGGCCTGACAGCGCTGAATCTGGCTATTTCTGTCTACAGTATCATTAACGGACTGGGGCTGATGCTGGGAATCGGTGGTGCCACACGTTTTGCTATCTGCCGGGCACAGAAAGAGGTGCAGAAGGGAAATCAGGTGTTCACCGCTTCAGCGGCGGCAGGGATTACGGTGGGGCTGGTTCTTCTGTTCCTTGGTTTTACCGCATCTGATGCTGTGGCAAAAATCCTGGGAGCTGAGGGCGTCATACAGGAGATGACAGGGAGTTATCTGAAGACCATACTGGGATTTGCTCCGTTTTTCATTATGAACAACATACTCATTGCATTTGTCCGAAATGACGGCAGCCCCCGTCTTTCCATGGCGGCTATGCTGACCGGGAGTTTTTCTAATATATTGCTTGATTATGTATTCTTATTCCCCTTGAATATGGGAATCTTCGGGGCGGCTCTTGCCACCGGGTTTGCTCCGGTCATCAGTATAGGGCTCTTGTCTCTGCATTTTATCAGAGGGAAAAACCGGTTTACCGGGAGCTTTGATCAAAGAGCGCTTGGGCGGCGGGTATTGGATATCTGCAGTCTTGGTATATCCGCATTTATTAATGAGCTGTCTTCCGCGGTTGTGCTCATTGTGTTTAATCTGCTGATTCTGCGTCTGGCGGGCAATACAGGGGTGGCGGCTTACGGGATCGTGGCGAATCTGGCCCTGGTAGCCGTATCTGTATTTACCGGTATTTCGCAGGGAAGCCAGCCTCTGATCAGCCGTTTTTACGGGGAGGGCAGGAAAAAGGAAAGTGCCGCGGTGCTTTTAAGAGCGGTTCTGCTGGCTGCGGCTGTGGGGATTCTGTTCAGTGCGGCCGCGTTTGCATTTACTCAGAATCTGATTGGGATTTTTAACAGTGAGGGGAATCAGGAACTTGCGGATATTGCCTTTTGTGGGCTGCGGCTGTATTTTCTGGGCTTTTGTCCGGCTGGGATCAACATTGTGGCAGCGGCTTTTATGGGAGCGGTGGAGCGTGGAAGGGAATCTTTTGCCATTGCTTTTGCAAGAGGTGTTGCTGCCATCCTGTTTTTTGCCTTTGTGCTGTCTTTTATCTGGAAAATGGATGGTATCTGGCTGGCTTTTCCGGCTGCTGAGGTTTCGACCCTGCTGCTGACGGCAGGACTTTGGAGAAGATATAAAAGAGGGACTCTACCGGCAGTTGAAAAATGAGATGAAATTCAAATATTCCGTTATTGTCCAAAGCGTGGTGCAGGGGTATGATTAAGGCATAAAGACGAGGAGGAAAAGCCATGCTTGACAGTGTGAAAATAGGAGGTTTTATTTCAGGAAAAAGAAGAGAACTGGGAATGACGCAGCAGCAGCTTGCAGACAGGCTGAATATTTCTTTTCAGGCCGTATCCAAATGGGAAAAGGGCAGTACATTTCCCAATGTGGAGCTGCTGCCGGAGCTTTCCGCGGTCATGGAGGTGACGGTGGATGAACTGCTTTCGGGCTGTGAGAAGGACGGTGAGGAATTGTCCTACAGTAAAGCAGGAGTGGATATTGCCTACACAGACACGATCAAAAAGGAGATGGCAAAGCACCTGGAGACAGGAGATAAAAGGGTTCTGAACGGACTCGGGCCGTTTGCTTCTCTCTACGATATTTCTTTTCCGGAGATAAAGAACCCTGTGCTGGTTCTGAAGTCAGAGGAGCCGGGGTCAAAACAGAAGCTTGCCATGGAGTATGGCTACACGGACTCCATCTGCCATGATATGATAAATCATCTGGTCAATGACATTGCTGTCATGGGGGCAAAACCGCTTGCCGTGCTGGATACGATCGTGTGCGGAAACGCGGAGAAAGACACCATCAGTGCTCTGGTCAAAGGGGTATCGGATGCCTGCCGGGAGAATGAATGTTCCCTGGTGGGAGGGGAGACAAGCGTACAGCCTGCCGTGGTGGAAAAGGGGGTATATGTGCTCACCTCCAGCATTGCCGGCATTGTGGAGAAGGACAGGATCATTGACGGCTCCGCCATGGAAGAGGGGGACACGGTGCTGGCCCTTGCATCTAACGGGCTGCACACCAACGGCTATTCCCTTGTCCGTATGCTCATGGACCGGATGCCGGAGATCAAACTGGAAAAGGTGGAGGGTATGACATTTATAGAACAGATCATGAAGCCCCACACGCCTTACTATAAAGCGCTGAAAGGCATAATGGGAAACAGCGGTGTTCACGGCATGGCCCATATTACAGGAGGCGGAATAGAAGGGAACCTGTGCCGGGTGATTCCGGACGGCTTAAGCGCTGTGATAGAGCTTGACAGGATAAAGACACTGCCTGTCTTCCGCTTTATCAGACAGTGCGGAAATATCAGTGACAGGGAAATGCTCTCCACGTTCAACTGTGGTGTGGGATTTATACTGGTGGTGCAGCGGGAGGCAGCAGACCGGATAGCAGCGCATCTGAGCAGATATTATGACTGTTACGAAATCGGCTGTATTCGGGCCGAAAAGCAGAAGATCATAATGGAAAATAAGATAAACTGGCAGTGACAATACAAGGCGGACGGTATCTTCCGAAGGGGTTAGGAAGGCCGTCCGCCTTTTCAAATGGTAAGAGTATGTCATTTTAAAACAGAATACTGTGGCTTTTCTTTTTCATCCAGGTAATTGTATCTGCAATGGTCTGGAACAGATCTCTTGGCTTAAAACCCAGCTCAGCAGTGGCTTTTGTGTGGTCAAACCGGTCATTGCTCTGCAGGGTATACAGGGAATAGCGGGTGTACAGAGGACGGTGTTTTTTTATGCGGCAGATTCCCCCAATGAGAGGCGCCGCCATCTTTGCCATCCACATGGGAAGAACCGGCAGGCGTCTGCCGCCGCTCTGCATTTTTACCATTTTCAGAACATCTTTTATCTCATAATGGCGGTTTGAGAGAATATAGCATTCACCTTTCCGTCCGCGCTCTAAGGCAGCCAGACAGCCGGAAGCCACATCGCGGACATCTACAAAATCATAGCCGCCGTTTACACAGGCCGGAAGACGTCCCTCTATATAATCAGTTACCATCTGTACCAAGTGATTGCCCGAGGTGTCAAAGGGACCTAAAATTCCTGAAGGATGGACAACCACAGCGTCAAGTCCCTTTGGCACAGCTTCCAGTACCGCTCTGGTTGCCTCCGCTTTAGTCTTGGCATAGGCGCCGACCACCAGGTCAGGGGAGAATTTGGTTGTCTCATGCAGGACTTTCAGTTTATTCTGCTCCGGGATCGCATGTACGGAGCTTACATAGAGAAGCCTTTTTACCTTGTACTGCAGACACATGGTAATTATGTTTTTCGTTCCGTTTACATTGACGTCGTATAACTCCGGGGTCACATCCTCAGCGATAGAGATCATGCCGGCAGCGTGTATGACGGCCAGGCTGCTGTGTCCGGTATTTTCAAAAAAGGGTCTTAAGCTTTCCGGTTTCCGTATGTCTCCGTGGAAATACCGGACACCGCGGATATCCGGCTCTGCTTTTCCGGGGAGAAGCAGTCCTCTTACAGGAAGATTTTGTTTTTTCAGCAGACGAACAATGGTGCTGCCCAGGTGACCGTCTGCTCCCGTAACAAGATATAGTGTTTTCATAAGGAAACATCTCCTTTTTGACACAAATATTTGATGCGCATTCCGGGATCGGAATATAAACTCAGTTGATTCTCTTTCTATTATTTATTATAATGAGAGTATAACAGGAAAACAATCGGCAGATTTGAGCCATTTGGATGGTTTTTGAACAGTTCAGGCAAAAAGTGTCGGGCATTTGAGAAAGGAGGCCGTCCTATGGGAAAATCAGGCGACCAGAGAACCAGAATGACAAAACAGCTTATCAGAAAAGCATTTATGGAACTGCTTCGCGAAAAACCCATACACAGCATCTCCATAAGAGAGCTGTGCGGTCTTGCAGGTATCAACAGAGGGACTTTCTATGCACATTATAAAGACATTTACGACTTGCTGGAACAGATAGAGGAGGAGATGACCAGGGATATTGAAAGAGCGCTGGAGCCCCTCCTGTCAGTGGAGAACAGGGAATTGACTCCGCTGAAGATCACCACGGAGATATTCCGGTGTCTGAAGGAAAACGCGGATCTCTGTACCGTGACGCTGGGTGATTACGGGGATAAAAACTTTGCTGTACGGCTTCTGAGCCTCGGACGGGAAAAATGTGTGGAAGCCTACTCCCGGTTCTTTGCCATGGCGTCTCCGAAGGAGATAGAATATTTCTATGCGTTTGCCAGTGCGGGATGCATTGGCCTTTTGGAAGAGTGGCTGAGAGAGGGCATGGTGACAGGGGCGGAGGAGATTGCGGCCATGGCTGAGGATATGATGATGTATGGGGTCGGGTGTTTGAAAAAGTAGAGAAATACATGGGAGAGATTGTACATGGTGCAGTCTCTTTTTTGTATGTATTACAGTACAATTTTACAACTGTCTTGTCAGATGTAAAGGAAAGTTGTATAATGTTAAAAATTCGTAAAATCGAGGAGGAGAAACCGTGGATTCCATTTATCGGGAAATCGAGGAACTGAAGAAAGAAAAGGATGCAGTGATTCTTGCCCACTACTATGTGCCGGGTGAGGTGCAGGCATGTGCGGATTATATTGGAGATTCTTTTTATCTGAGCAAGATTGCCGCAAAGCTGGAAGCCAGTACCCTGGTCTTTGCGGGGGTAACTTTCATGGGAGAGAGCGCAAAAATCCTGAACCCTGAAAAAACCGTACTCATGCCGGACACCACAGCGGATTGTCCTATGGCCCATATGGCGGCTGCCGGTAAGATCGAAAAAATGAGAGAAGAGTATGAGGACCTGGCAGTTGTCTGCTATATCAATTCCAGTGCCGCATTGAAGACATACGCAGACGTATGTGTGACTTCCTCAAACGCGGTTGAGATAGTAAGGAAACTTCCCAATAAGAATATCTTTTTTATTCCGGATGAAAACCTGGGCAGCTATGTGGCAAAACAGGTCCCGGAGAAAAATGTGATTCTCAATGACGGTTACTGTTATGTACATAAAGAAGTAAATAAAGAGCAGGTGGAAGAAATAAAACGCTGCCATCCCGGTGTGGAGTTTCTGGTGCATCCGGAGTGCACAAAGGAAGTGCTGGAGCTTGCTGATTATGTGGGCAGCACATCAGGCATCATTGATCACGCCACAAAAAGTGATAAAAAAGAATTTATTATCGGAACAGAAAACGGTGTGCTGTACGAACTGCAGCAGAAGAATCCGGACAAAAAATTCTATACACTGCCCGGCGGACAGACCTGTACATCCATGAAAAAGATAACCCTGGAAAAAGTGCGCGACTGTCTGAAATACAATAAAGGAGAGGTAAGTGTGGATGACAGCCTCCGCAGAAAGGCCAATGTGCCTCTGAACCGGATGCTCGAGACCGCAAAGTAGTGTAACCCGCACTGCCTTGAAACGGCAGGCTGCGGATGGAAAGAAGGTTTAGGAGAAAATGAAAAGAGAAAAAACAGATATCGTGATCGTGGGAACAGGTGTTGCGGGGCTTTTTGCAGCTCTTCACCTGCCTAGAGAGAAACAGGTTCTGATGCTGACAAAGGATGACCTGGAGAACAGTGATTCTTTTCTGGCTCAGGGAGGCATCTGCGTGCTGCGGGATGAAGAGGATTATGATGCATTCATGGAGGACACCCTGAAAGCCGGACACTATGAGAACAGGAAAGAATCCGTGGATATGATGATCCGTTCCTCCAGAGAAGTGATAGAGGAGCTGATCGCCTGTGGTGTGGATTTTAACCGCAGAGACGGGGAACTGGCTTATACCAGGGAAGGTGCCCATTCCAGGCCGAGAATCCTGTTTCACAAAGATATCACAGGAAAAGAGATTACAAGCAGGCTGCTGGAAACAGTCCAGAAACTTCCCAATGTAAAAATTTTGACAAGGACAACCATGATTGATATACTGGAGGAGAATAACCGGTGTTACGGTATTGTGGCACGCCGGGAGGACGGCAGTACATTTGGAATCACAGCCCGGGATACGATCTGGGCCTGCGGCGGAATCGGCGGGCTTTATGAGCATTCCACCAATTTTCCTCATCTGACAGGAGATGCCCTTGCCATTGCGCTGAAGCACGGTGTTGAGCTGGAGCATCCGGATTACGTACAGATTCACCCTACAACTTTATATTCCAAGAAACCGGGCCGCAGATTCCTTATATCGGAGTCCGTGCGCGGGGAAGGTGCGAAATTATACAATGCCAATATGGAGCGTTTTGCCAATGAGGTGCTTCCCCGGGATATCCTTGCAGACGCCATCCACAGGCAGATGGAGATAGACCGCAAACCCTATGTGTGGCTGGATATGCGCCCTCTTGGGGAGGAAGAGATTATGTCTCATTTCCCCAATATTTTTGAGCGCTGTCTGGAGGAAGGGTATGATGTAAGAAAGGAATGTATTCCTGTTGTGCCTGCCCAGCATTATTTTATGGGCGGTGTAAAAGTGGATCTGGACAGCAGGACTACAATGGAAAATCTTTACGCAGCAGGAGAGACAAGCTGCAACGGCGTTCACGGCGCAAACCGCCTGGCAAGTAATTCCCTGCTGGAGAGTCTGGTGTTTGCAAAGCGTGCGGCTTTGCGGATCTCGGAGCGCCGGCAGCAGGAGAATGGAGAAATATGCCGGGAAAAGGTAGCCATGCTTCTGACGAAAGCGGAGAGAGAAGGTTTTCCGAGGCAGGAAGAGCTTCAGAGGATGTACGGAGAGAGCGTTTTGAAAGAAATCGAAAGGGTGAAAAAAGCGGTATGAATCAGATTACAATGAAATTAAATGCAGACCATTTGATCATGCAGGCTCTGCAGGAAGATATAACCAGTGAGGATATTACCACCAATGCGGTAATGCGGGGGGCATGCCCCGGCGAGGTGCAGCTGATCTGTAAGCAGGATGGTGTGATCGCCGGACTTGATGTTTTTAAAAGAGTCTTTGAGCTTCTGGATGAAAAGACAGAGGTTGAGTTTTATGTAAATGACGGTGACCGGGTGAAAAACGGTCAGCTTATGGCAACGCTTCACGGAGATATCCGGGTGCTTCTTTCTGGTGAGCGTGTTGCTTTGAACTATCTGCAGAGAATGAGCGGGATCGCCAGCTATACAAGGCAGATCGCGGATCTGCTTGCAGGCAGCAAGACAAAACTTCTGGATACCAGAAAGACAACGCCGAATATGCGTGTTTTTGAGAAATACGCAGTAAAAGTGGGCGGCGGATATAATCACAGATATAATCTGTCGGATGGTATTTTATTAAAAGACAATCATATCGGGGCAGCAGGAAGTGTGACAAAGGCTGTGGAAATGGCAAAAGAATATGCTCCTTTTGTGCGTAAGATTGAAATAGAAGCAGAAAATCTTGATATGGTGAAGGAGGCCGTGGAAGCAGGGGCTGATATCATTATGCTGGACAATATGACACCGGAGATGATGAAGGAGGCCATTCGAATCATTGACGGAAGGGCTGAGACGGAGTGTTCCGGCAATGTGACCAGGGAGAATGTGGAAAGGCTTGTATCTATCGGCGTGGATTATATTTCCAGCGGGGCGCTGACGCATTCCTCACCGATTCTTGATATTTCCCTGAAAAATCTGCATCCCATGTCCTGTTAGCGGCAGGTGCAGCGGGCCGGCTTTGGGAGTATGAAAGGAAGCACCGCAAAAGGACAGCGAGAAAGGAATAAGTGAGGATGAACGGCGAAAAACGCAGACAGGAAATTTTAGAATATATCAGGCGCAGCCCGGAACCTGTTTCCGGCACGAAGCTGGCACAGCGGTTCCAGGTCAGCCGCCAGGTGATTGTGCAGGATATTGCACTTTTGCGGGCGCAGAATCAGGATATTCTTTCCACGCACCGGGGGTATGTGTTCCATGCCCCGGTGTTTGCGAGCCGTGTGTTCTACGTGTGCCATAAGGACAGTGAGATTCTGGAGGAGCTGAATCTGATCGTTGACTGCGGAGGCAAAGTGGAGGACGTGTTCATACGCCATGAGGTTTATGGACAGCTCAGGGCAGATCTGTCTGTTGATTCCAGAAAGAAGGCTGCTGAGTTTGTGAGAGGCATACAGGGAGGACAATCAAGTCCTCTGAAGAATATCACTTCGGGTTATCACTACCATACGGTTCTTGCAGACAGCGAGCAGACCCTGGATGAGATAGCGGAAGAGCTTTTTAAACGTGGTTTTCTGGCCGAGGCGGGAACCAGGATATCGTAACCGGAAATATCAGGAAAAGAGGCAGAGAGAAATGCGGGAACAGCTGACAGAGAGTGACGTAAAGAAAATCCAGGAGGAAATCGAATACCGGAAGCTGGTGGTCAGAAAAGAAGCCATAGAGGCTGTCAAGGAGGCCAGGGCACAGGGGGATCTTAGCGAAAACTTTGAGTATTATGCGGCTAAGAAGGATAAGAACAAGAACGAGAGCCGTATCCGATATCTGGAGAGAATGCTGAAGACTGCCGCCATTGTAAAAGACAATTCAAAGAGTGATGAAGTGGGAATCAACAATGTGGTAGAAATTTACTATGAAGAGGATGATGAGACCGAGACTTACAAACTGGTAACGTCCATCCGAGGCAACTCTCTTGACAATAAGATCAGTATCGAATCTCCCCTTGGAAAGGCCATCCGCGGACACCGGGAGGGTGACCGGGTTATGGTGAAAGTAAATGATACGGTGAGTTATCCGGTTGTGATAAAAGCCATTGTAAAAACAACAGAAGATGAGGATGATCAGATCAGGAGTTTTTGAGGACATGGAGACATGCCCTCTTTTTTTGAATGAAAAAAGGGTTTAGTCCTTTTTCTGTAATGGGAAATGCTTTATAATGTTAGGTATGCAGATGTGTGTCCGGGAAAGGGCAGTCTGTGAGAGCATTTACGGCAGATTGGGAAAGAGAGGAATGTAAGTATGAATCAGGCAGAAGAAAAATTATTCAGGTGTTTGGAAAGTGTGAAAAAGAGAACGGATTTTAAACCGGAGGTGGCTCTGGTACTGGGGTCCGGGCTGGGGGATTATGCGGACGGGATCCGGATTGAGAATACTGTAGATTATAAGGATATTGAGGAATTTCCGACCTCCACTGTGGAAGGTCATAAGGGACGGTTTGTATTTGGCTATGTGGGGAAGGTGCCTGTGGTGATCATGCAGGGGCGTGTCCATTATTATGAAGGATATCCCATGACAGATGTTGTGCTGCCAGTGAGGCTTATGGGACTTTTGGGAGCGAAAAAGCTGATTCTGACCAATGCGGCAGGAGGAGTAAACTTTGATTTTGATCCGGGAGACTTTATGCTGATCCGGGATCATATCACCACCGCTGTGCCGAGTCCTTTGATTGGGCCGAATATGGATAAGCTGGGGCCCAGGTTCCCGGATATGAGTGAGGTCTACAGTGTAAGGATGCGTAATGTGGTGAAGGATGCGGCGGAAAAGCTGGGTATTACACTGAAAGAAGGCGTATATATGCAGTTTAGCGGACCGAATTATGAGACACCCGCGGAGATTCGGATGTGCAGAGTGTGGGGCGCTGATGCGGCTGGGATGAGTACAGCCTGCGAGGCTATGGCTGCACGGCATATGGGAATGGAAGTCTGCGGGATTTCCTGTATTACGAATCAGGCTGCGGGGATGGGTGAGAAGCTGGATCATAAGGAGGTGCAGGAGACGGCGGACAGGGTTTCGCGGGAGTTTGCGGGGTTGGTGACGGAGGTTATTGAGAGAATTTAGCAGCGGTATATGGGAGTGGCACCGCCTCTTTCGCCTGGGGATGGAATGCGGGAAGGATGCGGCTTTTCCTAATTCCCAATTTTTGTAGTGAGGAAAAAAAGAAAATTTTACACAGATTTTACAAAGCCCCAATAAAAGATTTTACATACCTCCCCTACAATAAGGAAAGAATAAAAGGTAATAAGTTTGCCTTGCTACAAAAGGAAAAGGAGAAAAAGTATGGATTTCTTTAGTATTTTGACCTTAATCGGCGGTCTGGCTTTGTTTTTATATGGAATGAATGTCATGGGTGACGGTCTGGCCAAGGTATCAGGCGGCAAAATGGAGAGGATTTTGGAGACACTGACCTCAAATCCCCTGAAAGCCGTAGGCCTGGGCGCTGCCGTAACCGCAGTCATCCAGTCATCTTCAGCAACCACCGTAATGGTAGTTGGCTTCGTCAATTCAGGCATCATGAAACTCTCTCAGGCAGTTGGCGTTATCATGGGTGCCAATATCGGTACAACAATTACATCCTGGATTCTGAGTCTTTCCGGAATCGAAAGTGACAATTTTTTCATACAGCTTTTTAAACCCTCCACATTCTCACCCGTTCTGGCCATTGTTGGCGTTGCCTTCCTTATGTTTGCCAAAAGTGAGAAGAAAAAAGACATCGGTATGATATTTATCGGATTTGCTGTTCTTATGTTCGGTATGGACAGCATGAGCAGCGCAGTGAAGCCGCTGGCGGATGTACCTGAATTTACAGGGATTCTGACACAGTTTTCCAACCCGATTCTCGGTATGATCGCCGGTACCATTCTGACGGCAGTGATCCAGAGCTCCTCCGCGTCAGTGGGTATCCTGCAGGCCCTCTGCGTAACCGGTGCAGTCAGCTTTGACGCTGCCATTCCCATTATCATGGGCCAGAACATCGGTACCTGCGTGACAGCACTTCTCTCCGCTGTAGGAGCCAAGAAAAATGCAAAACGTGCTGCCATGGTGCATTTATACTTTAATGTGATCGGTACGGTTATCTTCATGATTCTGTTCTACACCCTGAATTCCTTCATCCATTTTGGATTTATGGGACATGCGGCAAACGCGGCAGGTATTGCAGTGGTACACACAACCTTTAACGTATTTGCAACTGTGTTTCTGCTTCCTTTCTCCAGAGGTCTGGAGAAGCTGGCAACACTCACGATCCGCGACAAGGAGGAGGAGACAAAACCGGCTGTACAGGATGTGCAGACTCAGCTTCTGGATGTGCGATTCCTGGATAAACCGGCATTTGCCATGGAGCAGAGCCGTCACGTAGTGGATAAAATGGCAAGAGAGGCCAAGGATTCTCTGCGCACTGCGCTGTCACTCATTGACAGATATGATGAGATGAAAGCGGAAGAGGTGGTGACCCTGGAGGACCATGTGGACCGCTATGAGGATGCCCTCGGAACCTACCTGGTGAAACTGAGTCAGAAGGATTTGAATCAGAAGGACAGCCACGACTTGTCCATTATGCTCCACTGCATCGGGGACTTTGAACGGATCTCTGACCATGCGGTAAATATTATGCAGTCCGCAAAAGAAATGTATTCAAAAAATATGAAATTCTCCGACAAGGCGCTGCAGGAACTGCATGTGATCGCCAAAGCGGTTGAGGATATCTTTGACTCCGCATACAAAGTATTTGCAGGGCAGGATCAAGAGATGGCAAAAAGTGTGGAACCTCTGGAACAGGTGATTGATGAATTGAATATGGAGCTGAAAAGCCGCCACATCCGCAGGCTGAGAGAAGGAAAATGTACCATAGAACAGGGATTTGTCCTCTCGGATATAACCACCAGTCTGGAGAGAATAGCAGATCACTGCTCCAACATTGCAGTCTGTATCACCCAGGTGCCTGAGGATACCTTTGACACCCACAGTTACCTGGAACATATGAAGCGTGAAGACAACTCGGAATTCCAGAGAGTGATGGAACTCTCCCGCAGCCGTTACCAGCTTCCATAAATTTTTCTTGTGCGCTCCCGAAAAAATGCGTATACTGTCTATAGAATGAGATGGGCAGAGAAGGGAGCGCATATGATTTATTGTGTGGAAGATGAAAGAAATATTCGGGAACTTCTTGTATATACATTAGGCACCACCGGATTTCAGGCCAAAGGACTGAGTGACGGAAAAGAGCTCTTTGCAGCTCTGGAGGATGAAATTCCGGAACTGATTCTTCTGGATATTATGCTTCCCGGTGACGACGGATATGCTATATTGGAAAAATTGAAAAAGGAGCACAGGACCAGGGATATTCCCATAATCATGGTGACAGCCAAGGAGGCGGAATATGACAAGGTACGGGGACTGGACGGAGGGGCTGATGATTATATCACAAAACCCTTTGGCATGATGGAATTCATCTCCCGGGTCCGGGCTGTGCTGAGAAGAAGCAGGAGGCAGACACAGGACAAGATCCTGCGCTGTGAAAATCTCTCCGTAAATGTGGACCGCCACGAGGTAATGGACGGACAGCGGAGAGTGGAACTGACATTGAAAGAATTTGAAATGCTCCGCTATCTGATGGAGAATCAGGGAATTGTGCTGAGCCGCGACAGGCTGCTGGAACATATCTGGGGATATGACTTTGACGGTGAGACCAGGACAGTAGATGTACATATCCGAACACTGCGGCAGAAACTGGGCGGCTGCGGCAACCTGATTGAGACCATCCGGGGAGTGGGATATCGGATTGGAGATGGAAGATGAAACAACGTATACTGAACCACGTGGGAATTATGGTGGTTCTTTCCGTGATACTGACCTTTATTGCGGCAAGCGCTGTTATGTACGGAAAATATAATCATTATATGAAGCAGGATGTGAGGAATGAGGCCGAGTACATCCGCTACGCGGTGGAGAATACGGGGAAAGAATATCTGAACAAAACAACAGGTGACCTGACTACGAGCCGCATTACCCTGGCAAAGCCTGACGGAACGATTCTCTATGACTCGGAGAAGGACGCATCAGACCTGGAAAATCATAAGGACAGGCCTGAGATCATTGAGGCCATGAAGGAGGGAACCGGTGAGGTCGTGCGGTTTTCCCAGACTCTTTCAAAGCAGACTTTTTATTATGCGGTCAAATTAAATGGCGGCAATATTCTGCGGGTAGCTAAGACGACGGACAGTGTTCTTTCCACCATGCTTTCCAGCTTTACGCTTCTGGGACTTCTGCTGATCGCAATACTGGCACTGGCATTTTTTGTGGTGGAGAAGCAGACACGGAGGCTGATCGCGCCTATCAATGAGCTGGATCTGGAGCATCCCCTGGAACACGTGGCTTATGAGGAGCTGCGGCCTCTTTTAAACAGGGTGGATGAACAGAATGTGCAGATCGCCAAGCAGGTGGAAGAGCTGAAGCAGGCCGAGATGGTGCGCAGAGAATTTTCTGCCAATGTGTCCCATGAGCTGAAGACACCGCTCATGTCCATATCCGGTTACGCGGAGATCATGCGGGACGGGCTGGTACAGCCACAGGATGTACCGGAGTTTGCAGGCAGGATATATGATGAGGCCAGCAGGCTGACCAGCCTTGTACAGGATATCATTGAGATATCCAAGCTGGATGAGAGTAAAAATATGCCGTTTGAGGACGTGGATCTGTATGAGATGACGCAGGATATCTGCCAGACACTCATGCTTCCTGCAAAGAAGAAGCGTGTGACTGTGCTCATGGAAGGAAAGAGTGTATCCATACAGGGAGTCCGGCATGTTCTGTATGAAATGCTGTATAACCTTGTGGATAACGCCATCAAATATAATAAAGAAGGTGGATATGTGAAGGTTCTGTTGGCACGGGAAAAGGACGGTGTGCGGTGGAGCGTGGAGGATAACGGGATAGGGATCGCAAAAGAAGAGCAGGAGAGAATATTTGAGAGGTTTTACCGGGTGGATAAGAGCCATTCGAGGAAGACCGGAGGGACCGGGCTTGGGCTTTCTATTGTGAAGCATGGGGCAGCGCTGCATCATGCTAAGATTGGGCTGAATAGTGAGCCTGGGAAGGGAACGAAGATTGTGCTGAGGTTTTAGCAGCGGCGAGGAGGCCGGGGAGACCTGCGGGATGTGAGTATCCAGCAGGTCTCCCCGGTTTCGTTTTTTGAGCAGCACTTTGATGCCGTCATTGGCTGTATAGCGGGGACTTAAAGCATAAATATACCTCGCCTGTCAAGGTATATTTAAAATTGAAAAAACTACCTTTGTGAAATGCTTTTTTTCTGCGCATACTATCATTGCAGAGAAAAATTTGATGGATTTTGTCAAAGAATGTCTTTGTTTATGAAAGGAGACGATGATATGGAACAGCAGCATTTGGCAATTGCCTCCGTTCCCATGCAGAACTGGGAGACACTTTATGACTGGGATCAGGCACTGGCAACAGGCACTATTTTTCCGGGACTGAATAAGCCATTTTTCGTGCTGGAAGAAAACTCTTTCGAGACAGAGTTTAAGCCGGATGAAAATGCGTCACCCGAGCAGCAGGAAAGAGAGCGTCTGATGAAGGAAATCAGTGCGCTGAGTTTTGCACTGGACGACACCGTCCTGTATCTGGATACCCATCCGGAATCCGCTGAGGCCATGGACCTGAGGAAAAATCTCATTGAACAGAGAAAAGGACTTCTGAAAGAATTCGATGAGAAATTTTATGCTTTAACAAAGGATTGTATTGGCTGCTGGGGCGAAGGTCCCATGCCATGGGAAGGAGCGTGTATCTGATGTGGACTTATGAAAAAAGACTGCAGTTTCCGGTAAAAATCACGAAAACATGTCCAAAAACTGCACAGCTTATTATCAGCCAGTACGGCGGTCCGGATGGAGAGCTGTCGGCTTCCATGCGGTATCTCTCACAGCGTTATACCATGCCGGTTAAGACCGTTGGCGGGCTTTTGACAGATATCGGTACGGAGGAGCTGGCTCATATGGAAATTATATGTGCCATGGTTTATCAGCTTACCAGGGATCTGACTGTGGAGCAGGCACAGGCGGCAGGCTTTGATGCCTACTATATAGACCATACCAAAGCATTGTGGCCTCAGGCAGCAGCAGGTGTTCCGTTTACTACGCTGGAGTTCCAGTCAAAAGGGGATGCCATTGCGGACCTGACAGAGGATTTGGCTGCAGAGCAGAAGGCAAGAGTGGTTTATGACAATCTTTTGAGAATGATAACAGACCCTGAAGTGAGAGAACCGCTGAAGTTTTTAAGAACAAGAGAAATTGTGCATTTCCAGCGTTTCGGAGAGGCACTGGAGAAGACAAAAGAGAGACTGGATTCCAATAATTACTATTATTTCAATCCGGAATTTGACAAAAAATTTCTTCAGAATTAGTCCGGTGCATATGGTTGGGAGTACACTGCACGCCAGCGGCCGGGCAGCAGGTATCTGCCCGGTTTAGAATTTTTTCCAGGTATCCCTGGTGAAGAGCAGAAGGATCGGGAATAATTCCAGTCTTCCTGCAAGCATATCGAAAATCAGAATTAATTTGGCGCCCCCCGAAAAGATAGAGAAGTTCCGGGTAGGCCCAACCAGCTCCAGACCGGGCCCGATATTGTTCAGGGTCGCTGCCACACTGGTGAAGTTCGTTATCAGGTCATGATTGTCAAAGCTTATGAACAGTGCAGAGAATGCAAACACCAGCACATAGGCGATCATGAATGCATTGGTGGAACGGACAACTTCATGCTCCACCAGTTTTTCATCCATTTTGATCTTTTTAATGCTGCGCGGGTGGAGATACTGGCGCAGTTCCTTTTGAATGGTCTTCATCAGGATGACAAAACGTGACACTTTGACGCCGCCTCCGGTACTGCCTGCACAGGCACCGACGAACATGAGGATGACCAGGATCGTTCTGGACATTTCCGGCCATGTGTTAAAGTCCGTGGTGGCAAATCCGGTGGTAGTGATGATGGATGCCACCTGGAAGGATACCTGCTGCAGTGATTCAGCGATACTTCCGTAAATATGATACACATTTATTGTGATGGTGATTATGGCAATGGCAATAATAGCCAGATACCAGCGGATTTCCTCAATATGGAGGGCCTGTTTCAGCTTGCCGCTGATGATCAGGAAGTAAGCACTGAAGTTCACGCCGAATAAAATCATAAATACTGTGACAACCACCTGGATATAGGCAGAATAGCCGGCAATACTGTCATTTTTAATACCGAATCCGCCGGTACCGGCAGTACCGAAGGATATAGTCAGCGCGTCAAACACAGGCATACCGCCGCAGAGCAGGAAAAGAATCTCAAGCAGAGTCAGTGCCAGATAAATGCCGTACAGGATTTTGGCCGTAGACTGCACTTTCGGTACCAGTTTGCTCACAGAAGGCCCCGGGCTTTCCGCTTTCATCAGGTTCATATGATAACCGCCGCCTGTCAGCGGAAGCAGGGAGAGCAGAAAGACAAGGACACCCATACCTCCGATCCAGTGGGTAAAACTACGCCAGAACAGGATACAGTGGGAAAGTGACTCCACCTCCGGCAGAACACTGGCACCGGTGGTGGTAAAACCCGACACCGTTTCAAAAACAGCGTCGATCACATTGGGAATGGAGCCGCTGAATATAAACGGCAGCGCTCCCATGATACTGAGCACGATCCAGCTCAGCGCCACAGTGACAAACCCTTCTTTTGTATAAAAAATTTTGTTCTTTGGCTTTCTCTGAGTCAGAGGTATGCCAATGAGGAGGCACAGAAGCATGGCGAGCACAAAAGCCCATCCGCTGGATTCCTTGTATATCAAGGCGACAATACAGGGAAGGAGCATAAAGAGTGCCTCAAAATTTAAGATCCATCCTATGATGTAGGAAATAATTGAGTAATTCATTTCATCCCTCGTAAATTATTTATTTTTCAGTATATCTTTAATGTCGTGCAGCCCCTTTACAGTGGTGACCACGATCACTGTGTCTCCGAGCTGAATGCTGTCCTGTCCCCGTGGAATGGTGATTTTTCCTTTCCGGTTGATGCAGGTAACGAGAAGATTGTCCCTGATATTCAGCTCTGCCAGAGGAGTGTCCAGAAACGGGCAGTCCTCGTGTATGGAGAACTCCAGGGCCTCTGCCTTGTTGTCCAGAATCTGGTAGAGGGTTTCCACATTGCTGCCGATGCTGTTCTGCATGGCACGCACGTACTGCAGGATATAGTCAGCAGTCAGGTATTTGGGATATACAACGCTGCCCACGTCCAGGCCTTCTATGATATCATCAAAGGCAATACGGTTTACCTTTGACACCAGTTTTGCATTGCTGTTCTTTTTGGCAAACAGAGCCAGGAGAATATTCTCCTCGTCCAGATTGGTGAGTGTTACAAAGGATTCCACACGTGTCAGGCCCTCTTCAAGAAGCAGATTCTTATCCGTGCCGTCACCGTTGATGATCGTGGCATCAGGCAGAAGCTCACTTAACTGTTCGCAGCGGTCCTTATTGGCCTCCACAATCAGTACCCGGATCTTCATGGCGAGCAGAAGCTTGGCCAGATAATAGGAAAGGGTACCTCCTCCCACGATCATGGTGCTCTTGACCTGGTGTGTGTGGATTCCGATTCTCTTGAAGAAAAGTGCGGAATTGACAGGGGAGGCAATGATAGAGATAACGTCGTTGTCTCTCAATACAAAATTACCGGAGGGAATACTTACCTCGTCTCCGCGCTCTACGGCACATATGAGGATATTGTTCTTGTAGCGTTCCGCTACTTCCATGACGGTCATCTGGTCTAAGTGAAATTCAGGTTTTACTTTGAATTTCAAAAGCTCTACCCTGCCCTTTGCAAATGTATCAATTTTGATGGCAGAGGGAAAGCGCAGCAGCCTGGATATTTCAATAGCGGCGGCATGTTCCGGATTGATGATCATGGAAATGCCCAGACGCTCTTTGATAAACCCGATCTCCTTGCTGTACACAGGGTTTCGGACCCTGGCAATGGTGTGACATTTGCTGACTTTTTTTGCGATCAGGCAGCAGAGAAGATTCAGTTCGTCAGTACCTGTCACAGCGATCAGGATATCGGCAGTCTCAATGCCGGCATCCAGCAGGGTGTTGATACTGGATGCGTTGCCCAGCACGCCCATGATATCTGCGCCTTCTGTAATGTCCTGGACCTTCTTGGCGATGATATCGACCATAACTATATTGTGTCCTTCGTTGCTGAGTTGTTCGGCAAGGGTACGGCCCACTTTACCACTGCCTAAAATGATGATTTTCATAACTTCCTCCAGAAATCAAAATTGTATAAAAAAAATATACCTGACATAAAGATTTTATAAAGGGATATCGTCCAATCATTATAACACCACTTGCAGTATTTTTAAATCATAGAATCATAAATTTTTCTGTAATTTATAGGAAAAATATAGTGAAATTTGACAAAAAGAAAAGATTCTGCTATACCTAACTCAAAAGAGATGGAAAGGGAGCGGAAAATGGGGAAAAAGAAAACAGCTAACTGTGAGTATTGCAGCAATTACGTCTATGACGAAGAATACGGATATTACACCTGTGATGTGGACCTGGATGAGGACGAGATGGGCAGGTTCATGACGAACACATTCCAGAACTGTCCTTACTTCCAGATGAATGATGAATATAAAATCGTGAGAAAGCAGATGTAAAAGAGGGGCTGTGTTCCGCTGAATATTCAGCGGGGCACAGCCTCTCTTTTGGCAGAAAAAACTGCCAACGCATATCACAGATTTTTTCTGTAAAGAATGCGGATAGAATTTAATACACACAGAATTGCCACACCGGTGTCGGCAAAGACTGCCATCCACATGGAGGCAAATCCGAAAAGGCCAAGTATCATGACCAGAACCTTGATCACCAGGGCGAAGATAACATTCTGCCAGGATATACGGCTGGTGGCTCTGGCGATAGACAGTGCCTGAGGAACGGCCTCCATGGAAGAATTCATAAATACCACGTCGGCGGCCTCTATGGCGGCATCCGCACCGCTTCCCATGGCAGCACCTACATCCGCACCGGCCAGTACAGGGGCATCGTTGATTCCGTCACCTACAAACATGACGGAGCCGTATGTGCTGCGCAGGCGCGTAAGTTCGTTCAGCTTATCCTGAGGCAGGAGACGGGCGCGTACTTCGTCGATACCAGCTGCTCTGGCAACAGCCTCAGCGTTTTCCCGGGCATCGCCGGTGAGCATGGCAGGCGTGATGCCCATATCCTTTATTTTTTTGACTGCGGATTTGGCGTCCCCTTTCAGGGTGTCGGCGATGACAAGACAGCCGATGTAAGTGCCGTCCTTAGCTGCAAATACTTCTGCACCGAGGCCGTCTGTTGTAATGTTTTCCATAGAAATATGGAATTTTTCCATCAATCTGCGGTTTCCGCAGAGGACATGTGAACCGTTTATGACTGCGTGTATGCCGCAGCCTGCGATCTCCTCCACGGTATCAGGCCGTTTGACTGTCATTCCTTTTCCCTGTGCTGCCGAGACGATACTGTGCGCAATGGGATGGGTGGAGGTGGATTCACAGGCAGCACAGAGTTCCAGCAGGGTATCTGCGTTTACGGAGTCTGCGGGAAGAACCGTCTGCAGGACGAAGTTTCCCTCCGTCAGGGTTCCTGTTTTATCCATAATAACTGCATTTACATTGCGCATGGCTTCCAGGGAGATACCGCCTTTGAATAGGATGCCTCGCTTGGAGCCGGCTCCGATACCGGAGAAAAATGCAAGGGGAACGCTTAAAACCAGGGCGCAGGGACAACTGATCACCAGGAAGGTGAGTGCTGTGTATACCCAGTGGTTCCAGTCGCCTGTTATCAGAGATGGTATGACAGCGGTTGCCAGTGCAAGAAATACTACAAAAGGTGTGTATACCCTTGCAAAACGTGTGATAAAACGGTCAATTTTAGGTTTGCTGGCAGCGGCATTTTCCACGGAATCCAGAATGCGTGTTACCATGGATTCCTCCAGCGCTTTTTCAACACGTACCTTTAAAAGTCCGGAGGTATTGACACAGCCGGAAGTCAGTTCATCTCCGAATCCTGCTTTGACAGGTACAGGTTCTCCGGTCACCGGGGAAGTGTCAATGCGGCTTTCTCCTTCAATGACCACGCTGTCCAGAGGAACCCTGTCACCGGGGCGGATCAGGATTATATCCCCCACCTCAGCATCCTGGGCGGCTATGGTCTTTGTGTCATCACCGATTACCAGGGTGACTGTCTCGGGTCTCATATCCACCGCATCCATGATCTGGGAGCGGCTTCTCTCAACTGCTTTGTGCTCGAAATATTCTCCGATGCGGTAGAACAGCATAACGCCCACGGCTTCCGGATATTCCCGGATGACAATAGCGCCGATGGTAGCAACACTCATCAGGAAGTTTTCATCAAATATATGGCCTTTTGTCAGGTTGCGAAGTGCTGTCAGCACGATTCTTCCGCCAAGCAGGACATAGGCAGCAAGAAGTACCACGAGGGAAGGCAGCTCCATCCCCATATGCTCCAGCATTTCCCCTGCAATGAAAAGGACAGCGCCGATACAGAGGGCCAGTATGGTTTTGGTATCCTGTGAGAGCACTCTTGCGGCGGGCACGACATCCTGAATGGGAAGCGTGTCTGCGCTTTTCGGAGTGGTATCTTTTGGCTTGATGGTCACGCCGTTCTCGATATCTGTACAGATTTTCCGGATCCGGTCCAGCAGAAGGTCGGGATCTCGTCTGGCGGTAATGCGGAGCTGGCGTGTGGCAAATGTCAGAGTGGCACTTGACACTTCAGGGAGGGCGTTTATCTTTTCCTCCATTTTGGATGCGCAGTGGGCGCAGCCCAGATTGTCGATCAGGTATGTTTTCGTGGTAAAAGAACCGGGCATTTTAAAACGGGGTACCACTTCAACCTGGGATTCTATGGAAGTACAGATTTCCCGGATACGCGGCAGCAGAGCGGCGTGGTCTCTGGCTGATAGTCTGAGCTGACTGGTGGCAAATGTAATGGAGGCGTATTCCACACCGGGAAGCTCTTTGATTTTGGCCTCCATTTTGGCAGCACAGTTTGCGCAGCCCAGATTTTTTAAAATATAAACCTTCTTTTCACAGTCGGCATCAGGCATATGGCACCTGCAGTTGGCAAGGCTTTCGCCGCAGATATCGCAGTATTCCTCATGTGGATGGCAGAGTTCACACTGGCAGTCCGCCGGATGCCCGGGGGTGTGATGTGAGTCCGCATGTCCGTGGGAATGACCGCCGTGGTCATGGTCGCAGCCGCAGTCGCAATGTTCGCTATGGTCATGGTCACAGCCACAATCGCAAAGCTCGCCATGCGCATGCTCGTGTGTATGTTCGTGAGAATGACCGCCATGGTCATGGTCACAGCCACAATCGCAGAGCTCGCCATGCGCATGCTCGTGTGTATGTTCATGAGAATGACCGCCATGGTCATGGTCACAGCCACAATCGCAAAGCTCGCCATGCGCATGCTCATGTGTATGTTCATGAGCATGACCGTCATGGCCGTGTTCACAGCCACAGCCGCAATGCTCATCATGCATCTGCTGATGAACATTCTCACCTTCAGGCTTCCGCAGTTCACCGGAAGAGGTTTTCTTTTCCTGCTTCATATTCAGTCCCTCCAAATCTATTTTTCTATCTATGTAACTATAGTATATTAAACATATGAATATCTGTTCATATATTAATATGAATAGACCAAAAAGTCAATATAAATAAAGAAAAAAGTAAAAGAAATCGTAACTGTTTAGGACCCCTCTTTGGATCCAGATGATTTTTGTGCAAAACAGAGAAATACAAAAATCTGTTTTGCAG
>PPYE01643535.1_pt1 | contig 43418 bp, 36 predicted proteins | sample 1559881 | NCBI WGS metagenome assembly PPYE01 (sample SAMN08240022, study PRJNA423297) | Human gut metagenome, whole genome shotgun sequencing project.
GAATTGGGCCAGAACCTGGCGACGCGCCCGGGGCTGGAAGACATCGAAGCGTCAGCGCGTTTCTTTGAGGATGAAGACGGTCTGCATATCCACTCATTTTTCTTTTTTGAAGATGCTGAGGATCACGCCGGTAACTCTACCGTGGCGTTTACTATCCGCGAAGGCCGTCTGTTCACCCTGCGCGAGCGGGAGCTGCCCGCTTTCCGCCTGTATCGCATGCGCGCCCGCAACCAGTCGATGGTGGACGGCAACGCCTACGAGCTACTGCTGGACCTGTTCGAAACCAAAATCGAGCAGCTGGCGGATGAAATCGAAAACATCTACAGCGATCTGGAAAAGCTTAGCCGGGTGATTATGGAAGGTCGTCAGGGCGATGATTACGACGAGGCGCTCTCTACGCTGGCGGAACAGGAAGATATCGGCTGGAAAGTCCGCCTGTGTCTGATGGATACCCAGCGCGCGCTGAACTTCCTCGTACGCAAGGCCCGTCTGCCGGCAGGGCAGCTGGAGCAGGCGCGTGAAATCCTGCGAGATATTGAATCCCTGCTGCCGCACAATGAATCGCTGTTCCAGAAGGTCAACTTCCTGATGCAGGCGGCGATGGGCTTTATCAACATCGAGCAGAACCGCATCATCAAGATCTTCTCGGTGGTGTCCGTGGTGTTCCTGCCGCCGACGCTGGTGGCTTCAAGCTATGGGATGAACTTCGAGTTTATGCCGGAGTTGAAGTGGAGCTTTGGTTATCCGGGCGCGATTATCTTTATGATTCTGGCGGGGCTTGCGCCGTACCTGTACTTCAAGCGCAAGAACTGGCTGTAATGGTTGTGCCGGAGAAGGCGTCGCCGCCCTCCGGCCACTTCTTTAACCTCGACGACCGCGTCTCTGCGTGTAAATCGCATCCATCACGAAAATCGCCAGCGCTACCCAGATAAACGCGAACGTGACCATCTTATCCGCCCCCGGTACCTCACCGTAGAACGTCACCGCCAGCAGGAACATCAGCGTTGGGCCGATATACTGGAAAAAGCCCAGCGTGGAAAGGCGCAGACGCGTTGCCGCGCCGGTAAAGCACAGCAGCGGAATGGTGGTCACGACGCCTGCGGCGATCAGCAGCAGATTCAACGACCACGAGTTGTTGCCCATGTGGCTGGTGGCGCTGTCGGCGATGCCGAAAAGATAAATCGCCGCCACCGGCAGCAGCCAGAGCGTTTCGAACAGCATCCCGGTTTGTGCATCGACGGCAATTTTCTTACGAACCAGGCCGTAGAAGGCGAAACTGAACGCCAGACCCAACGCGATGATCGGCAGTGAGCCGAAGGTCCACAGCTGTACCAGCACGCCACAGATAGCCAGAATCACCGCCAGCCACTGCATGCGGCGGAAGCGCTCGCCGAGGAAAATCATGCCCAGCAAAATATTCACCAGCGGGTTAATGAAATAACCGAGGCTGGCCTCCAGCATGTGGTGGTTGTTAACCGACCAGATAAACAGCAGCCAGTTACCGCCGATCAGCACCGCCGACAGCGCCAGCAGAAAGACCTTTTTCGGGGTTTTCAGCAGCGTTCGCACCTGCGGCCATTGGCGGCTGATGCTAATCAAGGCCACCATAAAGAAAAACGACCAGATGACGCGGTGGGTCAGGATCTCATCGGCAGGGACGTAGTAAATCAGCTTGAAGTAGGCTGGAGCGATGCCCCAGATAAAATAGGCGGCAAGAGCGAGAAGTACGCCCTGACGCGTTTGTTTGGGATCCATGTGAAACATCCATTACGAAAAAGTCATGTAATGTTACGCGATTCTGGCGGTTATCCCACCATATAAGTCGCCGTCGCACTGGCAATATGCGTTTTCTCTTCGTTGTGCAGTTCAACGCGCGCCACGGCAACCTTGTTCCCGGCGCGCAGCAGCGTGCTGCTGGCGGTAAAGCGCGTGCCGCGCCCCGGACGCAGATAGTCCACGCGCAGATCGATGGTGCCCATTTTCGACAGCCGCTGGCGCAGCTCGTCTTCATTAATGGTGTCGTGGCGCGTCAGCGTGCTGCCTACGCACACCAGCCCGGCGGCCACGTCCAGCGCTGAGGCGATCACACCGCCGTGCAGAATGCTTTGCGCCCAGTTTCCCACCATCATCGGCTGGTTGTTAAAGCTCAGCTGCGCAAAGGCTTTTTCGTAGACTTCCAGCTCCAGATTCAGAGCGCGGTTAAACGGCATATGGTAGACAAAGATTTCCCCAACCAGCTTGAGCGCTTCGGCGGCGGTGAGTTCGGCAGACATAATGACCTTATTTTTGTGTGTTAATAAAATGTTGATTTTATGCCGATTGAATGTTGATTTCTACTTTCGGAAAGGTTTGATGAGCAAGAACAACGTAAAAAGGTAGAATGAGTGTCATTTTGTTATTCATTGTTTTTATATATCTCAGGGGAAAGTGACTGATGCGATTCTCAAGGAGTGGGTTACTGGCGTTGCTGCTGCCTGCCTCGGCGCTGGCGCAGGAAGCGACGATTAAGGAAGTACATGATGTACCGGCGGTGCGTGGCAGTATTATTGCGAACCTGCTGCAGGAGCATGACAATCCGTTCACGCTCTACCCTTATGAAAGCAACTACCTGCTGTATACCTGGACCAGCGATCTCAATAAAGAGGCGATTCGCTCCTACGACTGGGCTGAGAACGCGCGTAAGGACGAGGTGAAGTTTCAGCTGAGCCTGGCTTTCCCGCTGTGGCGCGGCATTCTGGGAGATAACTCGGTGCTGGCGGCTTCCTACACGCAGCGCTCCTGGTGGCAGCTTTCTAACAGCGGTGAATCTGCGCCGTTTCGCGAAACCAACTACGAGCCGCAGATGTTCCTGGGCTTCGCCACCGACTATCGCTTTGCCGGCTGGACGCTGCGCGATGTTGAAGTGGGCTTTAACCATGACTCAAATGGCCGATCTGACCCGACCTCGCGCAGCTGGAACCGCCTGTATACGCGGCTGATGGCGCAAAACGGCAACTGGCTGGTGGAAGTCAAACCCTGGTATGTGATTGGCGATACCGACGATAACCCGGATATCACCAAATATATGGGATACTACCGGCTGAAAATCGGCTATCAGCTGGGCGATGCGGTGCTGAGCGCGCAGGGGCAGTACAACTGGAACACCGGCTACGGCGGCGCGGAGCTGGGCGTCAGCTATCCGATCAGCAAACATGTGCGCGTCTATACTCAGGTCTACAGCGGCTACGGTGAATCGCTTATTGATTACAACTTCAATCAAACCCGCGTTGGGGTGGGTGTAATGCTTAACGACCTGTTTTAACAGGGTATCCGACGGTTTGTTGCGAGCATGGCCGAAGGATTTCGTCTAAAACATTGCAGTTTGGCACGCAGGCGCTGAAAATAGCGCCTGTTTTTATTTTCAGGTAAATGGGGTCAACGTGGCACAGGCGGAAGTTATCAATCAGGAATCGCTGGCTAAACAGGTTTTGCAGGAGACCTTTGGCTATCAGCAATTCCGCCCGGGCCAGGAAACCATCATCGATACCGTGCTCAGCGGCCGCGACTGCCTGGTCGTGATGCCTACCGGAGGCGGTAAATCCCTTTGTTATCAGATTCCTGCGCTGGTGATGGACGGCCTGACGGTGGTGGTTTCACCGCTGATCTCGCTGATGAAGGACCAGGTCGATCAGCTGCTGGCAAACGGCGTGGCGGCGGCGTGCATCAACTCCACGCAGACCCGTGAACAGCAGCAAGAGGTGATGGCTGGCTGCCGCACCGGGCAGATTCGCCTGCTCTATATTGCCCCTGAACGTCTGATGCTGGATAACTTCCTTGAGCATCTGGCGCACTGGAACCCGGTGATGCTGGCGGTCGATGAGGCGCACTGTATTTCGCAGTGGGGCCACGATTTCCGCCCGGAATATGCCGCGCTGGGACACCTGCGCCAGCGCTTCCCGGCGCTGCCATTTATGGCGCTGACCGCCACCGCCGACGACACGACCCGCAGCGATATTGTGCGCCTTCTGGGGCTGAACGATCCCCTGATTCAAATCAGCAGCTTTGACCGGCCTAACATTCGCTACATGCTGATGGAGAAGTTTAAGCCGCTCGACCAACTGATGCGTTACGTGCAGGAGCAGCGCGGTAAATCCGGCATTATCTACTGCAATAGCCGCTCGAAGGTGGAGGACACCGCCGCGCGTCTGCAAAGCCGGGGAATTAGCGCCGGAGCCTATCATGCCGGGCTGGAAAATGACGTGCGCGCTGACGTGCAGGAGAAATTCCAGCGCGATGACCTGCAAATCGTGGTTGCGACCGTCGCGTTTGGTATGGGCATCAACAAACCTAACGTGCGCTTTGTGGTGCACTTTGATATTCCTCGCAACATCGAATCCTACTATCAGGAGACTGGCCGCGCCGGGCGTGATGGCCTGCCTGCGGAGGCGATGCTGTTTTACGATCCGGCGGATATGGCATGGCTGCGCCGCTGTCTGGAAGAAAAGCCAGAAGGCATGCTGCAGGATATCGAGCGGCATAAGCTCAATGCGATGGGGGCCTTTGCCGAAGCGCAAACCTGCCGTCGTCTGGTGCTGCTGAACTACTTCGGCGAAGGGCGTCAGGAGCCGTGCGGCAACTGCGATATCTGCCTCGACCCGCCAAAACAGTACGACGGCGTGCAGGATGCGCAGATTGCGCTGTCGACCATTGGCCGGGTGAACCAACGCTTTGGCATGGGCTACGTGGTGGAGGTGATTCGCGGCGCGAACAGTCAGCGTATCCGCGAGTTCGGCCACGATAAGCTGAAGGTCTACGGGATGGGGCGTGATAAAAGCCATGAGCATTGGGTTAGCGTCATTCGCCAGCTGATCCACTTAGGCTTTGTCACGCAAAACATCGCCCAACATTCAGCTCTCCAGCTCACGGATGCCGCGCGCCCGGTGCTGCGCGGTGAAGCGCCGCTGCAGCTTGCCGTACCGCGTATCGTGGTGCTGAAGCCACGTGTGATGCAGAAAGCGGCGGTCGGCAACTACGACAAACAGCTGTTTGCCAAGCTGCGTAAGCTGCGTAAAGCCATCGCCGATGAAGAAAATATCCCGCCGTACGTTGTCTTTAACGATGCGACCTTGATTGAAATGGCCGAGCAGATGCCTGTTTCGCCGAGCGATATGCTTAGCGTCAACGGCGTGGGAACGCGTAAGCTTGAGCGTTTTGGCCGCGAGTTCCTGGCGCTGATTCGCGCTCACGTTGATGGTGACGATGAAGAGTAGTCAGTTGACGGAAAAAGTGTCAGGATAGTCACTCACTGTACTATTTTCCGCGAATTTATTGTCCCGTTGGGTATGTCTATCATGATAACGCTATTTCTTACCGTGGCGCTGGTGCACATCATTGCGTTGATGAGCCCTGGTCCAGACTTCTTTTTTGTCTCGCAGACTGCCGTCAGCCGCTCGCGTAAAGAGGCGATGATGGGCGTGCTGGGGATTACCTGCGGCGTTATGGTCTGGGCGGGCGTGGCGCTGCTTGGCCTGCATCTGATTATCGAGAAGATGGCGTGGCTGCATACCATTATCATGGTCGGCGGCGGTCTGTATCTGTGCTGGATGGGCTACCAGATGCTGCGCGGGGCGTTGAAGAAAGAGAAAGCATCGACGGAATCCGAACCGCAGATTGAACTGGCGCAGGGTGGACGCAGCTTTATGAAGGGGCTACTGACCAACCTGGCGAATCCGAAAGCGATTATCTACTTTGGCTCGGTGTTCTCACTGTTCGTTGGCGACAGCGTTGGCGCGGGCGCGCGCTGGGGCATTTTCCTGTTGATTATCCTCGAAACGCTGGCGTGGTTCACCGTGGTGGCCAGCCTGTTTGCGCTGCCGGCGATGCGTCGTGGCTATCAGCGTGCGGCGAAGTGGATTGATGGCGTAGCGGGGACATTGTTTGCCGGTTTCGGTATTCACCTGATTATTTCGCGCTAACCGCGTAGGCCCACTCGCCAGGAGTGGGCCCGATTCGTCCTTTTCTCTGCGTCAGGCATGCCTTGCCGATGCCAGCAGCGCGCCAACCAGCATAAACAGCGAACCGAACACCTTATTCAGCGCCTTCATTTGTTTCGGCCCTTTAATCCACGCCGAAATACGCTGCGCCAGCGTGGCGTAGCCAATCATCACGATGATATCGACCACAATTGTGGTCACCCCAAGGACCAGGTACTGCATCACCTGCGGCTGGTGCGGCACGATAAACTGGGGGAACAGCGCGGCAAGAAACACAATGCTCTTTGGGTTAGTCAGGTTAACGAACACCGCGCGCTGGAAAAGTTTGCCGCGTGATTGCGTTTTGGCCAGCGTTTTCAGGTCAATAGAGCCTGCCGCGCGCCACTGCTGGATACCCAGCCAGATAAGATACGCTGCGCCCGCCCATTTCAGCACTTCAAAAGCGAGCACCGAGCGGGAGAACAGGGTACCCAGACCGATACCCACCAACACGATATGGATAGCCAGCCCGGCCTGCAACCCGGCAATCGATGCCGCTGCGCCGCGGTAGCCGTGGTTGATGGAGGTGGTCATCGTATTGATCGCCCCTGAGCCCGGTGAGAGGCTTAGAATTATGGATGTTAGTAAGTAGGCGAACCACCATTCGAAGGTCATGAGAAACTCCCTGATTGTCTGTTTTTATGCCACAATACGCTATTGTCCAGACGTTGTGTGAGACGTCACAAAAAAACAATTTTCAGCGGTTAACAGGGGTGGAAGCCCGATGTTTCAACAGCAAAAGGATTGGAATACAAGAGAAAACGCGTTTGCTGCGTTTACCACCGGCCCGTTGATGGATTTCTGGCGCGGACGGGAAGAGGCGGAGTTTGTCGGCGTCGATCGCGTTCCGGTACGATTTGTACGTTTCAGCCTGCCTGCGCATGACCGGGTTATCGTGGTCTGCCCGGGGCGAATTGAAAGCTACGTGAAGTATGCTGAACTGGCATACGATCTTTTCCACAGCGGTTTTGATGTCCTGATTATCGACCACCGCGGTCAGGGGCGTTCCGGGCGTATGTTGTCCGACACCCATCGTGGCCACGTGGCGAAATTCAGCGACTACGTCGACGATCTTGCCGCCTTCTGGCAGCAAGAAGTTCTGCAGGGACGCTGGCGTCAGCGGTTTATTCTCGCCCATTCCATGGGGGGAGCAATTGCGACGCAGTTTTTACAGCGTAATCCCCATGGCTGTGATGCCATCGCGCTTTGTGCGCCGATGTTCGGTATTATCATGCGTCTGCCAGAATGGGTTGTGCGGCCGCTTCTCGATTGGGCTGAGGGCCATCAGCGTCTTCGTGAAGGGTATGCAATGGGAACAGGCCGATGGCACGCGCTGCCGTTTAGCCTTAACGTATTGACCCATAGCCGCGAACGTTATCGGCGCAACGTGCGTTTTTACGCCGATGAACCCCGGTTGCGGGTGGGCGGGCCAACGTACCACTGGGTCAGAGAAGGCATTCTGGCAGGAGAACAGATCCTTGCCGACGCCGCAAACGACGCGTTTCCTGTGCTGCTGATTCAGGCAGAAGAAGAACGCGTGGTGGATAACCGCATGCACGATCGTTACTGCGCCCTTCGCGCGGAGGCGGGCCACCCTTGTGAGGGCGGTAAACCGCTGGTCATCGAAGGCGCCTATCATGAGATCCTTTTTGAAAAGGACGCTATGCGCTCAGTAGCACTCAATGCCATCGTCGATTTTTTTGGTCGACACCCTTAATTCGGCGCCAGCGCCGCACTTTTTAGAGGTTAAATTCGAATATGTACCAGGTAGTCGCATCTGATTTAGATGGCACCTTACTCTCCCCTGACCACCACTTAACGCCGTATGCCAAAGAGACGCTACAGCTGCTGACCGAGCGCGGCCTGCACTTTGTGTTCGCCACCGGTCGTCACTATATTGATGTTGGTCAGATTCGCGATAATCTGGGGATCAAATCCTACATGATCACCTCTAACGGTGCGCGCGTGCACGATGCTGACGGCAAACAGGTCTTCGCCCACAACCTCGATCGCGATATTGCGGCCGATCTCTTTGGCATCGTTAATGCCAACCCGGATATCGTGACCAACGTCTATCGTGACGACGAATGGTTTATGAACCGCCATCGTCCGGAAGAGATGCGTTTCTTCAAAGAAGCGGTGTTCAACTACACCCTGTATGAGCCGGGTTTGCTGGAACCGGAAGGCGTCAGCAAGGTGTTCTTCACCTGCAACGACCACGAAACGCTGCTGCCGCTGGAGCAGGCGATCAACGCCCGTTGGGGCGATCGCGTGAACGTGAGCTTCTCGACGCTGACCTGTCTGGAAGTGATGGCGGGCGGCGTGTCGAAAGGTCACGCGCTGGAAGCGGTGGCAAAAGCAATGGGCTATACGCTAAAAGACTGTATTGCCTTCGGCGACGGCATGAACGATGCCGAAATGCTGTCGATGGCGGGTAAAGGTTGCATCATGGCCGGCGCGCACCAGCGTCTGAAGGATCTGCATCCGGACCTCGAAGTGATCGGGTCAAACGCCGATGACGCGGTACCTCACTACCTGCGCGATATGTACTTGCGATAAAAAATTGACGACTGGCTATTTAGTGGTCAGTTGTCAACCTTCAACTCCGCTACAATGCGTGTTCATTTTCCAATCGGACATTCATTGTGGCGCTCCTGATTATTACCACGATTCTGTGGGCCTTTTCATTCAGTTTTTACGGCGAATACCTTGCCGGGCATGTAGACAGCTATTTTGCGGTGCTGGTGCGCGTGGGTTTGGCGGCGCTGGTGTTCCTGCCATTTCTGCGTACGCGCGGACACAGCCTGAAAACCGTCGGGCTGTATATGCTGGTGGGGGCGATGCAGCTGGGCATCATGTACATGCTGAGCTTCCATGCCTATCTCTATCTGACGGTCTCCGAGCTGCTGCTCTTTACCGTGCTGACGCCGCTCTATATCACGCTGATTTATGACCTGATGAGCGGGCGCCGTCTGCGCTGGAGCTACGCTTTTAGCGCACTGCTGGCGGTGATCGGCGCGGGCATTATTCGTTACGACCACATCACCAGCCACTTCTGGACCGGTCTGATTCTGGTGCAGTTATCGAACATCGTCTTTGCCATCGGCATGGTTGGCTATAAACGCCTGATGGAAACCCGCCCGATGCCGCAGCATAACGCCTTTGCCTGGTTTTATCTCGGGGCGTTTCTGGTTGCGGCGGTGGCCTGGACGCTGCTCGGCAACGCGCAGAAAATGCCGCAAACCCTGCCGCAGTGGGGAATTCTGGTGTTCCTGGGCGTCGTCGCATCGGGGGTGGGTTACTTTATGTGGAACTATGGTGCCACGCAGGTGGATGCGGGCACCTTAGGCATTATGAACAATATGCATGTGCCGGCGGGGCTGCTGGTTAACCTGGCAATCTGGCACCAACAGCCGCACTGGCCGAGCTTCCTCACAGGCGCGGCTGTGATCCTGGCCTCGCTGTGGGTGCATCGGCACTGGGTCGCTCCGCGTTCTTCACAAACGGCAGATGATCGCAAGCGTGGTTCCGCGCTGAACGAATAAACGCGTCCATCACCGGCTGACGCTGCTCGCCATCGCGCACGGCGGCGTACAGCCGGCTCCACAGCCCCTCGCCCAGGGTTTTGGTCACCACCAGGCCCTGGCGCTCAAAACTCTCTACCACCCAGTGCGGCAGGGCGGCAATGCCCATTCGCGCTGCCACCATCTGAATGAGCAGCAACGTGTTATCCACGCTTTTCAACTGCGGGCTAATGCCTGCTGGCTGAAGGAAATGACGCCAGATATCCAGACGCTGACGCTGTACCGGATAAATCAACAGCGTTTCTGCCGCCAGATCTTCCGGCGTAATTCGCGCTTTGGTCGCCAGCGGATGGTCCGGCGCCAGAATCAGGCGCACTTCGTAATCAAACATTGGCGAATAGTGCAGACCGCTACGCGGCAGGATGTCGGAGGTCAGCACGATATCCAGCTCGCTTTGCTGTAGCGCCGGCTGTGGGTCGAAGGTGACGCCGGACTTAAAGTCCATCTCTACCTGCGGCCACTGCTTATGGAAGTTTTCCAGCGCGGGCGTCAGCCACTGAATACAGCTATGGCACTCAATGGCGATGCGCAGCGTCGCCTGCTGCGGTTCATGACAGGCCTGAAGCGCTTGGGTTATTTGCGGCAACACCTGATTAGCCAACTGCAGCAGGATTTCGCCCTGTGGCGTAAAGCGCAGCGGCTGGCTCTTGCGGACAAAAAGTCGAAAGCCGAGGCGCTGCTCCAGATCGCTGAACTGGTGGGAGAGGGCGGATTGCGTCTGATGCAGCGTCGCCGCTGCCGCTGCGAGCGACCCGCAGTTCCGCAACGCCTGGAGCGTTTTCAGATGTTTAATTTCAATCATGAAAGTCCTTCACTTCGGCATGAACAATTTGCGCTTGAGGATTATACAGTACCTTCACATTATGGATGTGTAAACATCTGGACGGCTAAAACACAAAAAATCCATGAGAGGCATATGATGACTATTCTGAACCACACCCTCGGTTTTCCTCGCGTTGGCCTGCGTCGCGAGCTAAAAAAAGCGCAAGAAAGCTACTGGGCGGGTCACGCCTCCCGTGAAGAACTGCTGGCTGTAGGCCGCGAGCTACGCGCCCGCCACTGGGAGCAGCAGAAGCAGGCGGGCATTGACCTGCTGCCGGTGGGCGATTTTGCCTGGTACGATCACGTGCTAACCACCAGCCTGCTGCTCGGTAACGTTCCGGCGCGTCATCAAAATAAAGACGGTTCGGTTGATATCGATACCTTATTCCGCATTGGCCGTGGTCGCGCCCCGACGGGTGAGCCAGCGGCGGCGGCAGAAATGACCAAATGGTTTAATACCAACTATCACTACATGGTGCCGGAGTTCACCAAAGGTCAGCAGTTCAAACTGACCTGGACCCAACTGCTGGATGAAGTAGACGAAGCGCTGGCGCTCGGCCACAAGGTGAAGCCTGTGCTGCTGGGGCCGGTTACCTACCTGTGGCTGGGGAAAGTGAAGGGCGAGCAGTTTGACCGCCTGAGCCTGTTGAACGACATTCTGCCGGTGTACCAGCAGGTGCTGGCGGAGCTGGCAAAACGGGGTATTGAGTGGGTACAGATTGATGAACCCGCGCTGGTACTGGAGCTGCCGCAGGTTTGGCTGAACGCCTTCAAACCCGCGTACGATGCGCTGGCAGGGCAGGTAAAATTACTGCTGACCACTTATTTTGAAGGTGTAACGCCAAACCTGGATACCATTACCGCGCTGCCGGTGCAGGGTCTGCATGTTGATTTCGTGCACGGTAAAGATGATGTCGCCGAGCTGAACCAGCGTCTGCCTGCCGACTGGCTGTTGTCAGCGGGGCTGGTGAACGGTCGTAACGTCTGGCGCGCCGATCTCAGCGAAAAATATGCGCAAATTAAAGATATCGTCGGCAAACGTGACCTGTGGGTGGCTTCTTCCTGCTCTCTGCTGCACAGCCCAATCGATCTCAGCGTGGAAACCCGCCTTGATGCCGAAGTGAAGAGCTGGTTTGCCTTCGCGCTGCAAAAATGCGGCGAGCTGGCGCTGCTGCGCGATGCGTTGAACAGCGGCGATACGGCGGCAATTGTGGAATGGAGCGCACCGATCCAGGCGCGTCGTCACTCTACCCGTGTACATAACGCCGCGGTGGAAAAACGTCTGGCGGCGATCGCCGCGCAGGACAGCCAGCGCGCCAACGCTTACCCGGTTCGCGCCCAAGCGCAGCGTGCCCGCTTTAATCTGCCGGCCTGGCCGACCACGACGATCGGCTCATTCCCGCAAACCACCGAAATTCGCGGCCTGCGTCTGGACTTCAAAAAAGGCAATCTTGATGCTGCACACTATCGCACCGGTATTGCGGAGCATATCAAACAGGCGATTGTTGAACAGGAACGTCTGGGGCTCGACGTGCTGGTGCACGGTGAAGCCGAGCGTAACGACATGGTGGAATACTTTGGCGAGCATCTGGATGGTTTCGTCTTTACCCAGAACGGTTGGGTGCAGAGCTATGGTTCTCGCTGCGTGAAGCCGCCGGTGGTGATTGGCGACGTCAGCCGCCCGGAAGCGATCACCGTGGAGTGGGCGAAGTACGCGCAGTCGCTGACCGACAAGCCGGTAAAAGGTATGTTGACCGGTCCGGTGACCATTCTTTGCTGGTCATTCCCGCGTGAAGACGTGACGCGTGAAACCATCGCCAAGCAGATTGCGCTGGCGCTGCGTGATGAAGTGGCGGATCTGGAAGCGGCGGGCATTGGCATTATTCAGATTGATGAACCGGCGCTGCGCGAAGGTCTGCCGCTGCGGCGCAGCGACTGGGCCGCGTATCTGGCGTGGGGGGTAGAAGCTTTCCGTATTAACGCGGCGGTGGCGAAGGATGAAACCCAGATCCACACCCACATGTGTTACTGCGAGTTCAACGACATCATGGATTCCATTGCGGCGCTGGACGCGGATGTCATCACCATTGAGACCTCACGCTCCGACATGGAGTTGCTGGAATCGTTTGAAGAGTTCGACTATCCCAACGAAATTGGGCCGGGCGTCTACGATATTCACTCGCCGAACGTCCCGAGCGTGGAGTGGATTGAGGCCCTGCTGAAGAAGGCGGAGCAGCGTATTCCGGCTGAGCGACTGTGGGTGAACCCGGACTGCGGCCTGAAAACGCGCGCCTGGCCGGAGACCCGCGCGGCGCTGGCGAACATGGTCAAAGCCGCGCAAAATCTGCGTCAGGCGTAAGTAACGGCGGGCAGGCGTTATGCCTGCCCGCCCATCAACCGGCTGAGGTGGTGGCTCAACCACGTCAGTTCATCTTTGTGCCGCACCAGCCAAACAGAATCATCTCTCGCGGGTCGCTTAATTCATGTCAGCGCCATTGCTGGCAATCACTCTCTGGTACCACCAAAAAGAATCTTTGCGCAGACGCTGGAGAGAGCCATTGCCTTCGTCGTCCTGGTCAACATAGATAAAACCGTAGCGTTTTGACATCTGCGACGTGCCGGCGCTGATGATATCGATGCAGCCCCAGGTGGTGAAACCCATCACCTCCACCCCTTCATGAATGGCGGCCAACGTTTGCTCAAAGTGGGCGCGGAAGTAGTCGATGCGGTAATCATCGTGAATTTTACCGTCCACCACCACGTCTTTCGCGCCCAGGCCATTTTCAACGATAAATAGCGGCTTCTGGTAGCGGTCATACAGCTCAAGCAGCGAAATTTTCAGGCCAAGGGGGTCAATCTGCCAGCCCCATTCCGATGCGGGTAAATAGGGATTTTTCACGCCCAGCACCGTGTTGCCGGGAATGCGCTCGGCATCGGGCTGCGTCGACTCGGTCATCGACATGTAGTAACTAAAAGAGACGAAATCGACGGTATGCTGTTTTAATATGTGGCGATCTTCATCATGCATGGCGATCTCAATACCGCGACGTTCAAGATCGCGCAGGATCAGCGGCGGATATTCGCCAAACACCTGTACGTCGGCATAGAAGTAATTTTCGAGATTCTTTTTCAGCGTCGCCTCGACATCCTCCGGGCGGCAGCTGTGCGGATAGGTGGTGAGCTTGGTCAGCATGCAGCCTACCAGGCTGCCGGGAATGATGGCGTGGCAGTCGCGGGTGACTAACGCGGAAGCGACAAACTGATGATGTAGCCCCTGGTAAATATCCTGTTTTGCCTTGCCCGGCGCGCTTTTCTCTTCGCGGATCCCGGCCGTCGTAAACGGGTGGCGATGAATACTGTCAATCTCGTTAAACGTCAGCCAGTAGCGCACCAGATCTTTATAGCGCTCGAAGCACACCTTGCTGAAACGTACGAAGGCATCCACGACGTTTCGGTGCACCCAACCGTTATACTTTTCACTAAGCGCCAGCGGCATTTCATAGTGTGAGAGCGTCACCAGCGGCTCAATGTGATGGCGGCGCAGTTCACGGAACAGGTCTTCATAAAATTGCAGCCCCGCTTCGTTCGGCTCGGCATCTTCGCCGGTAGGGAAGATGCGCGACCAGGCGATGGAGACGCGCAGTACCTTAAAGCCCATTTCGGCGAACAGCGCGATATCCTCTTTATAGTGATGGTAAAAATCAATGCCGCGACGTTTCGGATACAATGCATCGTTTCGGCCCAATAGCGCATCCTGCACGTTTTCATCCGTCAGCGCGGCGTGCCCCGCGTAATCCTTCAGCGACAGATTGGGTTTCCAGGAGATTGCATCGGCGACCGATGGCCCTTTACCCGCCACGTTCCATGCCCCTTCGGCCTGATTTGCGGCGATCGCGCCGCCCCATAAAAACCCCTGTGGAAACGAGAGAGATTTTGCCATTACACGGACTCCTTAAGCGTCATAATAATCTGCGGGTTGGAATGTTTTTCGTCGTGGCCGTTTTGCGACAGTGTGAATCGTTCGCCGTTGGTCACCACCATCATCAACACGTGGGCCACCGTCCCGTTCGTAGGCCCACTGTGAAGGAGATGACTTTGCGAGAGAAAACATCGTCGTTAACTTTTTCAGGGGAATAATTTGCCCTTCAACGGGGCGAATAAACGTGAGCGGAGCCGCTTTTTCGGCAGCCTTGTCGTGCCGCCCGCCAGGGGGATGAGATCCAGTGCCGTCTGCAAAGGGGGCATGCCGGGTCCCTGTCAGTAGAGCAAAAAAAGACCTGAAGCCGAAGGTCTCTCGAAAGAGAAGATCGGCTTCAGGCCTTGCTTACGGATCGTCGTGATACACCTGTGCTTACCACCCTGAACGGCGAGCGGCTTAACCCTTTTTACCGTTGTACTGCGCGAACCACGCTAGCATGCGCTGCCAGCCGTCTTTGGCTGACTCTGCATGATAGCTGGGACGATAATCAGCGTTAAATGCGTGCCCGGCATCGGGATAAACCACGATATCCGCTTTCGCGTTCGCTGCGCGTAACGCGTGGCGCATGGTTTCCACGGTATCAAGCGGAATACCGCTATCTTTACCGCCGTACAGGCCGAGCACCGGTGCGCTGAGATCGACCGCCACGTCGACCGGATGTTTCGGGCTGTTCAGCGTTTTATCCCCTATCAGACGGCCATACCAGGCGACGGCGGCCTTCAGCTGCGGGTTATGCGCGGCGTACAGCCACGCAATGCGGCCACCCCAGCAAAAGCCGGTAATCGCCAGGCGGTTGGCGTCGCCGCCGTTGCGGGCGGCCCAGCTAGCGACATGATCGAGGTCGGCCAGCACCTGCGCGTCGGGCACTTTGCTGACCAGCCCGCTGAACAGCGACGGAATGTCGTCATAATCGTTCGGATCGCCCTGGCGGAAATAGAGCTCCGGCGCAACGGCCAGATACCCCTCGAGCGCCAGGCGTCGGCAGATATCACGGATGTGTTCGTGGACGCCAAAAATCTCCTGCACTACGATGATTACCGGAAGCGGCGCATCGCTGTGTTTGGGGCGAGCGTGATAGGCGGGCAGCAGATCGCCCTGTGACGGAATGGAGGTTTCTCCCGCCGTAATCGCCTCTTCGGGCGTATGAACGATGGTCGAGGCATGAGGTGAAGCCGCAGGGGCAAATCCAGGTTGTTTGTTGGTTGTCATGGCATTCTCCGTACCCTTTTAATGAACGCATAGCCGAATTACAGTGCCTTAATGCGGCGTATTTTTGTGCAGCAGGAATTAACAATAACTTGTTAATGTGATGTGAATCACTAATTGCGTGGAATTTAATGTAATATTTTTAATTCTTAGTGATGGTAATCACGAAAAAGAGTTGTGGTCTTCTATAAAGTACATTTTTGCTTCTTCTGACAAAACTGAACCACAGAGGAGTTTTTTATGTCCAAGTCTGATGTTTTTCATCTCGGTCTCACTAAAAATGATCTACAAGGGGCCACGTTAGCGATTGTCCCTGGTGACCCGGAGCGTGTGGAAAAGATCGCCGCGCTGATGGAAAAGCCGGTCAAACTGGCATCTCATCGTGAATTTACCTCCTGGCGTGCCGAACTCGACGGCAAGCCGGTCATCGTGTGCTCAACCGGTATCGGTGGCCCATCTACCTCTATCGCCGTGGAAGAGCTGGCGCAGTTGGGTATCCGTACCTTCCTGCGTGTGGGCACCACCGGGGCGATTCAGCCGAACATCAACGTCGGTGACGTGCTGGTGACGACCGCTTCCGTCCGTCTGGACGGTGCGAGCCTGCACTTTGCGCCGATGGAATACCCGGCTGTTGCTGATTTCGCGTGTACCACCGCGTTGGTTGAAGCAGCGAAATCTGTGGGTGCAACTACCCACGTGGGCGTAACCGCCTCTTCCGACACCTTCTACCCGGGTCAGGAACGTTACGACACCTTCTCTGGCCGCGTGGTGAAAGCCTTCAAAGGCTCCATGGAAGAGTGGCAATCCATGGGCGTGATGAACTACGAAATGGAATCGGCCACGCTGCTGACCATGTGTTCCAGCCAGGGTCTGCGTGCGGGGATGGTTGCCGGCGTTATCGTTAACCGTACCCAGCAGGAAATTCCAAACGCAGAGACCATGAAGCAGACCGAAAGCCACGCGGTGAAAATCGTGGTGGAAGCGGCGCGCCGCCTGCTGTAATTTTCCCTCCCTTTGCGAAAGGCCGACTTGTTCGGCCTTTTTCTTTTTGCGTAGACGCTCGCAGGAAACTGCTTTAAAACTGGACGTTTATACAGCACAATTCTATTTTTTGCAGATAACCGGTTTATGCAGGGGGCATTGTGGATATTGCCGTGGTGATTTATGCGCTGGTGGCGCTGGCGGGGATCGCGATTGGCTGGCTGGCGGCGAGCTATCGCGTGGCGCAGCAGCGCGCCGAGCAGTTAGCGGAAGAGCGTGATGTGTACGGTGAGCTGAGCGCAGCGAAACAGCAGATTGCCCAGAATGCCCACTGGCGTGAAGAGTGTGAGTTGCTCAATAACGAACTGCGTAACCTGCGGGAAATCAACTCGTCGCTGGAGGTCGATCTCCGTGAAGTGACCACGCTGCTGGAAACCACTCGCCAGCATGGTGATGAAAAATATCGCCTGATGCTCAACAGCGAACAGCGCCTGAGCGAACAGTTTGAAAACCTCGCCAACCGCATCTTTGAACAGAGCAACCGCCGCGTTGATGAACAGAACCGGCAGAGCCTGCACGGCCTGCTTACGCCCCTGCGCGAGCAGCTCGACGGTTTTCGCCGCCAGGTACAGGAAAGCTTTGGTCAGGAGGCGCGTGAGCGCCATACTCTGGCGCATGAAATTCGTAACCTCCAGCAGTTAAACGCTCAGATGGCGCAGGAAGCGGTCAACCTGACCCGGGCGCTGAAGGGCGACAACAAAACCCAGGGCAACTGGGGGGAAGTGGTGCTGACCCGCGTGCTGGAGGCTTCCGGCCTGCGGGAAGGGCACGAGTACGAAACCCAGGTGAGCATCAATACCGATGCCAATTCGCGCATGCAGCCCGATGTGATCGTCCGTCTGCCGCATCGCAAAGACGTGGTGGTCGACGCCAAAATGACGCTGGTGGCCTACGAGCGTTACTTTAACGCGGAAGATGATTACACCCGTGAAGCGGCGCTGCAGGAGCATATAGCGGCGGTGCGTAACCATATTCGCCTGCTGGGGCGCAAAGACTACCAGCAGCTGCCGGGCCTGCGTTCGCTGGACTACGTACTGATGTTTATCCCCGTCGAGCCGGCTTTCCTGCTGGCGCTTGACCGCCAGCCAGAGTTAATCAGCGAAGCGCTGAAAAACAATATCATGCTGGTAAGCCCCACCACGCTGCTGGTGGCGCTGCGTACCATCGCTAACCTGTGGCGCTATGAACATCAAAGCCGCAATGCGCAACATATTGCTGAACGAGCCAGCCGCTTATATGACAAAATGCGCCTTTTCGTGGACGATATGTCGGCCATCGGCCAGAGCCTCGATAAAGCCCAGGATAACTACCGCCAAGCGATGAAAAAGCTGACCAGCGGGCGCGGCAATCTGCTGACGCAGGCAGAAGCCTTCCGCCACCTTGGGGTAGAGGTGAAGCGCGAGATTAATCCGGATTTGGTTGAACAGGCGACGGCGCAGGACGATGATTTTCGTCTGCGCGATGATACCGACGCGAATGATGACAATCCGTTAGCCGCAGAACGCCGCTAATCCGGCGTCGGGACGGATTTCGTAACGGGGTGGAATCGTAGGGCAATTGCGTCCAATCTGTTACACTCCATGAACATTTTCTTGATAAGCAGGCATAGAGATGGTTGAGGATTCACAAGAAACGACGCACTTTGGCTTTCAGACAATCGCCAAATCACAGAAAGAAGACATGGTGGCGCATGTATTCCATTCTGTCGCCGCAAAATACGATGTAATGAACGATCTGATGTCGTTCGGGATTCATCGTCTATGGAAGCGTTTTACCATTGATTGCAGCGGCGTGCGCCGTGGACAGACGGTTCTCGACCTGGCGGGCGGCACCGGCGACCTGACGGCGAAATTCTCGCGCATGGTGGGCGAAACCGGCCGCGTGGTGCTGGCGGACATCAACGACTCCATGCTGAAAATGGGGCGTGAGAAGCTGCGCAATATCGGCGTGGTCGGCAACGTGGAATACGTGCAGGCCAATGCGGAAGCGCTGCCGTTCCCGGATAACACCTTTGATCTGATCACCATCTCTTTCGGTCTGCGTAACGTCACCGACAAAGACAAAGCGCTGCGCTCTATGTACCGCGTGCTGAAGCCTGGCGGACGCCTGCTGGTGCTTGAGTTTTCCAAGCCGGTTTTCGACCCGCTGAGCAAAGCCTACGACGCCTATTCGTTCCACATTCTGCCGCGTATTGGCGAAGCGGTGGCTAATGATGCCGACAGCTATCGCTATCTGGCGGAATCTATCCGTATGCACCCGGATCAGGACACGCTGAAAGAGATGATGCAGAACGCCGGGCTGGAAAACGTTGATTACTACAACCTGACGGCAGGGATTGTCGCGCTGCACCGCGGCTATAAATTCTGATAAGTGGGGGGCCGCTATGCCTTTAAAACCCTTAGTGACCGGCAGTATTGAAACCGCCATAAACGCGCTGCTCTGGCGTGAAAAAGCGTTAAAGCCTGCTCGTCAGCGCCTTATTGGAAAAGTACTGCGTATCGTGTTGAAAGAGTTCTCCTCCCCGCTGGTGCTGGTCTTCAGCGAACGTCAGGTTGACGTGCTGGGCGCGTGGGAAGGCGAAGCGGATTGCACCGTCATCACCCGGGTTAGCGTGTTGCCACAGTTGCGCAACCGGCAGCAGCTCACCGCGCTTATCCGCAATAACGATCTGGAAGTGCAGGGCGATCTCCAGGTGGTACAAAACCTGGTGTCGCTGGCCGATCTCGCTGAGTTTGACCCGGCAGAGCTGCTGGCGCCTTACACGGGCGATATTGCGGCTGAAGGCGTCAGTAAACTGCTGCGCGGCGGTGCGAAGTTCTTACAGCATGGCCTGGCGCGCCAGCAGCGCTACGTGGCTGAAACCCTGACGGAAGAGTGGCGTCTGGCACCGGGCGCGCTGGAAGTCGCCTGGTTTGCGGAAGAGACGGCGGCGGTGGAGCGTGAGCTTGCGGCGCTGACCAAACGGTTGGAAAAACTGGAGGGGAAATGACGCCAGGAGAATTACGGCGCCTGTATTTTATCATCCGCACCTTTTTGAGTTACGGGCTTGATGAGCTCATTCCCAAAATGCGTATCACGCTGCCGCTGCGCTTTGGGCGTCGGCTGCTGTTCTGGATGCCGAATCGCCACAAGGATAAGCCGCTGGGTGAACGTCTGCGGCTGGCGCTACAGGAGCTTGGCCCGGTATGGATTAAGTTCGGGCAGATGCTGTCTACCCGTCGCGACCTTTTCCCCCCGCAGATTGCCGATCAATTAATCCTGTTGCAGGATCGCGTTGCGCCGTTTGACGGCAGGCTGGCGAAGCAGCAGATCGAAAAATCGATGGGTGATATTCCCGTCGAGAGCTGGTTTGACGATTTTGATATTGAACCGCTGGCTTCAGCCTCTATTGCACAGGTGCACACCGCGCGGCTGAAAGAGAACGGCAAAGAGGTGGTTATCAAGGTGATCCGCCCGGATATTCTGCCGATCATCAAAGCCGATATGAAGCTGATTTACCGCCTGGCGCGCTGGGTTCCCCGCCTGCTGCCGGACGGCCGTCGTCTGCGCCCGGTAGAAGTGGTGCGCGACTATGAAAAAACGCTGATCGACGAGCTGAACCTGCTGCGCGAAGCGGCGAACGCCATCCAGTTGCGCCGCAATTTTGAAGACAGCCCGATGCTGTACGTGCCAGAGGTGTATTCCGACTACTGTCGCGTCGATATGCTGGTGATGGAGCGCATCTACGGCATTCCGGTGTCCGACATTGAGACGCTCGAGAAGCAGAATACCAACATGAAATTGCTGGCCGAGCGCGGCGTGCAGGTGTTCTTTACCCAGGTGTTCCGCGACAGCTTCTTCCACGCCGATATGCATCCTGGCAACATCTTTGTCAGTTATGAGCATCCGGAAGATCCCCAGTATATTGGCATCGACTGCGGTATCGTCGGTTCGCTGAATAAAGAAGACAAGCGCTATCTGGCCGAGAACTTTATCGCCTTCTTTAACCGCGACTACCGCAAGGTGGCCGAACTGCACGTTGACTCCGGCTGGGTGCCGCCGGACACCAACGTCGAAGAGTTTGAATTTGCGATTCGTACCGTTTGCGAACCTATTTTCGAAAAGCCGCTGGCGGAGATCTCCTTTGGTCACGTGCTGCTGAACCTGTTTAATACCGCTCGACGCTTCAACATGGAAGTGCAGCCACAACTCGTGTTACTGCAAAAGACATTACTTTACGTAGAAGGGGTAGGACGCCAGCTCTATCCTCAGTTAGATTTATGGAAGACGGCAAAACCGTTCCTCGAATCGTGGATTAAGGATCAGGTCGGTATTCCGGCGTTGTTCCGCGCGCTGAAGGATAAAGCGCCGTTCTGGATTGAAAAGATGCCGGAATTGCCTGAGCTGGTGTACGACAGCCTGCGTCAGAGCAAACAGGTCCAGGCCAGCCTGGAGAAGCTTTCTCAGGAGATGGCAACGCACCGTACCCGTCAGGGGCAATCGCGCTATCTCTTTGGTATAGGCGCGGTTTTACTCCTGAGCGGTACCGTATTACTGATTCAACGGCCTGAATGGGGGCTGACGCCCGCGTGGCTTATGGCCGGAGGGCTGGTGGTATGGCTCGCGGGATGGCGGAAGACGCGCTGAATTATGCGTCGCTAACAGGGCGCCGCATAACGTATAATGCGCGCTGATTAATTCATCATCTATGCACAAAATCATTCAGGCTGCGTCAAGGCGGCAAGTGAGTGAATCCCCAGGAGCGTACAGAAGTACGTGACTGGGGTGAACGAACGCAGCCAACGCAGAGGCGGCTTGAAGGATGAAGTGCATATCAGAGGGATATGTATGGGTGGTATTAGTATTTGGCAGTTGCTGATTATCGTCGTTATCGTAGTTCTGCTTTTCGGGACTAAAAAGCTGAGCTCGCTGGGTTCCGATTTAGGTTCGTCCATCAAAGGCTTCAAGAAGGCCATGAGTGATGAAGACGACACCAAACCTAAAGCGGACCAGGATGCAGATTTCACTGCGAAATCCATTGCTGATAAGCAGGAAAGTGCAAAGAAAGACGAAGCGAAACGCCACGACAACGAGCAGGTGTAATTCGTGTTTGATATTGGTTTCAGTGAACTGCTGCTGGTGTTCGTTATTGGCCTTATTGTATTGGGGCCAAAACGTCTGCCGGTAGCGGTGAAAACGGTGGTGGGCTGGATTCGGGCGCTGCGCTCGCTGGCGACCACCGTACAAAACGAGCTGACGCAGGAGCTTAAACTCCAGGAGTTTCAGGACAGCCTGAAGAAAGTGGAGAAAGCGAGTCTGGATAGCCTGACGCCTGAACTTAAGGCTTCCATGGATGAACTGCGTGAAGCGGCAGAGTCGATGAAACGGTCCTATTCGATGCATGACCCTGAAAAGGCGAGCGACGAGGCCAATACCATCCATAACCCGGTGGCGAAGGATAAGGACGTTGAGCCGTCTCAAGCGGCTGAACCGCAGGCGACGCACGCTGAAGAGCCAGTGGTGGCTAAGTCTGCCGAAGTGCCGGAAGCCGAGGTGGTGAAACCGGCAGAGAAAGAGAAAGTCTCTGCGGCCGCTGTTCCTGAATCCTCCCCCGCATCGAGTGATAAATCGTAAACATGAGCGTAGAAGATACTCAACCGCTGATCGCTCATTTGATTGAGCTGCGCAAGCGCCTGCTCAACTGCATCATCGCGGTTCTCGTCATTTTCCTGGCGTTGGTTTACTTCGCCAACGATATCTATCAGCTGGTCTCCGCGCCGCTGATTAAACAGATGCCGGTTGGCGCGACGATGATCGCCACCGACGTGGCGTCACCGTTTTTCACGCCGATCAAGCTGACCTTTATGGTTTCGCTGATCCTCTCCGCGCCGGTTATTCTGTACCAGGTATGGGCGTTTGTGGCGCCAGCGCTGTATAAGCATGAACGTCGTCTGGTGGTGCCGCTGCTGGTGTCCAGCACCCTGCTGTTTTATATCGGCATGGCGTTTGCCTACTTTGTGGTGTTCCCGCTGGCCTTTGGCTTCCTGACGCATACTGCGCCGGAAGGGGTACTGGTCTCAACGGATATCAAGAGTTACCTCGATTTCGTCATGTCGTTGTTTATTGCTTTCGGCGTGTCGTTTGAGGTGCCGGTTGCTATCGTGCTGCTGTGCTGGGTCGGTGTAACCACGCCGGACGATCTGCGCAAGAAGCGCCCGTACGTGCTGGTCGGCGCGTTTGTGGTCGGCATGCTGCTGACGCCGCCGGACGTGTTTTCGCAGACGCTGCTGGCCATCCCGATGTACTGTCTGTTTGAAGTGGGGGTCTTCTTCTCTCGCTTCTACGCGGGCAAGCGACTCACGCGTGACGAAGACGCGGAAGCGGAACAAACTGAAGAATAACCAACCGCCCGTAAGGGCGGTTGTCATATGGGGGCAAGGATGTTTGATATCGGTGTTAACCTGACCAGTTCACAGTTCGCGCGTGACCGTGATGAGGTCGTCGCGCGGGCACGTGCCGCGGGCGTGCACGGCATGCTGCTGACCGGAACCAACCGTCATGAGAGCGAAGAAGCGCAGCGCCTGGCGGTACGCTTTGAAGGCTGCTGGTCAACGGCAGGCGTGCATCCACATGACAGCAGCAGTTGGTCGCCGGAGGTGGCGGACGCTATCTATGCGCTGGTGAACAAGCCCGAAGTGGTGGCAGTGGGCGAGTGCGGCCTGGACTTCAACCGCAACTTCTCCACGCCGGCCGAGCAGGAAGTTGCGTTTAGCGGTCAGCTGGCGATGGCTGCCGAGCTGGGCATGCCGGTCTTTTTGCACTGTCGCGATGCTCACGAGCGCTTCCTCGCGCTGCTGGAGCCGTGGCTCGACCATTTGCCTGGCGCGGTGCTGCACTGCTTTACCGGCACGCGTGAAGAAGCGCAGCAGTGCCTGGACCGGGGCCTGATGATCGGTATTACCGGCTGGGTCTGCGACGAGCGTCGCGGGCTGGAACTGCGGGAACTGCTGCCGACGATCCCGGCGGACCGCCTGCTGCTGGAGACCGATGCGCCGTATCTGTTGCCGCGCGACATGACGCCGAAACCGGCATCGCGTCGTAACGAGCCGGCGTATGTACGGCACATTCTGTCACGCGTGGCCGAATGGCGTGGGGAAGATGTTCAGTGGCTGGAAGCCGTCACCGACAGTAACGCCAAACGGCTATTGAAAATAGACTTTTAGTTCAGGCCTTGCGGAAGTCGGTGTTTTTGACGCTCTGCTTAATTTGTTTGTTGAGCAGGTTAAGCAGCAGCATAGAGCGTGCTTCGCCGTCAGGCTCGGCAAAGATGGCCTTCAGCCCCTCGAACGCGCCTTCGGTAATGACCACGCTGTCGCCGGGATAGGGCGTTTCCGGGTCGGTGATATCATCAGGTTGATAAATTGAGAGCTGATGGATGACCGACGATGGCACGGTTGCCGGGCGCATGCCAAAACGGACAAAATGGCTGACGCCGCGGGTGGCGTTAATGGTGGTGGTGTGAATCACCTCCGGGTCAAACTCCACGAACAGATAGTTCGGGAACAGCGGCTCACTGACCGATGTACGCTTGCCGCGCACTATTTTTTCCAGGGTGATCATCGGCGTCAGGCAGTTGACCGCCTGTCTCTCAAGATGTTCCTGGGCACGCTGAAGTTGCCCGCGTTTGCAGTACAGTAAATACCAGGCTTGCATAATAACTCTTTCCACTCGTTAACGCGGAAGCATAGCAAAAGTGCAGCCAGATCGCGATGTTGATTATGATGGCTTTAATTCACGCTAATTTAACAAAAATACAGCATCAAAGGACCATTCGCCGTATACTAGGGCGCTTACCAGGAGGCCAAGAATTACCCCATGAAATACCATGACCTACGCGACTTTCTGACCATACTCGAACAGCAGGGTGAACTAAAACGTATTAGCCTCCCGGTTGATCCCCATCTGGAAATTACCGAAATTGCCGATCGCACCCTGCGTGCCGGTGGGCCAGCGCTGCTGTTTGAAAATCCTAAAGGTTATGATATGCCGGTGCTGTGCAACTTGTTCGGCACACCTAAGCGCGTGGCGCTGGGAATGGGACAAGAGGACGTCAGCGCGCTGCGTGAAGTGGGTAAACTCTTAGCTTTCCTGAAAGAACCGGAGCCGCCAAAAGGCTTCCGCGATCTGTTCGATAAACTGCCGCAGTTCAAACAGGTGTTGAACATGCCGACCAAGCGCCTGCGCGGTGCGCCTTGCCAGCAAAAAGTCGTCTCCGGCGACGATGTCGATCTCTCACGTATTCCGGTGATGACCTGCTGGCCAGAAGATGCGGCACCGCTTATTACCTGGGGCCTGACGGTAACCCGTGGTCCGCATAAAGAGCGGCAGAATCTGGGTATCTATCGCCAGCAGGTGATTGGCAAAAACAAACTGATTATGCGCTGGCTGTCGCATCGCGGCGGCGCGCTCGATTTCCAGGAGTGGTGTGCTGCGCATCCGGGCGAACGTTTCCCGGTATCGGTCGCGCTGGGTGCTGACCCGGCAACCATTCTGGGCGCGGTGACGCCGGTGCCGGACACGCTTTCTGAGTATGCGTTCGCCGGTCTGCTACGCGGGACGAAAACGGAAGTGGTGAAGTGTCTTTCCAACGATCTGGAAGTGCCTGCCAGCGCCGAGATTGTCCTCGAAGGCTACATTGAGCCGGGCGAAATGGCGCCAGAAGGACCCTATGGCGATCACACCGGTTACTACAACGAAGTGGATAGCTTCCCGGTGTTTACCGTCACCCACATTACCCAGCGTGAAGACGCGATTTATCACTCCACCTATACCGGGCGTCCGCCGGATGAACCGGCGGTGCTGGGCGTGGCGCTGAATGAAGTCTTCGTGCCTATTTTGCAAAAGCAGTTCCCGGAAATCGTCGATTTCTATCTGCCGCCGGAAGGGTGTTCATATCGCCTTGCCGTCGTGACGATGAAAAAACAGTATGCTGGGCACGCAAAACGCGTAATGATGGGCGTATGGTCGTTTTTACGCCAGTTTATGTACACAAAATTCGTGATTGTCTGCGATGATGACGTTAACGCACGTGACTGGAACGATGTGATATGGGCGATCACTACCCGTATGGACCCCGCGCGGGATACCGTGCTGGTAGAGAATACGCCGATTGATTATCTGGATTTCGCCTCGCCGGTTTCCGGCCTGGGGTCGAAAATGGGGCTGGACGCCACCAACAAATGGCCTGGGGAAACCCAGCGCGAATGGGGCCGTCCAATTAAGAAGGATCCCGCCGTTACGGCGCGTATTGATGAGATCTGGGACGAGCTGGCCATATTTCCCGACAATAAATGATAACCCACCCCGGAAGATTTCACGCCGTGGACGTTGCGCCGACCGCGTGAATGAGGATGGGGGAAAAGACCCGACAGAGGGAGCGCATGACAACCTTAAGCTGTAAAGTGACCTCGGTGGATGCCATTACCGATACGGTATATCGCGTTCGTTTAGTACCCGAAGCTGCCTTCTCATTTCGTGCCGGACAGTATCTGATGGTGGTGATGGACGAGCGCGATAAGCGTCCGTTCTCCATGGCCTCAACGCCGGATGAAAAGGCGTTTATCGAGTTGCACATTGGTGCTTCTGAGCTGAACCTGTACGCAATGGCCGTGATGGACCGCATCCTCAAAGACCGTGAAGTGGTGGTAGATATCCCGCACGGCGAAGCCTGGTTACGTGATGAAGACGATCGTCCGCTGGTGCTGATTGCCGGCGGTACGGGCTTCTCCTACGTACGCTCCATTCTGCTGACCGCGCTGGCGCGTAACCCGAATCGCGACGTGGCGATCTACTGGGGTGGCCGCGAAGAGAAGCATCTTTACGATCTCTCCGAGCTGGAAGCACTGTCGGTGAATCATCCTAACCTGCGCGTAGTGCCGGTGGTTGAGCAGCCTGAAGAAGAGTGGCGCGGGCGTTCTGGTACGGTGCTCACCGCGGTGCTGCAGGATTACGGTACGCTGGCAGAGCACGATATCTATATCGCTGGCCGCTTTGAAATGGCGAAAATCGCGCGTGATCTGTTCTGCAATGAACGTCAGGCGCGTGAAGACCGCCTGTTCGGCGATGCGTTTGCCTTTATCTGACCTGCGTAGTGCGCCGGTTTGTCCCGGCGCGTTTAGACGTTGATGGTCAGCGACTGCTGCTGACCACAACGCTGATACGTTATTTTGCAGCACGCCCCTTCCCAGCACACGGACAGTTTTTCTATTTCAGCCTGCGAATCCAGGCAATAACAGCCGACGATATTCACATGCGGTGCGTCACTGTGGTTGACCAGGTAACGCAAATCGCTAATTGCCGGGTTGGCTGGCCCATCCCCTTCATACAGTGTGCCCTGACCCGCGAGCCAGAGAGTGAACCTGCCTGCTGGCGTGTCATAGCGGCGAGTGACTGTTCCCGCGAGCGATGAGTAAACTACATTCTTCAGGCGTTTTAGTGGCCCCCCGAGGCGGGCAGAGCGCCCCTGATACGCGGCATCTGGTGTACCGTCGATGTGCAGCGTCCAGTACAGCGCTTGCCGATGTGGGTTGCTTATGCGGGCAATATCAAAAATCAGCCCGTCATGAATGATGAGATGGCGATGAAAAGCGATATCTCGCCAGGCTATATCATCCCACTCCGTTAACGAAAAACTCGGCAACGGGGAGAGTTTGTTAGACCAGTCAACGTAACAGGCCAGGTGGAGGGTATCCGGCGTGTGGCGAACCCATTGTGTTTGAGGGCGTGCCGGTGGGGCGTTAGTCAGGTTTACGCTTAGGGAGTTATGGGTGGCGCTATTTTTATAATAGTCCCGGTGCAGATCCGCGCCATAACCGGTGGTGCCCAGATCCGGCAGCACCGCATGGCCTTTCATCCACAGCGTCACTGCCAGGTAATCATGGTGGTCATGCTCGCCGCTAAAAGGCATGTGCTTAACCAGTAACGCATGGTTGTGCGCCAGCTGGCGTATCAACGTCAACCCGCTTCCTGGTGCATGGACAACATTTTCGCAGGGTAGCGCGACATCCTCTGGCAAATCGTCGACGCCATACAGGAAAGCGTCGAGGTTATCCCGTGACTGATGTTGATAAATGCGCTTAAGGGCGGCGGCGTAAGCCGGTTTACGGTAATGTTTAAAGGCAAATTCATAAATATCATCATGATGCAGCGTATTTTGCCCGCTTACGGCATCGTTAATGAACGGGAATGTGCCGTCGGGGGTAAGCAGATTAAGAGGGAAATCGAGCATGCGTTCATACAGGCCTTCCGCCATCAGGCTCCAGCCAGTACCACGAGCGAATTTTTCCCAGTCAAAATAGCCTTGCAGAACGTAGAAGTGATAATGGGCCGAGCCTTCAAACCACAGCCCTTCGGTATATAAACCCTGTTGTAACTGCCAACGTAAGCCATACGGTTCATTAACGGCGAAGTCCACCAGAGACGCATCGTCCAGTAAAAGCCCCAGTACCGCGATGGCGGTGTTCACTTTCACTTCATGGTTGTGGAGTTGGTTTTCCCGATGTTGATACAAGAACTCGGCACCCGGTCGCAGCAGTCGGGATTCAATAAAACGTTGCTGTCGGCGAGTGAGGGTCGCACGGATCAGATCGTACCCTTTTGCCAGCTCCAGCAGACAATTGGCTTCGCAAAGCGTCTGGATGTTCATTTTACCCGGCCCATTGCAGGGAATGCCGCCGTGAACTTCATAAGCAGGGTAGTAGCGGGCATAAGCGAGTAAAATTTGCCGTACACGCTGCGCATAATGCGCTTCCTGAGTGAGCAGCCATAATAGCCCGAGCTGATAGCTTGCGCGGCAATTATGACCATTCATCATACGCCACCACGCGCCGTGGAAAGGCTCCCCGGTAAATATCTGCTTATCAACCGGGCATTGGTGGGCCTGAGGGCTGTCACGATCCCATTGCAGCCTTACGCCATGTTGTGGGCAGAAGTAATAGTGCCCCCAGGTGGCGATGCCGGTTTGCGGGACGCAAAGTGGATGATTCAGTACGACGTCATTATCGGCGATAAGGCGTTGAATAATGTGCGGTTGCTGACGGGCGCGCTGAATCAGCGTCGCCTGTTCTTGTGGCGTAAATTGTCGCATCAGGTGTTCTGCCGTATTTCTTGCAGCGAGGCGGCGAACAGCTCATCCCGCTGCTGCCGTGTTTGTTTCCCGCTTTCCACCAACCACTGGAAGTCATAATAGGTCGGATAAAATGGCAGGTCGTTCAGCAACTGGCAAAAATGATGGGCCGCGATTTCTGAGGTTGCGGCCACGGTGGAATAACGGCGTAACGGCCCCAGCACAACATTACACACTTTTTCGAGGCTTTCCCCCACGGGTTGCTTACGGTTGTATTCGAGAAAATGAAAAAACTCGTGCGCCAGGTGGATGTCGATGATTTTCTCGAGTGGTAGCCCGCTGCTAGCCTGTAAACTCTCGAGCGAGGGCCGATACAGCGTGACACGACGAATCGCTTTCTTTTCGCTGAATTCGAATTGGGCGCGGAACTGGACGGTGAAGAACAGTCCGTCGCCCTTATCAAACTGGATGTCAATATCGTATTGCTGATAGAGCGTGCGAATGGATTGTCCGGCAAACTCCCGTGCTGCTGCAGCGCCTGCTGCCAGAGCATTGTCGAGATAATAGCGATAACGGTCTGGCGGGATTTTGTTAAATACCGCATCGTTTCGCAGATCCAGCCAGGCCAGCGTCCGGTTCAATTCATCGCGTTCCATTTCCACTCCTTACTGCCAGGCGATGGCGATAACGTCCTGCTCGGGTTCGACCACATCCAGCTCCATTTCAATAATCGATAGCATTTGTTCTTTCGTTTGGGTGCCGGTGAGATCGAGCATTTTCTCTTTCCAGAAAAGAAAGGTTTTCGGTATTGCCGCATTGGCTTCGGAGTAACGCGTGTTATCGTCCAGAAAATCGGCAAATCGCGAGTTCATTTCCTGACGGCTGCACACCAACCAGTTGGCGTTCTCTTTCTTTAGCCTCACCACGCCTTCGCGATCCAGCATACTCAGGCGGCGCTGCTGCTTTTTGAGTAACCCGAAGAAGCGCTTCTGCTCGCAGACACCCTCAAACAAATGCCAGCGCCCGGTCTGGCAGGCGCGTTGGGTGACGGTGTGCGTCAAATTGACCGACTCGGCGGCAATCTGCTGTAGCTGCGCTAGTGGTAAGGTCTCGTTAATACTCTCTTTCTGTCGGAGCTCTGTCGCACCGGTAGCAATCGCGCGCAGCACGTTTTTCTGTTTGTCGATCTCGATGTTGATATCGACGGTGGCTTCGTTCGCCCCGGAACGGACGATGCGCTCCATAATTTCGGCGCGGATCATTTTGATCTCCGCTTCGCCTGGGTTAACGACGCTCTTTTCAATCATTTCGCGCACCATCGCCATCCCGACCCCAATGGTGGAAATGTACGGCGCATTGTTGGCATTCTGGTATTTCATGGCCGCTTTTTCGGCCATCGCTGGTACCAGGATGCAGCCGCTACCGCCGCCGCCAACGAGGGTGATGAAATGGCGCTCCAGTTTGTACTCAGCAATCATTTCATTGACCACGACCATCACTTTATCAATGGCGATATCCAGCGCCTGCCGTGCGGCCTCTTCGGCACTACAGCCAAGGTGATCGCCCAGCAGTTGCCAGGCGAGGCGCGCGCTGTTGATATTGCCTGCGGCGTAGTCGTCTGCTGGCACGTATCCCAGTAAATTGGCGGCGCCAGCCAGCGTAAGCGCATAGCGTTTTCCTGCCGCGCCGGTCACCACGGCATAGGTTTGCGGATCGCCCGGCCGTGGGCTGATGAACGTTAATTCCGGATGATCGCCGAAAGCGGATTCGGCAATAAAGCACTCGTATTCACAGCCCGCGATATGGGCGCTACGCGGGCCGGTCATGGCGATTTTATCGTTTTCAACCATCATCATGCTGCCGCCCGCGACGGCGAGCGTGCGGACGTCGAGGGAGCGCAAGTAGGTACGGTGTCCACCCACCTGCGCATTCTGGATCATGACCTTGCCGTTTTTAATCACCGAAATATCAACGCTGGTACCGCCAACCTCAAAGAAAATTCCGTCGGAAACTTTCTCATACATCAGCGCCCCTGCCACGCCCGCAGCCAGCCCGGAAAGCATGGTGAGAATGGGGCGTTTGCGTACTTCGTCAATGCTCATGACCCCGCCGTCGCAGCGCATGATCATCAGCTGTGAAGCAATACCCGCTTCCTTAATTGCCTGCTCGGTCATGTTGGCGGTTTCCAGCATGCGGGGGATCAGGCTGGCATTCACCACTGCCGTGCGGGTGCGGGTCTTCAGACCATACAGTTGAGTAATCTCGTGGCCGCCTGTCGCGCACAGTCCCATCTCATCGGCAATTCCCATGACCCGTAGTTCGTTGGTTGGATCGTCAACGCTATAGGCTTCGGACGCCACAATCACCTCGGCGCCCTGTTCGCGCAGCGTATTGATCGCCGCGCGAATGGCATCATCAGTGAGCTGACGTGTATCCAGAAAGGTATTAAAGGTATGGAGGAATTTACCATCAGCTAACGGAATATCATCAATACAGGCTTCTTTACGCGCGCTTTTCCCTTCAAGGCCGCTACCCATGGCGATAATACCCACTTTTGCCACATCCCCTTCCAGCAATGCGTTGGTTGCCTGAGTGGTGCCATGAGCAATAAAGCTCACCTGCTGTGGTGAAATACCGTTCTCGTCCAGCACTTGGTGAATAATGGTGATGATACCGTGGGCCACACCATTAGGATGATGGTGAGTGGTGGGAATTTTCTTTTTCGCCACCAGTTCGAAGCTATCGTTATCAATGATGGCGGCGTCGGTAAAGGTGCCCCCAACATCGATCCCTATACGATACGTTTTGCCTGTCATAATTGCTCCTTGCTTTAAAAGGCGATGTAGCCTGCCATTAACATGGAAACCAGAACTGCCACCATCGCCCACGGCAAGGTTTTACGCAGAATTTCATTCACATCGACCTTCGCGAAATCCGATGACCAGACGTTATGGGTATTGGTGGGATCTGACAGGCCCTGAACCAGCGACGCAGAACGCAGCGCCAGCATTGTCGCTAGCGGAGAGAGGCCGCCGCCGAGCATTAAAACCCCCAGTCCACTGCCAAGGCCGTAGCTGTTTAGCGGGCCACGATACAGCGCAAGCGGGCTCAGAATTGAGAAGAATAAAATATAGGTGAGCGGCGAGCCGGGAATGATGGATTCGATTAACGGTTTCAACACCAGGCTGACCTGCGGCGCGGTGACAGCATTGAGTAAAATACCAATACCGACCATCAGACCAATCGCCCCGGCCACGTTCTGAATACCCTCAACCAGGCTGCTGACCAGCACGTGGGTGGGGCGTTTTGGCATCGCCAGCAGCAGGCAAATTACCAGGCTCAGCACGATGGCTGGAACCACTTCGATTTTAAACGCGAAAATGATGATGACCGGTACCAGCGGAGAAATAAGCGCGAGAGGATTAACCTGTTTGCGTTTACTGAGGTTGTCTGCAACTGGCATCGACCAGGCCTTACGCACGACGACATCACGCTTCACCATCCACACGACCATGGTGATATAGATAATGGCTGCCGGGATGGCGAATATCGTCGCATAGCGTGCCATGTCGGCGACTGGAATACCGTACAGATCGTGCATAAGCGCCCAGCCGCTGACGGCAAACAGGCTACCCAGCGCGTGGCAGGCCAGCAGCACAATACAGCTGGTCAGCGGTGAAAGTCCGGCGGTCAGCAGGATGGGGATAATAATGCTGCCGACTAAAATGACCATGCCAAGGCCATCGCTGGAGGAGAAGATCACCGTACCGATGATGAAAAAGACAATCGCCATCGTCAGCGGCTTATCGCCTGAAAGCTCTGCGGCCTTGCGGACCAGCGCTTCAGTGACACCCACCTTTTTCAGCACCTCGCCAAACCATGCCCCAAAAATCAGCGCGACGATTGTCGCCCCCAGGCGGAGCGAGCCCTGCGTCAACACGTTGTTGGCTATGGTGAAGGTTGATTTGTCTTCGCTAAAAATCGGTACGCCAGCGACCAGCGGCATCAGTATTGCCATGACGGGCAAGGCCAGAATGGCGGGCATTTTCCGGGTCATCATAAGGCCCGAAAAGAGCAAAAAGATAACCAGAATCGCGCAGATCCTGATGATGTGTAGCATATCCATGTAAATTCCTCAGAAGTCGAGATAACCCTGTTGCTGACGAATGGCATCCTGTAACTGCGCAATGGATACCTGATGTACGCCGATTTTCTCACTGGCGGCCAGCGCGGCGGCAATGCCTCCAGCCTGCCCGATAGCCCCAACGGTTGGCGTGGTGCGGATAGCCGCCTGCGCCTCAAAGGTTGCGGAGATACACCGCCCTACGACGATGACGTTATCGGCTTCCGTGGCGATCAGCGTCCGCCAGGGAATGCCGTACATCCCGCCAAACGGCAGGGTGCCATGCTCTGTGCCTTCGCCATCAGGACTATGGATATCAATGGGATAGCCGGAAATGGCAATGGTGTCGGTAAAGTGCGTTTGCTTTAACAGGTCGTCGGCGGTGAGGCGATAGCACCCTTTGATCTGGCAGGAACTGCGTACGCCCACCGACGGGCCGGTCGAAACGACGATGGCCTGTTCAAAACCGGGAATAATGCGTCTGGCGAAGCTTTCCAGTTCGCGGCACTGCTGGCGGCCGACAAATTCCGCATGGCTCAGGCTCCATGGATCCGTCGCATCGTGATCGAGAATACGGCTGGTATTGAAAATAAACTCGCCAGGGTTATTGGTTTCAAAGAACAGGACATCTTCGCGAGGAATGGTGATTTCGCATGCAGCTTTGGCCTCTGCCAGTTCACGGATAAAGCCGTGGCAGGCCAGGCGTTCAGCGGTTCTGACATCTTCAGCCTGATAGTGATTGTTGAGCTCAGCAATATGCTCCAGCATCCAGGCGCGCAGTTTTTCGCGATCCACGTTGGCCATTTTCAGGGTCATTGTCATTGGCTGCGATTTGCCATCTGATTCGCGCCCTTTGATCAGGGGGATCCCCGCCGCTGCGGCCAGGGTGGCATCACCACTCGCATCAATAAACACGTTTGCACTCAGCGTCATTAGCCCGGAACGGGTGCAGACGGTGATACTCTCGATTTTCCGATCGTTACGCGTCACATTAGCTAATGTGGCGTGATAGAGCACGGTACCGCCAGCTTCCAGCAGCATCAATTCAAGCTCATGCTTCATGGCTTCCGCGTCGAACGGCGTGTATGTGGTGGTGAAGTGTCCGGGATCGCGGACATGCCCCGGCGATTTGCCCTGTGCTTTCAGGCGGGCGATGAGTTCTTCTGTGATCCCCCTGATAACCTGCTTTTCACCGGCGTGAAACGTCATCATCGGGTTTACGCCGTTGGTGGTGAGCGAGCCCCCCAGGCAAGCACTGGCTTCAACGATAGCCGTTTTCGCCTGACAGCGCGCGGCGGCGATTGCCGCGATGCTGCCAGAAAAACCGCCACCCACAATCACGACATCAAACTGTTCCATTTAATTACCTTTTACTAAACAAGAAGAGTCGCATTTATCCTGATGACTAATTGAACAGGTGTATAGCCGGTAAAGAGGCGAATGTGAACAGTGTCACTATTTTTATTAAACTATGTAATTTTTTGTGATCCTGCCTTTATTATGGCTTTAGTATGTATTTTCCTAAGCTCTATCACGTGGTTTATGGCAGTGTTGCATTAGTTTAGTAAACAGTAAAAAGCCTATGTTAATAAAGCATTCGCGTTAGACAACTTCTACCTTAATCACACGCTGGCCGTTGCGGGTGTTCCATAAATGATGAAACGGTTAGAATGGGATCGGTGTCGCCGATAGGGCGTCTGGATTGCCTTAAACGATGGATAACTAACGAGAGCGAAATGACGAAACCAGTGCGAGTTAGAGATATTGCCGAGGCCTGTGGCGTCTCAGTTGGTGCGGTTTCTCGGGCGCTGAAAGGGCAACCCGGTCTGCGTGAAGACACGCGGCTGCGCATTATTTCGGTGGCGGAACAAAAGGGCTACGATTTCTCCCGCCTGCGAAGTGAAAAGCTTAAACGCGTGCTGTTCCTGCTGCATCGGCAGCACAACATCAGCCGGGCGCTGCCGTTTTACTCGCAGCTGCTGTTGGGCATCGAAGATTTATGCCGTGAACAGGGCATTGCGCTGAGCTTTCTCTCGATTGGGCCCGGCGATGCGGTCAGCGAACAGGTTAGAGTTCATCAACCGGACGCATTGATTTGTGCGGGCTTCTTTGAGCCAGAACTCCTTGCGTTGATTCAGCAAATGAAGCTGCCGCTGGTGCTCGTGGATTTATGGGCGCCGGGCTTGCCGTGTGTGAATCCGGATAACACCCAGGGGGGGTATCTGGCGACCAAACACCTGATTGACCAGGGGCGTCGTCGCATCGCGTTTCTGGCCAGCACTCTTGCCCATTACAGTATTCGTCAGCGCGAAAAAGGCTACAGGCAGGCGTTATACGAAGCGCGTTTACTCATGCCGCCTGAGTATGAAGCGATAGCGCCCCCGCTGCTGGATACTGAACAATCTCTGGTTGAGGCGGTGAATGAGCTGCTTACTCTGCCCGAGCCGCCGGACGCGATATTTGCCTACAACGATGCAGCCGCACTGGTGGTGGAGCGGCTCTGTGCTGAGCGTGGCCTCCGCATCCCGGAAGATATTGCCCTGGTGGGTTTTGATGATATTGAGGCCGCCGCCTGGTCACAGCCGCCGTTGACGACCATCGCGGTTGATAAACAGCAGTTAGGGCGTGAAGCGCTGCGTTTGCTGCTAGAGGATAAACCGGCTGAAAATCTGTTCCTTCCGGTGAAGCTGGTGGTGCGTGGCAGTTCGGTAAAGTAAAAAACCCGCCCCTGACAGGCGGGAAGAACGGCAACTAAACTGCGTTGTACTATAGGCCGGATGGTGACTGGCCCGGCAAAGATACTGCATGCCCCAGCATTGCTGCTGGGGCGCGTTTTTTATACGCGCTCGATAACCGTCGCAATACCCTGACCTAAGCCAATGCACATCGTCGCCAGACCAAACTGCGCGTCTTTGCGTTCCATCAGGTTAAGCAGGGTGGTGGTGATACGCGTACCGGAACAGCCTAACGGGTGGCCCAGGGCGATCGCGCCACCGTTGAGGTTGATCTTCTCGTCGATCTGCTCCATCAGCCCCAGATCCTTAATGCACGGCAGGATCTGCGCGGCAAAGGCTTCGTTCATCTCAAACAGATCGATATCACTTGTGCTCAGACCCGCTTTTTTCAGCGCCAGCTTCGAGGCCGGAACCGGACCGTAGCCCATGATCGACGGATCGCAGCCGACCACCGCCATTGAGCGGATACGCGCGCGCGGGGTTAATCCCAGCTCGCGGGCGCGGCTTTCGCTCATTACCAGCATGGCAGAGGCGCCATCGGAGAGAGCGGAAGAGGTCCCTGCGGTCACCGTACCGGTAACTGGGTCAAATGCGGGACGAAGAGTGGATAACGCTTCAACGGTGGTTTCCGGACGGATCACTTCGTCGTAGTTAAACTGCTTGAGCACGCCATCCGCGTCGTGGCCACCGGTAGGAATGATTTCATTCTTAAAAGCCCCAGACTGCGTGGCGGCCCAGGCACGTGCGTGGGAACGCGCGGCGAAGGCATCCTGCATTTCACGGCTGATGCCATGCATACGGGAAAGCATTTCCGCCGTCAGGCCCATCATCCCCGCGGCTTTCGCCACGTTGCGGCTCATACCCGGGTGGAAATCAACGCCATGGCTCATCGGCACGTGGCCCATGTGTTCTACGCCGCCGACCATACAGACCTGCGCATCACCGGTCATGATCATCCGCGCCGCATCGTGCAGGGCCTGCATCGAGGAACCACACAGACGGTTAACGGTGACTGCCGGTACAGAATGCGGGATTTCCGCCAGCAGCGACGCGTTACGGGCGATGTTAAAACCCTGCTCCAGCGTCTGCTGTACGCAGCCCCAGTAGATGTCGTCGATGGCTGCCGCTTCCAACGCCGGGTTACGTGCCAGCAGGCTACGCATCAGGTGTGCGGAGAGATCTTCGGCGCGCACGTTGCGGAATGCGCCCCCTTTCGAGCGGCCCATTGGGGTACGAATTGCATCAACAATAACAACCTGTTCCATCGTGACTCCTTAAGCCGTTTTCAGCTCACCAGCCGGGCGGGCTGGCTCAACCGGGGGATAATACGCTTCGTTATGGCGCGCTTTGTCGCGCAGACCGGCCGGTACTTCGTACAGCGGGCCAAGGTGCTGATACTGCTGCGCCATATCGAGATACTTCGCGCTGCCGAGCGTATCCAGCCAGCGGAAAGCGCCGCCGTGGAACGGAGGGAAGCCCAGGCCGTAAACCAGCGCCATATCGGCTTCCGCCGGGCTGGCGATGATGCCTTCTTCCAGGCAACGCACCACTTCGTTGACCATCGGGATCATCATACGAGCAATAATCTCGTCGTCGCTGAAGTCGCGCTTCGGCTGGCTAACGTCGGCCAGCAGGCTGTCCACCGTGGCATCTTCTTCTTTCTTCGGCTTACCTTTGCTGTCCTCTTTATAGCGCCAGAAGCCCAGACCGTTTTTCTGACCGTAGCGGCTTGCTTCAAACAGCGCGTCGATAGCGTCGCGATAATCTTTCTGCATACGCTGCGGGAAACCGGCCGCCATCACCGCCTGCGCGTGGTGGGCGGTATCAATACCGACCACGTCGAGCAGATAGGCCGGACCCATCGGCCAACCGAACTGTTTCTCCATTACCTTATCAACCTTGCGGAAGTCCGCGCCGTCGCGCAGCAGCTGGCTGAAGCCAGCAAAGTACGGGAACAGGACGCGGTTGACGAAGAAACCGGGGCAGTCGTTGACCACGATCGGCGTTTTGCCCATCTTGCTCGCCCAGGCGACGACTTTCGCAATGGTGCTATCTGAGGTTTTCTTGCCGCGGATGATCTCAACCAGCGGCATACGGTGCACCGGGTTAAAGAAGTGCATACCGCAGAAGTTTTCCGGGCGTTCCAGCGCATCGGCCAGCTCGCCGATGGGAATGGTCGAGGTGTTAGAAGCCAGCACGGTATCCGGGCGCACCTTCTGCTCGGTTTCTGCCAGCACCGCTTTCTTGACCTTCGGGTTTTCCACGACGGCTTCAACAACCACGTCAACGCGATCAAAACCGGCGTAATCCAGCGTCGGCTGAATGGTGGAGATCACTCCGGCCAGCTTCAGACCGTCGATTTTGCCGCGCTCCAGCTGTTTGTTGAGCAGCTTGCTGGCTTCCGTCATTCCGAGAGTCAGCGATTTTTCATTGATATCCTTCATGATCACCGGCACGCCCTTCCAGGCGGACTGGTAAGCGATCCCGCCACCCATGATGCCCGCGCCAAGCACGGCAGCATGTTTCGGCGGTTCGGTGTTTTTGGTCAGTTTCTTTGCCTGACCTTTTACGTATTGGTCGTTGAGGAAAATGCCGACCAGCGCACGGGCTTCATTAGAATGGGCCAGTGGAACAAAACTTTTGTTTTCCAGATTCAGCGCTTCTTCACGGCCAAAGCGGGCTGCCGCTTCGATGGTTTTCACCGCCGTGATCGGCGCCGGATAGTGTTTACCCGCGGTCTGCATCACCATGCCTTTTGCAATGGTGAAGCTCATGGTGGCTTCAATTTTGCTGAGTTTGAGCGGTTCCAGTTTCGGCTGGCGTTTCGCTTTCCAGTCGAGGTCGCCGTTAATCGCCTGACGCAGGACCGCCAGCGCACCGTCGAACAGTTTTTCCTGTTTGACGATGCCGTCGACCAGACCGATTTTCAGCGCTTGTTCGGCACCGACGTCTTTACCGGCGGCGATGATTTCCAGCGCGCTGTCGGCGCCCAACAGACGCGGTAGACGAACGGATCCGCCAAAGCCTGGCATAATGCCCAGCTTGGTTTCCGGAAGGCCGATGCGCAGGTCCGGCGTGGCCAGACGGTAGTCGGTCGCCAGTACGCATTCGCAGCCGCCACCCAGCGCATAGCCGTTAACGGCGGAAATCGTCGGGACCGGCAGATCTTCCAGACGGTTAAACACGCTGTTGGCGAAATGCAGCCACTGGCTGAACTGTTCTTCTGGTACCAGGAACAGCGAAAGGAATTCGGTGATATCCGCGCCGACAATAAAGGCCGCCTTTTCAGAGCGCAGCAGCAGCCCCTTCAGCTCTTTTTGTTTTTCGAGGACGTCGAGCGCCTGGCCGAGGCTGGCTACGGTTGCGGTATCTAACTTGTTAACTGAGCCAGGGGCATCGAACACCAGTTCGGCAATGCCATCTTCCAGCCAGTTGAGGTACAGGGTGTCGCCTTTGTAGAGCATGTCAGTCTCCTGAATCAAGCAATATGATCTGGTCATACCAGATAAGCTCGAGTGTGTATTTTGTGTTAAATAAATGCAAATGAGTCTTTAAATATTTGCTGGTCGGATCACGTCCGGGGGAAATCACGCAGGATCAGTGAGGTGTGCTACTATGCGGGGACTAAAGGGCAATAAATTCAGAAGGGTAAATAATGGAATCACTGGCCGCACTTTATAAAAATCATATTGTTACCTTACAAGAGCGGGCGCGTAACGCACTCGAGCGTTTTAAGCTTGATGCGCTGCTTATCCACTCTGGCGAGCTGATGAATGTTTTTCTGGATGACCACGCGTACCCGTTCAAGGTTAACCCGCAGTTTAAAGCCTGGGTGCCGGTGACTCAGGTACCTAACTGCTGGCTGCTGGTGGATGGCGTCAATAAACCTAAGCTGTGGTTCTACCTGCCGGTAGATTACTGGCACAACGTTGAACCCCTGCCGACCTCATTCTGGACGGAGGATGTTGAAGTTATCGCACTGCCGAAAGCAGACGGTATCGGCAGCCAGCTGCCCGCTGCCCGCGGCAATATCGGCTATATCGGTCCGGTTCCGGAGCGTGCGCTGGGTCTTGGCATTGCGGCGAACAATATCAACCCAAAAGGGGTTATTGATTACCTGCACTACTATCGCTCCTATAAAACGGATTACGAACTGGCGTGCATGCGCGAAGCGCAGAAGATGGCGGTGAATGGCCACCGTGCCGCGGAAGAAGCGTTCCGTTCCGGCATGAGCGAGTTTGATATCAACCAGGCCTATCTGACCGCCACCGGCCACCGTGATACCGATGTCCCGTACGGCAACATCGTGGCGCTGAACGAACATGCGGCCGTGCTGCACTACACCAAGCTGGATCACCGCGCGCCATCCGAAATGCGCAGCTTCCTGCTGGACGCCGGGGCGGAGTATAACGGCTACGCGGCTGACCTGACCCGTACCTGGGCGGCGCACAGCGATAACGACTACGCGCACCTGGTAAAAGACGTTAACGCCGAGCAACTGGCGCTGATCGCCACCATAAAAGCGGGGACGAGCTATGTGGATTACCATATTCAGTTCCATCAGCGCATTGCCAAACTGCTGCGTAAACATCAGATCGTCACCGACATGAGTGAAGAAGCCATGGTCGACAACGATCTGACCGGGCCATTTATGCCACACGGCATTGGTCACCCACTAGGTCTGCAGGTACATGATGTTGCGGGCTTTATGCAGGATGATAGCGGTACGCACCTGGCAGCGCCGTCTAAATATCCGTATCTGCGCTGCACCCGAGTGCTGGAGCCGCGTATGGTGCTGACCATTGAGCCGGGTATCTACTTCATTGAATCTCTGCTTGCGCCGTGGCGCGAAGGCCAGTTCAGCAAGCACTTCAATTGGCAGAAAATCGAAGCGCTGAAGCCGTTTGGCGGCATTCGTATTGAAGATAACGTGGTGATCCACGAGAACAATATCGAAAATATGACGCGTGACCTGAAGCTGGCGTAATGGAAAGCTGGCGAATACCGGCGGAGCCGGTCACCTTCGTTGAAGAGATCAAGAAGAGCCGTTTTATCACCCTGTTGGCGCATACCGACGGGGTGGAAGCGGCCAAAGCGTTCGTCGAGTCGGTTCGCGCTGAACACCCGGATGCCCGTCACCATTGCGTGGCGTGGGTAGCGGGTAGGCCGGACGACTCGCAGCAACTGGGTTTCTCTGATGACGGTGAACCGGCGGGTACGGCCGGTAAACCGATGCTCGCTCAGCTGATGGGCAGCGGCATTGGTGAAATTACCGCCGTAGTGGTGCGCTACTACGGCGGTATCTTATTGGGTACCGGTGGGTTGGTGAAAGCCTATGGCGGCGGGGTGCAGCAGGCGCTGAATCTGCTGGCGACAGAGATCAAGGTGCCGTTAACCGAATATACTCTGTTATGCGAATACGGACAGTTGGCGGGCGTTGAGGGGCTGGTGGAGCAATATGCGGGACAGATAGTCGACAGCGACTATCAGGCCTCGGTACAGCTTCGCGTGGCGCTTCCGCAGGCGAAAGTGGCGGATTTTTCCGCAAGGCTGGCCGATTTTAGCCGTGGTTCATTGCATTTGTTAGCGATTGACGAATAATCCCCCTCCTGACTTTATTGATTATCAAAGGACGCGCCGGACATGCAGTTTCGTGCCATTACTCGAATTGTTGGACTTCTGGTCATCTTATTCTCGGGGACAATGATCCTGCCGGGATTAGTGGCTTTGATTTACCGCGATGGCGCCGGGCGCGCATTTACCCAGACCTTTTTCGTCGCGCTGGTGATTGGTTCCCTGCTGTGGTGGCCAAACCGTCGTGAAAAACGCGAGCTGAAATCACGCGAAGGCTTTCTGATTGTCGTTCTGTTCTGGACGGTGCTGGGCAGCGTGGGTGCGCTGCCGTTTATCTTCTCCGAGCAGCCGAACCTGACGGTGACCGATGCGTTCTTTGAATCGTTCTCTGGCTTAACCACCACCGGGGCGACCACGCTGGTGGGGCTGGATTCATTACCTCACGCGATACTCTTCTACCGGCAAATGCTGCAATGGTTCGGCGGGATGGGGATCATTGTGCTGGCGGTGGCAATTCTGCCTATCCTCGGGGTCGGGGGGATGCAGCTCTACAGAGCAGAAATGCCCGGGCCGCTAAAAGACAACAAGATGCGCCCGCGTATCGCTGAAACGGCGAAAACCCTGTGGCTTATCTATGTTCTGTTGACCGTAGCCTGCGCGCTGGCGCTGTGGTTTGCCGGGATGCCGGCGTTTGATGCGATCGGCCACAGTTTTGCCACTATCGCGATCGGCGGCTTCTCGACGCATGATGCCAGCGTGGGTTTCTTTGATAGTCCGACGATTAACACCATTATTGCTATCTTCCTGCTGATCTCTGGCTGTAACTACGGCCTGCACTTCTCTTTATTAAGCGGGCGTAGTCTGAAGGTGTACTGGCGCGACCCGGAATTCCGTATGTTTATCGGCGTGCAGCTGACGCTGGTGGTGATCTGTACGCTGGTGCTGTGGTTCCATAATATCTATGCTTCGGCGGTGACAACGCTCAACCAGGCCTTCTTCCAGGTGGTGTCGATGGCGACCACCGCCGGCTTTACGACCGACAGTATCGCGCGCTGGCCGCTGTTCCTACCGGTTCTTCTTTTATGCTCTGCATTTATTGGTGGCTGTGCCGGTTCAACCGGTGGTGGCCTGAAGGTGATTCGTATTCTGCTGCTGTTCAAGCAGGGGAACCGAGAACTTAAGCGCCTTGTTCACCCGAACGCGGTCTACAGTATTAAGCTGGGCAACCGTGCGCTGCCGGAACGTATTCTTGAGGCGGTATGGGGATTCTTCTCCGCCTATGCGCTGGTCTTCATTATTAGCATGCTGGCGATCATCGCCACCGGCGTCGACGATTTCTCGGCGTTTGCTTCCGTGGTGGCGACGCTGAATAACCTGGGGCCAGGGCTGGGCGTGGTGGCAGATAACTTTGCTAGCATGAACCCGGTGGCGAAGTGGATCCTGATCGCGAACATGCTGTTTGGTCGTCTGGAAGTCTTTACGCTGCTGGTGCTGTTTACCCCAACATTCTGGCGCGAATAACAGGAGTCGGCGTTGAAAACATTAATGCTCTTTTCTACCCGTGATGGGCAGACGCGTGAAATTGCTGCTTATCTCTGTTCGCAGCTCAGCGAGCTGGATGTCGAGACGGCAATGGTGGATCTGAATCGGACGGACAATGTGGACTGGACGCAGTACGATCGCGTGATTATCGGTGCGTCTATTCGCTATGGGCATTTCCATCCGGCCCTTGATCGTTTCGTGAAAAAACATGCGGCGGCGCTGCAGGCGATACCGAGTGCGTTCTTTGCGGTAAACCTGGTGGCGCGCAAGCCGGAGAAGCGTTCACCGCAGACGAACAGCTATACGCGCAAGTTCCTGCTGCGCTCGCCATGGCAACCGGATGCCTGCGCGGTCTTTGCCGGGGCGCTACGTTATCCACGCTACGGCTGGTTCGATCGCTTTATGATTCGTTTAATTATGAAGATGACCGGTGGTGAAACGGATACCAGTAAAGAAGTGGTTTATACCGATTGGGGGCAGGTGGCCGATTTCGCCAAAGAAATCGTGCAACTTTCGCACAAATAGGGTGTGAATTCGGCATGTTGCCTGGAAAGTGAGCGAGCAAAAGTTTTTTTTATATTTCTGCTTGCGGGTTCTCAATTTCTCCCTATAATGCGGCCCCACTGACACGGAACAACGGCAAACAAGCCGCCGGGTCAGCGAGGTTCTCCTGAGGATCTCGACGGAGAAAAGCGAAA
>PPYE01413097.1_pt1 | contig 43307 bp, 31 predicted proteins | sample 1559881 | NCBI WGS metagenome assembly PPYE01 (sample SAMN08240022, study PRJNA423297) | Human gut metagenome, whole genome shotgun sequencing project.
TGTTGATGTTCGTCGTGATATTGCGCCGAACATCGTTATAGAGCGCCAGCACGCTCGCCGGGTCCTCCTTGACCTGCGCGAGCATCTTGTTCACGAGCGCGAGCACGACCTGCTTCTGCCGCTGCATGCGCTGATTGTTGCCCTCGGTCGAGTCTGCGCGGTAGCGGATATAATTCTCCGTGCGCTGACCGGTGAGCGTCACGGGCTGTCCGGCGGTGAAACCGGAAAAGCTCGCATCCGGCGTAACGGTCACACCACCAACACTGTCCACAAGCTGGCGGATACCCTGCATATAGATCGATCCGTAGGCCGGGATCGGCAGGTCATAAAACAGGCGCGAGACGGCCGCGCTCGTCAGCTCGCAGCTCCGCTCTGCTCCGTCGCCGTAGGAATAGGCCAGCGCCAGCTGCGCCGTGGCCGTGCCGACGTGTGCGCCGGTGCTGTCAAGAACGTCAAGCGTGCACATCGCATCACGCGAGATGGACACAAGCGTCAGCTCCTGGTTACGCATGTCGAGCACCGCAAGGATATTCGCATCCGACTGGTTTGCGTTTCCATAGACGCCGCCGGTATCCTGCTTGACCTCCTCGTCCACACCCATGAGCAGGATCGTGACAATGTCGGTATTGTAGCGGTAGAGTTGGCCGTTGTAACGCACCGTGCCGGAGCCAAGCGCCTCCACATCATCGCGGGCAATGTTCACCCCGTCGTCGTTCGTCAGCGCATTGCGGCCGACCGCCGACAGGATCAGCACCGTGGCGACCAGGATCAGCGCAATGGCAAGCAGAACACACACGATGATGACCAGCACGCGCGTTCCGCGGCTCATGCGTTTTTTTTGCGGCTGCGCCGCCGGTTGTTCTCTGGCGTCTGACACAGACATCCCCCCTTATTTGCGAATTTGTTTTAGCCCGCATGATGCCACACCCGGGCAAATGTTGTAAAGCCGGAGAACGGGATACGCAGTTGCCTTTTCCCACCGCGCTTCCCCATATACAGCTCCCTTGTTTGTATCTCCCCCTTTGGTCCTTTTGCTATGCCACGTCTAAAATGGCGTGCATTACTTCTTCGTCTTTCGCACCGTCATCCACTCCAAGCAAAAAGTGTATGTGATTATCTGCAAGCGCCATTTATTCGTCTTTCCTCCAAACTATTTTATTGACGATGCCCGTGTAGCTCTGAATGATTCTCGCAACCTTCATGGACACGTTTTCAGCAGTGTACCCCGCTACCGGTGTGCCAAAGCATTCCGCCCGCTGCATCCCGACAGCCATCTCCACCGCCTGCAGGAGGGAGTCCGCGTCGATTCCGGCGAGTACAAAGCAGCCCGCGTCCAGCGCCTCGGGGCGCTCAGTGGAGGTGCGGATGCTGACTGCCGGGAATGGCTTACCGACAGACAGGAAGAAACTGCTTTCCTCCGGCAGCGTTCCGCTGTCGGAAACTACCGCAAAAGCGTTCATCTGGAGGCAGTTGTAATCAAGGAAGCCCAGCGGTTCGTGGGCGATCACACGGGTGTCCAGCTGGAATCCCGTCGCCTCCAGCCGCTTTCTGCTTCTGGGGTGGCAGGAGTAAAGGATTGGCATATCATACTTCTCTGCCATGGCATTGACCGCTGTGAACAACTGGACAAAATTGCGGTCTGTATCGATATTTTCCTCCCGATGGGCCGAGAGCAGAATGTACTGCCCCTTAGTCAGTCCCAAACGCTGGTGGACATTGCTCGCTTCGATCTTGTCCAGATTGGCGTGCAGTACCTCGGCCATGGGGCTGCCTGTCACAAAGGTGCGCTCCTTCGGCAGGCCGCACTCCATCAGATACCGGCGCGCGTGCTCCGAATAGCAGAGATTTACATCACTGATGATATCCACAATGCGTCGGTTCGTCTCCTCCGGCAGGCACTCGTCCTTGCAGCGGTTACCCGCCTCCATATGGAAAATCGGAATGTGCAGCCGTTTGGCGCCGATCACAGAAAGGCAGGAGTTGGTGTCGCCCAGGACCAGCACCGCATCCGGCCTGACCCGCACCATCAGCTTGTAGGACTTCTCGATGATATTCCCAATCGTGGCTCCGAGATCATCGCCTACGGCATCCAGATAATAGTCCGGTGCCCGGAGACCAAGATCGTCAAAAAACACCTGATTGAGGGTGTAGTCGTAGTTCTGACCGGTGTGGACCAGAATCTGCTCAAAGTACCGGTCGCAGCACTTTATCGTGGCGGACAGCCGGATGATTTCCGGCCGCGTACCGATAATCGTCATCAGCTTCAGCTTTCCCATTGCTACACCTCCTCAAAGTAGGTATCCGGATGGCTGGGGTCAAACTGCTCGTTGGCCCACATGACTGTCACCAGATTTTCCGTTTCACTCAGATTGATAATATTGTGGGTATAGCCCGGCAACATATGAACAGCCTGGATCCGGTCGCCGCTGACCTCGAATTCGATCTTTTCATCTGAGCCGATTTGACGTTCCTGAATCAGTCCGTGTCCGGCCACGACCATAAAGAACTCCCACTTGCTGTTGTGCCAGTGCTGTCCCTTGGTGACACCCGGTTTCGTGATGTTGACGGAGACCTGTCCGCAGGAGGCGGTCTTCAGAAGCTCCGTGAAGCTGCCTCGCTCATCCACATTCATCTTCAGCGGAAACGCAATTTTTTCTGGCGGCAGATAGGACAGATAGGTACTATAGAGCTTCTTTGCAAAGCTGCCATCCGGGATCTCTGGCAGCAAAAGCGTCTGCGGCTGCTCCCGGAACGTTCGGAGTAGACGGACGATCTCGCCCAGCGTCACGCGGTAACTGACCGGAACGCTGCAATACGCCCCATCTGTCCGGTTGGGATGGCCCTCCATGGCATTCAGGATCTCGTCAATCAGGTCGTCAATGTAGACCAGTTCCAATTCGACTGCCGGGTCTGAAACGGTGATCGGCAGATCCCGCGCGATATGATGGCAAAAGGTTGCCACCACCGAATTGTAGTTGGGGCGGCACCACTTGCCAAACAGGTTCGGCAGACGATAGATCATCCCGTTTGCACCGGTTTCTCTGCCGTAAGCGAGGAGCAGTTCCTCCGCCGCTTTTTTGGACTGCCCATAGGGACTTTCGGCATATCGTCCGGTCAGGCTGGCCTGAATGGAGGAGGAGAGCAGCACTGGGCAGCGGTTGCCGCTTTCCCGAAGCATCTCCAACAGGGTACGGGTGAAGTCCGTGTTTCCGGCTGCAAATTCTCCCGGATCCTGGGGCCGGTTCACACCAGCCAGGTGGACCACGAAATCCGCTTTCCGGCAATATTCCGTGAATACACCAGGAGCGGTTTCCCGTGTACACAGGAAGATCTCCTCTATTTGTAAAGTCGGTCGCGTCCTGTCTCTGTGGTCCCTGAGCGTATACAGACGCTGCGTCAGATTTTTCCCAACAAATCCGTTTGCGCCGGTAATCAATACGTTCATTAGCAAGTTCCTCCGAACAGTTTCAGCTTCAGCAGCAGCTGTTTCATTTCTTCCACATTCAGCCGGTGTGTATTGTGTGAGGTATATTGCTCGATCTTGCCGAATTCCGGGTTGCCTTTACTGAAATAGTTGTCATAGTTCAGATCCCGGTTGTCCGCCGGAATGCGGAAGAAGCCGGGCAGCTCTTCCGCCCGCATCATTTCCTCTGCAGTGACCAGCACCTCAAAGAGCTTTTCGCCATGCCGCGTTCCGATGATCGTCGTGCCAAGGTTGGAGTGCTTCAGCTCCAGCACAGCCTGTGCCAGCGTCTCGATGGTCGCAGCAGGGGCCTTCTGCACGAACAGGTCGCCCTGTTCGCCATGCTCAAAGGCATAAAGCACAAGGTCTACGGCATCGCTGAGCGTCATCATAAAACGGGTCATATTGGGATTCGTGATCGTCAGGGGCTTCCCCTCGTCGATCTGGTCGCAGAACAGCGGGATGACCGAGCCGCGGGAAGCCATGACGTTGCCGTATCGGGTCAGGCACAGAACCGGATCTCCGGGCAGCATCTGCCGGGAGCGGGCGATCACATTCTTCTCCATGACGGCCTTCGTCATGCCCATAGCATTGATGGGATAAGCCGCCTTGTCCGTAGACAGGAAGATTGCCTTCTTCACATGGTTTTCCACACAGGCAGAGATCACATTGTCAGAACCGGCCACGTTGGTTTTGACCGCTTCCATGGGGTAAAACTCGCAGGAGGGTACCTGCTTGAGGGCGGCTGCGTGGAATACATAATCCACCCCGCGGAACGCCGGGTCGATGGAACGGTAGTCCCGCACATCACCTATGTAGAATTTGATCTTTTCCGCATACTGCGGATACAGCTCCTGATAGGTATGCCGCATATCATCCTGCTTCTTCTCATCCCGTGAGAGAATGCGGATCTCTGCAATGTCGGTGGTCAGGAAGCGGCGCAGCACAGCGTTGCCAAAGGAGCCTGTCCCACCGGTAATGAGCAGTATTTTATCTTTGAATTGAGACATGTCTTTAGAATCCCCTTTCCGATTCAGCGGTATCTTCCTTGCCGAATGAGCACTCCACTCCTTTGATGCCACCCAATAGCATTAGAATAGCAAAGAAAAAATACGGATTTGCATCAACAACAGGCTCAGGCATACAGATCAGCAATGCACCTAAACCTAAACTTGCAATTTGATTTGATAGCAAATTGTGGTTTGTTTTTTTCATACGCACAGCGGCACCATATGCAGACCGTATGCTCGTTATCGTAAATATTACAGCGATTACAAAGGGAATCAGTCCAACCTTATTTAAAATATCAAGCCATAGATTGTGTACCCACTCTCCGTGATATGCGAATTCACTCTTCTGGCCTCCAAAGGGATAACGAAGCCAATCCCCCGAAAACAAATATGAGGTCCATGTTTTAAACCTCGAAGATTTGTCATCGTATAGCAGTCGCCGTACAATTTTCAAAGACAGCAATTCATCTTGAATTCCGAAAGCATTCAGGAACACAATTGCAAATATCGCAACAAAAAAGAGCGCGGCAAGCCCAATGAGCAAAGCTTTTCTGCTGATTCGCACAGATGAGTCATGAAGCCAACGAAGTAGGTTAAAAGCAACAAGAATTAAAACAATGAATATCATCGTTCGATAGGCAAAGAACGATGCTTCAAACGTACTCATCAATAGAACCGCCAGCGCTATAAGCTTTTTTCGAACCCCGCAATGGGAGAACAGGATTGAAGTTGAAAGAGCAACCGCAAATGTGAACATAAACCCCGTAGAGATAACTGAAACCATGTCACCACGCCAAAAATCGACGGACACTCTTTGATAAGCATATTGCGCATAGTAGTCTGATTTAAGATATGCGAGCAGATTCAAAACGCCGTGCAGAAAGAAACCAAATGTTAGCGTATTCGTCATTTCTTGAAACGAACGGTCGCTATTATCAGATAAAACAAACCACTTTCCGAACAAGTAGGCTGCCCAAGGTCCCCAAAGATATATGATTAGACTTTTTACCGCAAATCCAAAGTTAAAAGTATAAATAACAAAATAGGATGTCGAAAAAAGCAAGAGAATAACATCATGCTTTTCAATGACAATGGTTTTCGATTTCCATATAAAAAAGTAAAGAGTCAATGCGAAGAAAATTTGACCAGGAAGATTGAAGGCACCGACCGAAAAGAGGAACAGCCCCACAATAGTTATTGTATTAGCGGCATTTGTTCTTTTGCCGAAAAGAACACTCATCTCCAATTTCTCCTTGCTGTGCTTTCATTCTTTTTTGGAAAAATCCCGCGAAAAAGTACTGCATCAAGCATCAGTCTACAGTTTGGTCTCAAAGGCCTTATTATTGCGGGAAGAATCACTGTTGTCGAAGCCTGGGTGATTAGCGAGGCCGCAGCGGCTCCAGATGCTCCCCACGATGGGATCAGCGCAAGGTTCAGCACAACATTAAGTGCAGCCGCACTGACATACAGGTATTTCAGATATTTCTGCCTGTTTTCACATACCATCCATGCATTTCTGGCAACACCAAGGTAGGAAAACGCTGTGTACCAAACCACGATGCGCAGAGGCCCGACTGCCGGCAGATAGTTTTCTCCATAGAGAATCAAAATAAAAGGCTTTGCGACAAGGCAGATCATTGCGGATACGAACAGGGACACATAAAAAACAATTGCGTAGAGCTGCCGGTTCTTCCGCTCATAGCGCAGGCGGTCTTTCTGAAAACTCTGCACGATCTCCGGATAAAGGGAATCAATGATTGCTGAGAGAATAAAGGCCCATGAAACGCTGACCGTCGAAGCAAGTGAATAATGTCCGACGGCATCTGCGCCAAGCATCTGCTTGAGCATCAGCTTATCTGTACAAGCATAGATGGAGACCATCAGCCCGGCTATGATAAAGCTGCCGCTGCTTTGCAGAAGCTCCTTTGCTTTTTCCAGAGAGTAACGGAATCTTGTTCCGCCATTTTTGAAATAAGCAATCAGCAAAAACACCGCAAGTACGATGTAATCCAATGCGCTTGCAACGGCGAACCATTCCACGCTTTTCCCAAGCGCAAGCAAAATAATTTTGTACACAGACATTGCCGCATACGAGACGAGTTCGGCAATGGCGGAATACTTGGACTGGAGCCTGGCCTGAAACCAGTAGTTGAGGGTATCAAACACCTGAAAAATGAGGCCAATGCTGTACAGCGCCACAACCACAATGGTGAGACGTTCCCCTCTGTCCACAACACTGACAATGCCGATGATTGCCAGCGCAGACAGCAGACTTGAGATCGCCCGCAGCAGCAGGGTCGTTCCAATTGTTTCGCCCTGCTGATCCGGATGATCCACAAAGTTCTTAACGATCACGCTGTTAATGCCAAGCGTACAGAGCGAGGCAAAGAATGCCGCATATGCCGCCGCGTAATTGATCAGGCCGTAATTGCTTGGGCCAAGATAGCGCGCCGCAAAAATACCAACGACAAAGGCCAGCAGCTTGTTCGCCACTTTGCCACCGATGATCCATCCGGCATTTTTAACGACTTTATTCTTTCTGAGCGACTGCAGCAAAATCTTCAAGCTCCTTCATCACTTTGGCTGGGACACCGGCCACCATCGTATCCGCCGGCACATCTTTAGGAACACAGGCACAGGCTGCGATCATACTTCCATCCCCAATGCTCGTATTCAATAGGAGCGTAACCCGACCACCGATCCATACGCCGCTGCCTACTGTAATATGATAGGATTCGCCTTTTCCAGCCCGCCTGCTATGGTCGCCCATCTGGTGTCCACCTGTCAGGAAGGTGACATCCGGAGCAATATCGCAGTTATCTCCAATCGTCACTGTCCCATTTCCATGGACAGTGAGATTGCATCCAATCCAACAATTCGCACCAATGCGGAGCGTCCCTGTATTATGAATCGGCCCGACAATTTTGGTATTTTCTCCGATCTCATAGCCGATGGAACGAAGAAGGCTCCTCTTTGCGGGGAAAAAACGTGTTCCGGCCAAGACATGATTGACAAGGTAAATCACAATTCGTTTTTTGATAGTCTTCAACTTCATCTTTGATACCAGTCCTCCCGCAGCGGCTTTGCGAGGCTGCATGGACCGTTCGCAAACAAGCCGGAAGCGTCTGTGCCGTTCAAAAGTGCCTGCGATAGCTGCAAAAATCGCTTTGCGGCAACCTCTGCATTCCACAATTCTGTAATCGTCAGGTACGCCGCTTTTCCAAAGCTATACTGCATAGTCGTATTTTCAAGAAGCCGTCGTACCTTTTCATAAAGCTCCTGAATATTGCCGGAGTGATAAACGCTTCCATTCACGCCGTCATTTACGAGGTAAGGTGTTGCCCCTGCTGCATCGCTGGCAACCACCGCACAGCCGCTGTTCATGGCCTCGTTTAACACAGCGCCCCAGCCCTCTTGGCGGTCACTTGTGAATAAGTAGATGCCTGCGCTTTCCATATGACGACGCACGGCTTCCGGAGACATGGCCCCAAGAAACCGTACATTTTCATCCAGAAGTCCAGCTTCCGAAGCCTGTTGCTTGAGCTGCCGCTCCATCTCACCGGTACCGATCATCTCGATTTTGAAGCAGCATCCTGCCTCATGGAGTCTCTTTGCAACCTCAATCACATCGTCCGGATGCTTCCAGTCCAGAAAGCGTCCACACCACAAAATGGTTGCTTTTGCTTTGCGGTCAATCAAGTCATCAATGCTGGGATACCGGATCGTCTCCGGAAAGTAACCCCATTTGTAGCACCGATTATGGAAAAGGCCGAATTTTGCATAATCCCCCGCGGTATAGGCACTGGCGCAGAGCATATATGTCTTCCGCCAAGGTGGATTGTAATAATGCCACTTGAGAAATCGCGGTATATATTTCAAAACAGGATTTCCAGCTTTCAGCGGTCGCTCGGAATATCGGAAAAACAATTTGGCCTTTTTGCCGTATTCCTTTGTCTGACGCTCTGGAAAGGAACCTGCTATCAAAACATCCAGATCATTTAATTGCTTCTGAACCTCCTGGTCTGATGCCGAACAGGTATATGGACGCACCAAATCATTTCCCCATCCGAGGTCCTTTCGCTCTGCATCCATCTCTTTATGTGCCACGAAGCAATAGTTGTGATTTGTCAATTCATAGAGGGCATCGGATAGGGGGATCTGATGATGCGTAAAGTAGTTACTGCAAAAAAGAATTCTCATGTGGCCATCACACGCCCTTTTCCCAAAGTAGACAAAACATTTTCATAGAGTTTGACATAGCCTTGATACACCGTGTCCTTGTCAAAACGCACCATTTTTTTAGGGTCCGCACGCCAGTTGCTGTCTGCCACGTCTCTCACGGCATTCTCCAGTGCCTGCATATCGCCCTGCGGAATCAAGCGTCCATTTCCCGGTGCTACCGTTTCAGGACAACCGTCCGTTTCGTATACCACCACTGGCGTTCCGCATGCCTGGGCCTCTACCGTAGTCAGGCCAAAGGTTTCCTCATAGGTAGGGTTCACAAACACATCTGCGGTAGAGTACCATTGCGCCAATTCGATTTGATTTGCCGTGCGTAAAAGCCCAAGCACATTGGAAGGAATATTCGGCAGTTGCTTTTCGATTAGGCCAATCAAAACCACCTGATAGTCAGAGCCGAGGCGGCCAGCAAGCGTCAACAAGTCTGGCAATCCCTTGCGTGCATTCCATGCATTGGCTACCCCGAGGACGATTTTCTTATCTTCCAGATGATACTTTTCACGCAAGCTGCTGGACTGTGGGCGGAAAATCGTGCGGTCAATCCCGTTGGGAATAACGGTTCTCGGATAGTTCTGTAGGAACGACTGTGAAACCTGATCCGCAAGCCATTGCGAGGGCGTTGTGATGGTCAGACTTTTTACACCGGTAAAGGCATTCTTTTTGCGAAGGAAGTTATGCCTTACATCGCCTTTCCAATAGCATTGCGGATACCGGTACAGCAATTTGCAGTCCCGGCACTCGGTCTGCCATTGCATACACTTGACTTGCGAGAAATGTGTGCAATGGCCGGTAAAAGTCCAGCAATCATGCAAAGTCCAAACGACGGGAATATTCGCTTCCTTCAAAAAGCGGAACAGCATCTCGTAATTCACATAGAAGCCGTGCAGCGTGTGCAGATGGATCAGATCAGGCTGAAACGCTCTGATTTCTCGGATCATCTTTCTGGTCGCCGCCCAGGAATATAGTCCCGCATGGTCTGTGAATCGTGATACTGCATTGTGAAAGTAATACTCCAGCTTTCCAGACACCTTCACTGTGTCCGCATTGTCGGAGCATGCTCCCGTACCGTATAAAGTCTTTACATCATTGCCATACTTTTTCAGCAGGTTCATGATATCAGCGATGATTTTTCCAGTGCTTCCAGTCCCATATACCAAATTGACAAACAGCACTTTCATCCTTCTCATCTCCGATGTTGTGTGATAAAAGAGAACCGCCGAGGCGCCAAGGTGCGCCCCGGCGGTTCCAGTGTATTTACTCGGTTTCGCTGTCCAGAATCATCCGGCCAGCACTGTCAAAGTTGTAATATCCCTCCGGCATCAGGCCGTGCGTCCAGTACACATAGTAGCTGCGGTCATGGACGACCTCACAGGTGGAACGCACATAGTAGTAGTCGCCGTCGATCTGGATCAGACCGGCATAGGTACGTTCACCGTTCCTGTAGAAGTACAGGCTTCCGTCTTCCTCGTAGATCCCGTTTTTCAGAGGTGCGACGCTGCCTGTCAGCTTGCCATCTGCGTCGAAGTGATATCTGCCCTGGGGCATCAGGTCATGCGTCCAGGAAATGTAGTAATCACAATCGCGTACCACTTCGCACTTGGAATTCACATAGTAATAATCATCGCCAATTTTGATGAGGCCCGCATAGGTCAGTGTTCCGTTGACATAGTAATGCAGAACACCATCTTCCTCGACGATGCCATTCTTCGGAGTGCCGGTCAGCTTTCCGTTCTCATCGAACGTGTAGTAGCCGGCTTCCTTCAGGCCATGCGTCCAGGAAATGTAGTACACACAATCGTTCACGACCTCACCGCTGCTGCGGACATAGTAGAAATCACCGTCAATTTCAATCAGGCCAACATAGGTTACCTTGCCGTTGACATAGTAACGAAGCACGCCGTCATCGTCCTTCACGATGCCATTCTTGTCCGTAGCACCCGGAATGAGCTTGCCCTTTGCGTCAAAGGCATAGGTTCCTTCCTCCATCAGACCGTTCATTCTGGAGCAGTAGTAGGTCTGGTTCACGATCAGCTGGCCCTTGCTGTTGGCATAGTAGTAATCGTCACCGATCTTGATCATACCTGCAGGAGCCTTGATGCCGTCGACATAGTAGAAGAGATCTTCGCCAGCCTTCAGGATTCCGTTCTTGCCGGTGTCCTCGTCGTGCAGAATGACACCGTTCTCATCGAAGTAGTAGCCCCATTCAGGAAGCGCAAGGCCATTGGTCTTGTGGAGCCAGCAATCCTTGCCGTTCAGCACAGTGCTCTTCACCGCCGCCGAGAGGGTCAGGCCCTCACGCTCCTCCAGATTCTTCTGAACCGCGAAGTAATAATAGTTGACCTCGCCGTTCTCCTTGACAACGCGCTTCAGGCCGGCTTCTTCTTCGATGATGCCGCTGTTGAGCCAATAGGTGTCCGCTCCGACGCTGTAAACACCGGTAACGTTGCTCTGGAATACGCCGTTTGCGTCGAAGACGCAGCGGGCTTCTTCCGTTGCTCCATTGGGGACCAGTGTCGTGATTCCGGTAGCCGCGTATCCGGTTTCGGTGTCCAGATAATAGGTATTGCCGTCAATGACGGTCCAACCGGTCTTCTGCAGTACGCCGTTCTGGTAGTACTGCTTGCCGTTCACATCCGTAAACCAGCCGTTCCAGATCTGCCACTGTGCATACAGCGTCATATCTCCGGTCAGTTCAAGAATTGCGCCCGCATCGGCATAGGTGGCTCCGCTGCCATCTGCGGCAGTGTTCCAGCCGTTGAACTTGTAGTTCTCACGGGTAAAGGCGTTGATATTCAAGGCAGTGTCCACACCGACCTCAAAGCGCTGAGGCTCCATACTGCCTTCGCCACCATTGGCGTTGAAGGTGATGGTGTAGAACACACGTGCAGTTGCAGAGTACTGTGCCGTATAAGTGGCATCCTCTTCAGCAACCACAACCTCCGGGCTCCAGCCGGTGAAGGTGTAGCGGTAGTTCTCGTCAGGAGCCTTATCTGTGCTGCCCTTGAAGGAAGGCATGGTGCCCTTCAGATAATCTTCCTCAGCTACGACCTGGCCATCAATTACCCAAGTGATATGTGCGCCGGTCTTAGGAATTTCCTCGCCTTGTTTCAGCCGTTCATTGCAGACAGAGCAGTAGGTGTCGCCGGTGTAACCGGGCGTCGTAAGCGTCGCTTCGACCGCATTGCGAATCTCCGGCTTGTGGCCGGTCGCAGGGACTACCTCCTGTTTAACAAGCACTTCCTTGCAAACATCACAGTGCTTGCCCTCGGTCTTGCCGGGCTCGGTGCAGGTCGGCGCGACTGCGGGGTCAATGACCTCAGTATGACCCTTGATCTGAATGGTTTCACCCTTGGTGATTTCCTTGCCGCAGATGGCGCAGACTGTATCACCGGTGTAGCCGCACTCGGTGCAGGTGGCATCCTTCTTGTTGATCACCTTGATGAGAGAATGATTGTCCTCCCACTGAGCATAAAGAGTGGTGTTCTCGGTCAGATTAACAGTCGCACCATCCGCATAGGAGTCGCCAGTACCGTCAGCCGCCGTATTCCAGTTCAGGAAGTTGTAGCCTTCACGGGTGAAGGTGTTTGCATTCAGCGCCGTATCCTTCTTTGCAGTTACGGTCTGCGGGGCCATCGTGCCTTCGACCGGGTATTCCGCACTTCCGTTGGCTTCAAAGGTAACCGTCAGCTCCGCAGGCTCTTCGCCGCCCCAGACGCCATTGACATAGTTGATAACATCGCCAGCGTTTGCGGTCGCAGTTTCGGTGTAAGAGCCGTCTGCGTTGTGTAGCTTGGCAGCGGTGATGGGGATAGTCACTGCATTGCTGCCCGCATTATATTGATAGGTTTCGGTTTCCGTACCGGGTGTGCCTTGCTGAATGTACTTACCGGTGCCGTTGCTGGAGCAGATATTTGCACCGCCCTTGGTGGTGTAGATGGCGCCAATCGCCGTTACACTGCCGTTCACATTCATCTTGGCATCGACCAAATCGTTGTTAGAACGGTTATATGCCTTACCAGGCGCATAGGCCACGGACTTAAACTTGCAGGGGCCCCAGACGAAGTTGTCGGAGTTCCACTCATCGCTGTCATAGAAATAGATATTCTTCCCGTTTGCAACCGTCAGGCCAGCGCCCTCGGCAATATTGACCTCAACGCCCGCCAGCAGAGCTGCATCCTGATTGATGGTCACATTGCCGGACTGAATATTGATGGTAATGTTGTTGGTGATAGGCAGCACATAGCTTGCAGAGTCGACATCCATGCTTGCAAGCGTCAGCGACAACGTGTTCAATGCCGCCTCGCCGTTTACTGTGAATACAAGACGGTCTGTCTTTTCATCGTAATCCTTAGTAAAGCTACCGGATTCCACTTTGAACATACCGTTGTCACCAATGAAATTAATAGCAGTAGTATATGTGGTGCTCATTGCAAAAACGCCGCTGTAAACCTGTTCATTGGCGCCGGCATTCAACGTCAAGGGAACTTCGATATTTTGTACGAAGTACTGCGAAAATGGGAACACCCCATGGCCCATGCCGGAAGATGCGCTGCCGCCACGGAAGTCCGCGATTTGATAGAACTCATACACGGTTGCGCCAGATTCCGCCAGAACAGAACCGCTGCCGGAGATAAAGCCCCATGCATAGAGCTTGCCGCCGTTCTTGACCGTAATGGAGCTGTTATCCGCCATTTTGATGTATCCATAATCACCAACGGGACGTCCCTGCTGACCGCCGCCAGCTGCAAAATATCTGCCGCCCAAACTGATGGCACCATTGACGGTAATAGAAGTGCCTTCGCTCATCGTCAGCGTTCGGAAAGGCTTAGACTCGGGAGTCGTCCGAATCGCCGCAGGAGCATCCGTATACAGCGTTCCCGCCTCATCAAACGGAATCAGCAGGGTAATACCCGTCGGGATGGTATAAGTACCGCTGATCGAACCGTTTGTAGCCAAGGTGATCTTGGACTGACCGTTTGCCTGCGCATAAACAACCGCTTCATTCAGGTCTGCAAACCGCTGGCCGCCGGTTTCAAACAGGGCCGCCGTTTTACTTGCGAACCGCGCTGTGATAGTGCAGTCATTTTCAATGTTCAACGCAGCCTTTGCAGACGTGCTGATATATTTCTCGTTAGAAACATCATACCAGCCCATGAACTGATAACCATCCGCCGGAGTCGCCACTACCTGATAAGCAGTCATGGAGCTTTGCGTGTTGCTATATTCCTCGGTAATGAGTTTTCCGTCTACTGTATAAGTACCGTTTTCAGCAGGCACGAAAGTCGCAGTTGCATTGACATCGCTTACCAGAACCACGTTGGTAAGGGTGATCTTCGTGGCAGCACTGGTGCTGCCAGACTTGATGTATACTTTAACGCTCTCGTTTGCCGCCAGTTCCTTGGTAAAACTGGCACCCGAAGAAACTACAGTACCATCTACCTGAATCGTTCCACTATTCTGTTCAATGGTATAGTCAAAAGAAAGGGTTGCTGTTGTCGACTTCTTATTTGTAATTGTCAGTGTGGAACTATGCTGTGTATCACTGCATGTTCCGCCTGTACTGGTAGCTGCGCCGATAATGCTCGTACCATTGGCCGACCAAGCATCATCTGCATCACCTTCAAAACTCAGCCCGATATTTTCGTCGGTTAAACCTGTCACAGTGCCACTGGTTGCTGCAAACGCTGTCATGGTCACATTTGGAAGCAGTACCATGACCATGAACATGCAGAGCACAAGCGAAAGGAATCGCTTCAATGTGCTTTTCATTTCTTTATTACCTTCTTTCTTTGATGATTTCTGGCGTTTATTTCTATGTAAATGCTGAGTCCCGCCGCAAATGCGATGGCTGCCCAGACATGAGAAAGGTGGAATAGCATCCCCGTAGAGGACGTCCGGAAGAATTCATCAATGAAGCGGAACGCTCCATAGGATGCCATATAAAGTGGGTAAATACTGCCGGGGTTCTTGCTCTTTTTCACTCTGGGGATGAGCAGAATCAGCATCACAATATAATAGAGGATCTCGAGTTCCCTTGTGGGGAAGTGAACGTGCGTTCCCGGTATGACTAAGCCAGCGCAGCATCCAGAGACGATGCAGTTGACCCGAGCGCACATCACCGTGAAGATCATGCAAATCGTAAAAATATCAAAAACGGCTTTGATATTGCGTTTTGAAACCTTTGCGCTGATGAAATAAAGCACTGGCATAAAGAACACTCCGCCGAATAAGCTCATGTTGCCAGCATCTCCGGTTTCCAGAAACGCAAATGCTTTTACACTCAAAACACCACATACCGTATGCAGCACCGAGAATGCTATCACGGCGTACCATTTCATTTGGAGTTGCCGCCGCATCCTGTACAGCCAGAACACATTGAAGATAGTTCCCAGAAGCAGGAGCACGATCAGTGAATGCTCCTTCAGCCAGATAAATACAAGATCAAGCAATACGTACTCCTTTTCGTATTCGTATCTTCCATGGGGTATGGCGCTAAAATCACCATACCCCATGGGTCTTTTGGTTATTTGACCATCTTGCCGTCTGCACCAAAGGTATAGAAGGTGGCGGGCAGCAGGTCGTTGGTTTTGCTGATCCAATAGCGCTGGTTCGTGATGACCTTGCAGGAGCTGTTCACATAGTAGTAATCGCCGTCGATCTGGATCAGGCCAGCATAGGTCTTGACGCCGTCCACATAGTAATACAACTCGCCGTCCTCGCTGACGATACCGTTCTTTGCAGGATCGACTGGATCGGGATCCGGCGTCGGAATGGGTGCATCGGTCATCTTGCCGTCTGCACCAAAGGTATAGAAGGTGGCGGGCAGCAAATCGTTGGTTTTGCTGATCCAATAGCGCTGGTTGGTAACAACCTTGCAAGAACTGTTCACATAGTAATAATCGCCGTCGATCTGAATCAGACCAGCGTAGGTCTTGACACCATTGACATAGTAATACAACTCACCATCTTCATTGATGATACCGTTCTTCAACTCGGGATCAGGCTCAGGCGTCGGAATCGGTGCATCGGTCATCTTGCCGTCTGCATCAAAGTTATAGAAGGTTGCGGGCAGCAGATCATTGGTCTTGCTGATCCAGTAGCGCTGGTTGGTGATGACCTTGCAGTAGCTGTTCACATAGTAGTAGTTACCATCGATCTGAATCAGACCGGCATAGGTCTTGACGCCATTGACATAGTAATACAGCTCGCCATCTTCGCTAACGATGCCGTTCTTCAGCTCGGGATCAGGCTCAGGCGTCGGAATCGGTGCATCCGTCATCTTACCGTCTGCACCAAAGGTATAGAAGGTAGCGGGCAGCAGGTCGTTGGTTTTGCTGATCCAATAGCGCTGGTTGGTAACAACCTTGCAAGAGCTGTTCACATAGTAATAATCGCCGTCAATCTGAATCAGACCAGCGTAGGTCTTGACACCATTGACATAGTAATACAGCTCGCCGTCCTCGCTGACGATGCCGTTCTTCACCTCGGGATCAGGATTGGGATTAGGATCGGGGTCAGGCGTCGGAATGGGTGCATCAGTCATCTTGCCGTCTGCATCGAAGTTATAGAAGGTTGCGGGCAGCAGATCATTGGTCTTGCTAATCCAGTAACGGCAATTTGTTACGACCTTGCAGGAGCTGTTCACATAGTAGTAATCGCCGTCGATCTGGATCAGGCCCGCGTAGGTCTTGACGCCATTGACATAGTAATACAGCTCGCCATCCTCGTTGACGATGCCGTTCTTCACCCCGGGATCAGGATTGGGATTCGGGTCAGGATCCGGCGTCGGAATCGGTGCATCCGTCATCTTACCGTCTGCATCGAAGTTATAGAAGGTGGCAGGAAGCAGATCATTGGTCTTAGATACCCAGTAACGCTGACTCGTGACTACTTTGCAGGAACTGTTCACGTAATAGTAGTCACCGTCAATTTGAATCAGACCGGCATAGTTCCTGACACCATTCACGTAGTAATAGAGCGTACCGTCTTCGTTGACAATGCCGTTTTTGCTCGGATCCGGATTATCAATAATCATCCTGCCGTTTTCGTCAAAATCGTAGAACGCCTGTGCAAGACCAGTGTCATTCGGGAAGGATACCCAGTGACGGGTGTTCTTAACAGCGGTATAATTGCCACTTCCAAAATAGTAGTAGTATCCATCTTCCGCTAAATACAGGCCAAAGCAGACCATTCCGTCGATGGTGTAGTACGTATTTCCGTTAAGATAGAAGAGGCCTGTGTGCTGATATACGCCGTGGCAAATCCCATCTTCGCCAAAGTCATACCAGTAGATATGATCATCGTGATTGTAGCTTTCTTTCACATATCTAAGCCCTGTATAACGATAGCCCTGCGGGTCGAAATAGTACTTTTCGCCTTCAACCGTATACCATTTTCCCTGTACGAATGTCGGCCCATAATAATACTTGGTTCCTTGATCGGTTGTCAGCCATTCTCCCTTCAACAGCTTTCCGTTATCAAACGTGTACGTCACATTCTCGAAGAATGCTCTACTCGGGCCATTCAGTCCTTTGAATGTCTCTTTATCAAAGTAATAATAGCTGTTCTCACCATCTGCATCCGTCAGGTTCCACCAGCCAGACTTGGCCACACCGTTGATGGCGTAGTACCGTGCGCCGTCAAGTTCGAACAGACCTGTGACCTTGCCCTCGCAAGCACCGGTCGTCTCATTGAACTGGTAGAAATACTCGTTGCTTTCATCGTTGAGGCCAGGGACCTTGTGGATACCCTTCAAGGCATTGTTTTCGACGAAGTAGTAGGATATACCGTTGACCGTTTTCCAGCCGGACCAGGAGCCGTTGTCCAGGATGAAACGATCCGTGAACTCCTGATACGATTCGCAGTAAAAATGGCCGCCCTTGGGATGTGTGACATTTTCCGGCTCCTCATAGGGATAGATCCCATACTGCTCCTGGAAGGAGGTCTGCTTGGCCATGTTGTAGAGTGCGTTTGCGCCAAGATAGATATCATAGCCGATCGAACCAGCGTTCGTAATTGTCAGCGTCTGATTCGCGCCGTTCTTAGCGGTCATCTTTACACCACTGAGAATGCAGATGGGGTTGGCCGTTTCAGGATCAATGGCCTGGCTCTGCTTGATGAAATTGCACTTCACCGTGAGCAGATTATTCTCGTCCATGGATGCGGACGTCAGACGGAAATAATCATTCGACACCGTCAGGTTGGAAATGTCCACATCGACATTCTGGTCGAACTGGAACTTCACCGTCACCTCAGTCTTCGGGCTGACACGCTCTGCCAGCTGGAGCAGCAGATCCCAGGCCGTGATGCCGGAAATATCGCCGCCAGCAACCATGGACAGAAGCGGCTCCAGCTTTTCAGGCATCTTGATCGTCATCATATCCAGTCCAAAGACATAGGTGACGTTCATGGGCTGGCTGGGATCGATCACATGATAGCGGTCTGTCTCGCCGTCGCCGCCGGGGAGATATTCCGCGTTGGAGACTTCTCTTGTCCATGCGAAGGTTCTGTCGCCGCCTGTGGCGTTGTCAAAGTCGAAAATCGCCTGATTGGCACTGTACATGGCGACCTTGATCGTGGCACTGATGGAATAGTCCCGCGTGATCATAGCCGTAATGGTAACGTTGCGCAGGCCGGATCCCTCGCTGCCAGTAAAGGCAAAGCCATTGTTCGCAGCTTCCACAGTACCTGCTGCGCTGTTGCTCAGTTCAAATGTGATATCGCCCGCGCATACAGCGACGGGATTCTCATTATAGGTTGCGATCAGGGGAAGGCGAACCGAATCCCCGTAGATGGCGTTGATGCTTGTCTTGGAAAATTTCAGTCCATTCGGCTCGACCACGGTAAGCGTCTTGCTGCCGATCACCGTGTCACCGGACAGGAGCTGAATTTCCACGCTGCCTTTCTTGACGGCGGTGAAAACACCATCTTCAGAGACGGTACCGATGGTTTCATCTGCGGACTTCCATGTAAGATTGGCAGGGAGTTCCGCAGCGCTGCCGGACACACTGACACCGGAAGCAACCAGACGAACCGCGGCGCCGCTCGTCAAGTAATCGTAAGCAGAGGTGATCAGGGCATGATCAAACTCCGTAGAGACAGGGGCCGTGGAGACCACCATCAGAGAGGAACTAACGGAACGCTCATAACCATCCGAAGGACGGTTCACAACCGTGAGCGTATTGCTGCCTTCCTGCTTCGCTACGAAGGTAGTGGAACCGCCGCCATCCAGATTGATTGCGGTCACACAGCCTGCGTCCAGCATGATCTGTGCCAGTTCTTCAGCAGTGCCGCCAGCGGAGAAGGGTTCCTGACGGCCGTCCAGCACCATCATGACGACCTTGCCCTCAGCAGTGATACCCACACAAGTGCGGGAATGACGGCTGTTATAATAGTCCGCCGCACTAGTCACGACAGGCTTCCCATCCTTGACCAGATAAACGCTGCCACCGACAGCCTCCTGGATCTGATCCTGATAAGCTGCGTAATCGCTGGGCCCGCCGATCATGGCAGTCCCGTCTTTCAGGATCGCAAAGAAGTTTTTGGAGGTGCCGCCATGATACTCGACACCATCCATAACCAGAGCGCCGCTGGGGGCACCGGTGGTCATGTTGTAGAAGTCAGCGTTGACACCGACCACTGCATTGTAGTGCTCGACGTAGTTTGCCGCATCGGACGGATCGGAATGCCGCTTCTGAGCCGCCGCCATCTGATCGGACACGCGGGACATTGCCCAGCCCTGGCTCGGATCGTTGTCGTGATAATTGGCGTGGATGCTCACATCCTCCCGGGCGATATCCGCCGTGGCAATGTAGTAGACGATCTGCTTGTCGTCCTTGGTCAGTGCATAGTTGATCGTCTGCGTCACACCGGGCGCGACCGTCGTCGTGTCCGAAGAAAACACAGAATAGTAGGCATTATCCGGCTTCGGCTCGGGCTTAGGATCCGGATCGACCGGGTCGGGATCAACGGGATCCGTGCCGTTGGGATCGCCAGCCAGATCAAACAGATAATCCGCAAATGCATAGCAGCAGGCCTTGCGCAGCGTCTCGCAATTGGGCAGATCTGTCAGCGAGTACGAGCTCTCCAGCGCACCGATCAGGGTATTCCCGGTATAGGTGCTCAGAACCTTGCTCCGGATACCGTCTTTGGTGACCATGCCGCCCAGACGGTTGGTCAGGAAGTAGGAAGCGCGGCTTGCGTCTGTAAGCCCTGCGGTAAAGTAGTTCTCAATGATCGTGCTCAACGCCACACCGCCGCGGTTCATCTCCGTTGTGAGATAGAACGCATCCATGTCGCCATAGAGGTCCGTATCAGTGAAGGAGTGACCCACACTGTTGAGTGTGCCGTAATCTACACCGAGGTATTTTGTACGAATGTTGGCAGCCAGAATGTCAACGTCCGTCTCCGTGGTATCCACCTTATCGGGGATGTCCACATTTTCGGCGCAGAACATCAGGTCCGCGATGTCACCGGCCCAGCTGCCCATATCGGCACGTGCCTGCACAACAGCCGCAGTCATCCCCTGCGCCTTGGCATAGTTGGCCACATCCATTGCGCCAAACACATGGCCAAGGTCAACTTTATTGCCATTGGGCAATGTGAAGTTGCCCAAGTTCTTCAGTGCAGAAGCCGAGGTATTGTTCGCGGTATCCTGCTCGGAAACATAGGCGGTAAAGGCAGTATTCTCCTTGCCGCAGACCATTTCCCAAGTGCCGGAGGTGTACCGCTCCACGCCTGTACGGATATAGTTGATGATCAGCGCATTGGCATCCTCACCGGCATTTTCTTCCGCATAGGTCTGGGCATAGCCTTCCAGAACCTTGAAACAGGAAAGGAATGTTGCATAGTCTGAAATCATCGTAGTTGCAGCTGCGTTCCCCCCGGAAGCAGCAGAGCCTTCATCGTTTGAGCCCGCCGCGAAGACGCTGACCGGCAGCATAGCTGTCAGCAGCATCACAAGAACAAGGCACAAAGACAAATGTCGTTTCACCAGTCTACTTGTCATAACAGTTCTCCTCCTATTGTAATTACATTCAGCTTAAATGATCGATCAGATAATTTAAGTCCTCTTGCATTGCGTAGAAGCGGGTCTGCTCTGTCTCTTCCAAGCCAGAATCGGCAGGCAGTTCCTCAACATGTAGATAAACATTTCGCTGGGTTCCCGTGTCGTCCGTCAGGCTGCCGACAACCTCACTGCTGTCATCACCAATTAAAACCTTGAACAATTCATAGGTTTCTTCTCCGCTCTTGGTTTCAAAGGTAACCGCAATCGTGTTGCCGTTCTGCTCCTGGCGAATGGTAACATACTCCTGCCAACGATCCGGATAATGCAGATCACCGTAGTCCGTATGAACGACTACATCTTCTGGAATCGTATTTGCAGAAACATTATCATTCTGTTCTTCTTGCACTTTGTCATTGCCGCACCCGGCCAACAGGCCACACACGAATATGACGCACAAAAATACTGATATCCATTTTCGATATGTCATCCCTGCATTCCTTTGGCGTATTCGGATTTTGTTTTGTTTGCTTGTCACTTTGTCGTCTTGCATTCCTTGACCTCCGCAGTTTTATAATTACTAATTGCTTCCACGAAAATATCTCTTAGACATTCTTCATTAACTTCAGCGCTATGAAACTGTTCGGCCAATGATTGTGCGCATAGTGTATAATGACTGTACTCATTGGCTTCTTCGCATAAATGCCGTATTGCATTAGGAAGTTCTTCTGCTTTTTCGAGTATGTATGCAGCACGATAACGTCTCAAATAATCAATTGCTGCAATTTCAGATGGCCCATACGCAAGAATGCATGCTCCGCTTCGTAGGCTTTCTGCAATTTTTGTAGAAAGGGAATACTTAGTACGACAAATTGATTTGTTATCAAAGGCTTCAGTAAAGATAATAAACTTACTTGTCCCTAAGAGCCGCTCAACCTCTCGCTCAGAAATACATCCGCAATAAGTCAATCCATTTCCCTTGTTGATTTGTTGAAGAATTGTGGAATTCCGCTCACCGGAGTATACATTGATTGTCTCAAATCCAGTTATTGCGGCTGCCCTGAGCGCACGCCCCAGTTCAGTCAGCGGTACAATGCGATTGATTCCCAAATTCCCAACATAAACAACACCCGACCGGAAATCAGCAGGCAGCGAGTAATGGTTAATTGCACTTGAGATTCGGATCGTTTTTGTTGGAACTTGAAACAAGCGTGCATAATCTCTTTGCATCATGTCACTGATCGTAACAATAGTCCCGCCCCGATGAATGACCTTTCGGGCCAGCTTCACCAGCTGTTGGCATTGTATTCGACGAAAAAAAGGTCCATGATTCAGCGGCTCAATATAGAAATCATCTGCGCACCACATCACAATCGGAATGTGCAGGAAATCCGACAGCCAGATGGCGATACGATAGGGAAACGCATAGTCTCCGGCCGCTAAAAATATGACATTAGGGGCAAATGCCTGCACCCACTCCAAAAGCGCCTTGGTTTTCCATTTGCCGAATCTCCACATTGTGTCCCGCAAAAAATAGATGAATGATGTACGCCGTCTGGAAAACTGATATACCTTCGCCAGCCAGCCTGTGTCGGTTCTGCTCTGCACCGCCGATTCATCAATGTCTGATGCATCAAAGACCCTGAACTCTGTTTTTCGTGTAAACAGCGAATGCAGAATATTGCTGTCCGTCATTCTGAAATAGTGCAGACAGCATCTTCGAGTCGGAATCTCCTGATGGAAGTACAATTGTGCGAGATTATCTGGGGGGATTCCAGCCAACATATGCATCATTGTTTTCCCCATGTTTCCAGAAGAACTGAAAACATTGTGACTAACAACAAGTACTCGCGGTTCTACCATATTATCTCCTCGAAAATATCCGGAATCGCATTTATCGAATGCTTCTTGTAAGAACGTCGAACTGCATATTATGAAGTTCCGACAGATGCGCTTCATACGGGTGCTCCAGATCCAGAATGGCGACATGCTCTTTGCACTTTCTGTCCTCCGGATTTGGGAGCGCGTGGTAATCGCCGTACAGCTTCGTCAGCAGCTCGTCATAATAGGCAGATACCGGAAATACTCCATCCTCGAACTGCATCTCAACGGACTGCTCAATCCATGCCCGCGGGAATATATTTTTCTCGTATTTGCTCCCTGCGCCAAAAAATGTATGGACTAACTGCGATTTCTGATCTTTTTTTCGTATACAAATTGCCTTGAGCCCTTTGAGCGGGAACATGCGGCATACCTGCATGAATAGCTTCTTAATCACGCTATTGGTTTCATACCCACGAGCATATAGGCTTTTTGCAATAATGATTTTTGATACACAAAACTGTATCTTCCGCATCAAAGTGCAATCAGAGAGGTTATCGCACGGGAAGATATCGACATACACGCCTTGGTGCGTCTTCAAATCCTTTGGATAATACTTCTCTATGCAGGTCGTATTGTTTCGCCGCAATTTGGAGTAGGGCATTGGCCAATGAGCGCTGTGTTCCTGCTGGGCAAAATATAAAGTCTCGTCAAAATCTTTGGCCGCTTCCTTGAAAAAACGCTCATACTCACTGCGAGACATTATAATATCCACATCATCATCCCATGGAATGAAGCCGTGATGTCTGACTGCTCCTAATGCCGTGCCTGCAAAAAGCTGATATGATATTCGGCGCCTTTTGCAGACGATATCAATATCTTTCAGCATTTCAAGCAGAAGTGTCTGATGAGCCGTCATTCCCGTATGTTGTTCCAGTACTCTCATATGTGCACCCTTAGCTACGCAGAAAAGTTATATACATATACTTGCGCAGCCAGTTCGGTGACAGCGCAGAACTACTTCGGATAATGCAACTCTCAGCATACTGCCAAGCATTTATGAATCCTTGCTTCCACATGAAACGGAACAATTCTATCTGCGTTTTTGCGTAACGCCGACCCGCCCTTCGTTTATACATACTTGTACCTGCTCTCATATAGAGCAGCGGCTCTTGAATATTGTATCCCTCATAACCAGCCATCAGCATTCGAATCCACAGATAATAGTCCTCCAGCAGATAAAAGTGCTGATACGAGCCTACTGCCTCTACTGCCGATTTTTTATACATTACACATGGATGGTTAAACGGATTCCGCTTTTTAGCGAACTCAATGATTTCTTTGTTTTTCTCCGGCAAGACCCTTTTGCAGTTTATAGTTTCCGGGTTCTTCGAGAATTCCATTACCGTGCCTGAACAAATACTTACAATCGGATACTTATTGAAGATTGCGACCTGCTTCTCGCATCTGTCTGGATATGCAATATCATCACTATCCATACGCGCAACCAGTTCATTCCTGCAATGTTTTATTCCTTCATTCAAGGCATTCCCCAAACCCACGTTTTTCTCAAGCCGCACGACCATTAAGATTTCGCCCATCTGACAATGCTTTTCAGCTATGACACCATCCAATTCCGGAGTCAACGGCCCATCACATACCAAAACAAAATCGCTAGTCGGTAGTGTTTGATCCTGTATGCTTTCAATTGCAAGTTTCAGCCATGCCGGGTTTTCCTTGCTATAGACTGACATAAGTACAGAATATGCTCCATATCTCTCTGCGCTCATAAAGCGCCCCTTTCTGCTCCAATTATTTGCCTAGAAGTCTTCGGCATTTAGTCCAATCTTCGTACCGATCTCCCAGCATATGGATATCACTTCCGAGGTATTTTACATATCCATTTTCAATCCATTCAAGATACCGTTTACGTTTCAGCGGCTTTGTCAGGCATTCTGCATTGAGCTGGAGCGGCACGCTCTCACAAATCAGTTTTTCAATATTCTCTGCAGGATACCGCTCTGCGTGAGCAAGGACAATTTGAATATCCGCCAGGTCACACAGAAGATACAGCGTGTCCCAGATCGACTCCGGCCACGCATAAAACGGCATTTCCAACAACAGCTCGTTTGTACCCTCACGGCACAGGCGGTTCAGGCCGTCCAGCCGTTCCATGCCATCGCAGATCAGCACCTCTGCGCCGAGCTGAATCAGCGGAGCGTTTTCAGGCAGCTCATGGAGCAGCAGCCCTGCAGTTTTCTCCCTACGGCGCAGGAAGGACTCGACGGATTCCTTATGCGGGTAAAAATGCGGCGTTGCACAGATCGTTTTCACGCCAGCAGAAGCTGCCATCTCCACCTGTTTCAACGAGGTCGCAAGGCCATCGCTCCCATGGTCACAGCCAGGAAGAATATGGGCATGGTAGTCAAGCGACAAGTCGAGCTTCATATTACCGCGCTTCATACGACTCAGAATAGGAATACTTATATCCGTATTTGCCCCCATATTTATATTTGTAAGCATACTTCACGGATTTCATATTCAGGTCGTTGAGCACCGTGCCGCATAGGTTTCCGCCCGCACGGCGTACCGCATCGATGGCCTCGTTCAGCTCATCCTCAGTCGTATCGCCGGACTTGACTACGAGTACCACACCGTCCACATAGGTCGAAACAATTTGCGCGTCAGCGACCGTATTGATCGGCGGCGTGTCGATAATAATGTAGTCATAAACCTTTGCACTTTCTTCCACGAAGTGCTTCATACGCTCGGATGAAAGCAGTTCGGAGGGGTTCGGCGGGATGGTTCCAGTGCAAACGATCCAGAGCGGCAGATCTTTCACCTTGTCCAGTTCGAGCTTCGATATTTTTGCAAGAAAATCGCACAGTCCGGTAGGCTTCTCCACTCTCCAAAGGCGGCGCTGCGTTGGCTTGCGCATATCCGCATCGATCAAGAGCACCTTTTTACCCAACATTGCATAGCTAATGGCAATGTTGGCTGCTGTCAGGCTCTTGCCCTCAGAGGGCTTTGCGCTAGTGACGGCGAAGCTCGTACATGGGCGCTCCTTATCCGCCGTCATGCAGAACATCAAACTGGTGCGCAACTTTACATAGGCTTCCTTTATCGCAAATGGAGATTCATTGGTCAGCAGACGTTTCCTGTTTGTACGAACAGCTTCAATCGCTACCTTTCGGCTTTCTTTCTTTTTCGCCATAGAGCACTGCACCTCCCTCCGCCAGCTTCCAGCAGCCAGCATTCTCATTTGTCGCATGGATGTCCGGTATCTGACCAAGGACAGTCACACCGGCGGACTTTTCAATGTCCTCCGGCAGGTAGATGGTCGTATCGGCCATCATTCGCAGAATAATAGCAACTGAAGCCAGTATCATGCCAACCACAAATCCAATCGCGCTGTCAAATACGGTTCTGGGCGCAGATTTTTCCGTTGCCACCTCCGGTCGGTCCACGACCTCGACGCCGCCCGCCTTGGTAATACGAACGATTTCAGTAGGCGCAACTTTTGCAAAGGAATTGGCGATCTTGCAGGCAAGCTCCGAATTGGTCGAGGTCACTACCACCTCCAGCAACTGTGTATCCGACACAACGGAGACATTCACCATGCGGCTAAGTTCCTTTCTCGACAATGAAGTTTCTGCTCTCAAATCACTCAGGACGGAATCCAAAACAGAATTGCTCGCCAGGATCTTTGAATAGGTCGTAGCAAGGCTCTCCGCCGCCTGGAGGTCGCTGTTATTGATCGTTCCCTGTGAAGAATTGTCCGCACTGTTATATACATAAAAACTCACTCGAGATTCATAGGTCGGCGTAACAAAAATTGTTACTACTGCATAAACGCCCGCAGCAACAACGACCCCCGCAAGGAGCAGCCAATGAATCTTTGCCAACAGGATCTTTGTAATATCCCATAGTGACAGTTCTGTGCCCCCCACGGAAGCATACGGTTTCTTACTTTCGTTCATATTCTAGGATTGTCCTCCAAACGCATCTTTCTTTATCGGGCGCCCGCGCCGCACAAAACGACGCGGATCGTTTTTCCAATACACGCCAAATCCATCCAAATCGATCGTTTTTCTATATACTCCATATCGTAGATAATTTTTTCTTCCGGCTTCAGAGAATATCCGCCATTCACCTGAGCATGTCCAGTCAGGCCAGGAACAACCATTAACCGGTTGGAGAAACCGGGAATGTATTTTTCAAATTCTCCGTAGAAATAAGCACGCTCCGGCCGCGGGCCGACGAAACTCATGTCGCCGCGCAGGATGTTATAGAACTGAGGAAGCTCGTCCAGCCGGGTGCGTCTGAGAATTTGGCCGAAGTGTGTGCATCTTGGATCCTGTTCATCTGCCCACTGCGGGCCGTTTTCCTCTGCGTCAAGACGCATTGACCTAAATTTATAGATCATAAACGGCTTCCCATGGAGACCGAGCCGCTCCTGCTTAAAAATTGGGGGACCTGGCGAGTCCAAAGTGATGATCAATGCAATGATTATCATCGGGATTGCCAGAATCAGCAGGCCCAAGAAAGAACATACTATGTCAAAAGCACGCTTCGTTATCAGGTACAGCTTCTTTTGTTCCAATACAGGTTTTGCTATTTGAATGATCACATCGGCAGAGCGCTCCTCTGTCAAACAGCTGCTCGCTGTTGTTGTCACATATCTCACATCCCTACATTGATATCTGTATCTCTGCCCCCCATCGGTTCAGCACGAAGCCGTCCAGGGGCAAAGGCTCTACACAGATATTGAATTTGCAAATTGCTGTACAAAAATATCCATTCAAGGTGCGCAATTCAAGTAAGTGCCGCCTCCGCCATAGCTGCACAAAAACGAACATCTTTTGTTAATGCAGATGTGTCAGCGGAGCTTTCGTGGAGTTTGCCACTCCACGTGTAACGCAAAACATAGTTATTCTTTTGTATTATAGCACATTACATATTCAAATGCAATTGAATCAACAAAGAAATGGAAGAAAAAAGTATGTTTTTGTCAACTTACGTTAATTTTTTGCGGAGAATTCCGTTGACTTAAAGTTCAGCGCAGTCATCCCAGCAGTCTGGATGAAATTAAAATAAGATCCACACCCAACATAATCACTGCACAAGGAGGAATTACAAAATGGCAAAGGGTGAGAATATCTTCAGACGGCGGGACGGTCGCTGGGAGGCTCGGTATATCAAGGGTCGTGAGCTATCCGGAAAAATCAAGTATGGATACTGTTATGGAAAAACATATCGGGAAGCCAAAGAGAAAGCCGCAAAGCGCAAAGCAGCTTTGGCAAATGGAGCTCCCTTACCGACAGCCAGAACGCAAAAACCGTTCTCCAGCTATTGCTTGGAATGGCTACATACAAAGAAATGCACGGTGAAAGAATCGACGTATATTAAATACAGCACCGCGGTCAATAAGCACATCATTCCAAAGCTCGGTGTGTGCCGCCCTCTGGGCTTCACGACGGAATTGATGGACGATTTCATCAAAGAACTGCAATTCGAAGATGAACTGGCGCCAAAGACGGTGCATGATATTCTAGTCGTGCTGCATGGCATTTTGAAGTTCGCTTCCTCGAAGTTTGCAGGCTCATTTCCCGCGGTGGAGATCAACTATCCGAAGATCGGCAAGAAGGAGATGCGCGTTTTGTCCAGAGAAGAGCAGGCGCGCCTCGTTGCCTATCTACATGAGGATCTGGATTCGTGCCGATTTGGTATCTTGCTGGCGCTATGTACAGGCATACGAATTGGTGAACTCTGTGCACTGCAGTGGGAAAGTGTTTCTACAAACGATAAAGCTATCCGAATTGCAAAGACCCTGCAAAGGCTGCATGATATCAGCGTATCGCAAGGTGCTCGAACAAGGATTGTGATTGGTCCGCCCAAAAGCGATACCTCCGTGCGAACGATCCCTATGACGGAATACGCAACCGGGCTTTGCAGGCGCATGAAACCGCAAAGTTCAGCTGCGTATGTTCTGACCGGAACGGAAGCGTTCATGGAGCCGCGGACATTGCAGTATCGACTGGAAAAGTACACGCAGGCATGCGGTCTGGAGGGCGTGCATTTTCATACGCTGCGCCACACATTTGCGACGCGAGCTGTTGAGGTCGGATTTGAAGTTAAATCATTGTCAGAAATATTAGGACATACCTCTGTGACGATCACGTTGGACCGGTATGTGCACGCTTCGCTGGAACTGAAACGGGATAATATGCAGAAATTGAAGGTAGTGGGTCTATGATCTACGCAGTCAAAACTAGTGTAAGTGAATATCATAAAAACGGGAAAAGCCTTGCATAGCAAGGCTTTTTCTTCGCTTTTGTAGTGGAGTGGCAAACTCCACGAAAATACAACTTCGGCTCAGTCCGTAAAATGGAGTACATTAGAAGCCCATTCGCTTTCTTCACCAAAAATCATCAGCGCATTTCGTTCTAATGATATGTTTTGCCTGCGTTATCCACGCATTTTCATTATAAAGAAATTAATTCCATATTTCAAGACTGAAATGAATTATTCATCCAGAAAGAGGCAACACGAATTCAACGAATATACGTAAATCTAACGATTACTGCTACACTTATGACAAAAATAGCCTACATAAAATGAAAATCCCGCTGCGAAATTTCTCCGCAGCGGGATTAATTTATATGCCAAAACGGCCAAAAGTCTTATTTCAAACTGTTCCCAGGCACAGAAAAAGCCCACCGTAATTCTATCGAAATTACGGTGGACTTATGGTCCGAGTGACAGGGTTCGAACCTGCGGCCTGATGGTCCCAAACCACCCGCGCTACCAGCTGCGCTACACCCGGATATGAAATTTCGCAATTTGCATAAAATAAAGTTTAACATATTCTTTAGAAATGCGCAACGGTTTTCTGCGTTGCAGTTTTCGGGCGCGTGTGGTATGCTCTAAACATCAAATCAGGACTTGTTATGACAGGAGCATCAACCTATGAGAATGCGAAAAAAGCCCAACCTCGTCCCACGCATGGAGCGCTGCGCGGCCACGCTGATCACTGACCCCGAGGCGCTGCGCGGCCGCTGGCTGGAACAGTTCCCCGGCTATCAGGCGCTGCAGCTGGAGCTCGGCTGCGGCAAGGGCCGCTTCACGGCGGACACCGCAGCACAAAATCCGGACATCTTCCTCGCCGCGATTGAAAAAGTTCCGGACGCCATGGTCGTCGGCATGGAGCGCGTGACCGAGCGCGGGCTCGAAAACGTGCGCTTTCTCGACCGGGACGCAGCCAACCTGCTCGACATGTTCGCCCCCGGCGAGGTCTCACGCATCTACATCAACTTCCCCGACCCATGGAAAAAATCCCGCCAGCACAAGCGGCGCCTGACCTATGCGGGCTTTCTGGCGCTGTATGCAAACGTGCTGCCGCTCGGCGGCGAGATCTGGTTCAAGACCGACAACGACCCGCTGTTCGCCTTCTCACTCGAGCAGTTCGAGCAGGAAGGCTGGGAGCTGCGCGAGGTCACGCACGATCTGCACGCCGACGGCCCTGTCGGCGTCATGACCGACTATGAGGCGAAATTCTACGATCAGGGCATCACGATCAACCGCTGCGTAGCGGTGAAAACGGAGGACACGAAATGCGACTTGTATCCTGGAACGTCAACGGGCTGCGCGCCTGTGTGACAAAAGGCTTCGCGGACACGTTCCGCGCACTGGACGCGGACATTTTCTGTCTGCAGGAGACAAAGCTCCAGCCGGGGCAGATCGCGCTCGACCTGCCGGGCTACCACCAGTACTGGTGCAGCGCCGAGAAAAAGGGCTACTCCGGCACCGCCGTTTTTACAAAGGCCGAGCCGCTCGACGTGCAGTATAACCTCGGCCTGCCGCAGCATGATCTCGAGGGCCGGGTGATCACAGCCGAATACCCGGAATTCTACCTCGTATGCGTCTACACGCCAAACGCCCAGGACGGCCTGCGCCGGCTGGAATACCGGATGAGCTGGGACGATGCGTTCCGCGAGTTCGTCTGCTCGCTCGACCGGCACAAGCCAGTCGTCATCTGCGGGGACATGAACGTCGCCGCAACGGAGATCGATCTGAAAAACCCGAAGCGCAACGTCGGCAACCCCGGCTTCAGCCCCGAGGAGCGCGCGAAGTTCCAGGAGCTGCTGCACGCCGGCTTCACGGACACGTTCCGCGCCCTGCACCCGGACGAGACGGACGCCTACTCGTGGTGGAGCTACCGCTTCCACGCGCGGGAGAACAACGCTGGCTGGCGCATCGACTACTTTCTGTGCTCGGACCGCGCGGCGGAAAAGATCGAGACGGCCAGCATCCTTTCCGACATTTACGGCAGCGACCACTGCCCCGTGGAGCTCGAGATCGCATGGTGAAGATCGGAAACGTCGAGATCTGCGGCCCGCTCACACTCGCGCCCATGGCGGGCGTGACCGATGCGCCGTTTCGCGCGCTGTGCCGCGCGCAGGGTGCTGCCCTCACCTGCACGGAAATGGTGAGCGCCAAGGCGCTGGTCTATCACGATGAAAAAACGAAGCAGCTGCTCTGGTCGCCGCCAGACGAGCACCCCGCCGCCGTGCAGATCTTCGGCCACGAGCCGGAGGTCATGGCCGAGGCCGCGCCCATGGCGCTGGCATACTCCGGTGCGGACATTCTGGACATCAATATGGGCTGCCCGGTGGGCAAGGTCATCCGCAGCGGCGACGGTTCGGCGCTCATGCGCGATCCCGAGCTCGCCGGGCGCATCATCGAGGCGGTCGTCAAGGCCGTCGATGTGCCCGTGACCGTGAAATTCCGCAAGGGCTGGGACGGCGGAAACGTCAACGCCGTGGCCTTTGCGCAGATGTGCCAGCAGGCGGGCGCGGCCGCCATCGCCGTGCACGGGCGCACGCGCGTGCAGATGTATGCCGGCCGCGCCGACTGGGACATCATCCGCGACGTCAAGCGCGCCGTGACGATCCCCGTCATCGCCAACGGCGACATTTTTTCCGGCGCAGACGCGGCGCACATCCTGCGCTACACCGGCGCCGATCTGGCAATGGTCGGCCGCGGCAGCTTCGGCGACCCGTGGCTGTTCGCGCGCGGCAACGCCGCCATCGCCGGCGAGCCGGAGCCGCCGCTGCCGCCGCTGCGCGAGCGGATCGAGGCGGCACTGCATCAGATCGAATTTGCCGCCGAGATCAAGGGCGAACGGCTGGCGTGCCTCGAGGCGCGCAGCCAGTTTTGCTGGTATCTGCGCGGTGTGCCGCACGCCAATGTCTACAAGCAGGAGGTCGTGCACGTCGAGACGCTCGACGGCCTGCGGCGCATCACGCGCGCCATCCAGCGCGACTTGCGGGACTGACCGCAGAAAGGCAAGGAAACCATGGACCGGGACGAGGAACGGCGCATCATCGCTCAGGTGTGCGCCGGGGACACCAACGCCTTTGAGGCGCTGGTCGTCGCCTACCAGAAACAAGTGTATAACCTCGCCCTGCGCACCGTCGGCAACGAGGAGGACGCCGCTGACATGACGCAGGAGGTGTTCCTGCGCGCCTATCGGGCGCTGGGCACGTTCCGCGGCGAGAGCAAGTTCTCCGTCTGGCTCTACCGGCTGACGACGAACGTGTGCATCGACTTCCTGCGCAGCCGCCGGCGGCACCCGACCGTGTCGCTCACCGCCTCCGAGGACGACGACGAGCAGCCGCAGTTCGACCTCCCCGCCGACGAGAGCGTCGGCCCGGAACAGCAGCTGACCCGCAGCGAAATGCGCCGCTCCGTCGCGCGCGGGCTCGACAGCCTGCCGGACGATGCCCGCAAGATCCTCATCCTGCGCGAGCTCGACGGCCTGTCCTATGCCGAGATCGGCAAGGTGCTGCACCTTGAGGCCGGCACGGTGAAATCGCGCCTGTTCCGCGCGCGGCGGCGGCTCTGCGATTTCCTGCTCGCCGACGGGAACCTTCCCGACCGATATGCGTCAAAGCAGACGAAGGGAGGTGCAGACGGATGAGCGCCTGTGAACATTACCAGCAGCAGATCAGCCAGCTGCTCGACGGCGAACTGCCGCCGGAGCAGGTGCAGACATTGCGCGCACATCTGCGCACCTGCCCCGAATGTCAGCGCGTTTATGACGACTTTCTGGCGCTTCAGGCCGCCGTCCGTGACGCGGCCGCCGCGCCGCCCGCCGACCTGACCGCGCGCATCATGCAGCAGGTGCGTCAGGAGCCCGTGCCGATGCCGCCGCGCTCCGCCGCCCCGGCGCGTCCGGCGCGGCATGTGCAGCCGACGCCCATTCGCAGGGCTGCTCAGCCCCGGCCGGCCGCGCGAAAGCGCCCGGCCGCCGGCCGTACGTCTCCCCTGCTGCCGATCTCGGTCATGGCGGCGTGTCTCGCGCTGATCCTCGGTGCAACGCTCTGGTTCGTGCCACACAGAAGCCAGCCGAGCGGTGCCGACACCGCGCTCGACAATGCGCAGGCGTCAACCGTGACCCTGTCTCCCTCCGTCAAGGAAGAGGATGCGGATGGCCGGAAGCAGGACAGTCTCCCCGCTCCGGAAAGCGCGCCGGTGCTCGACGACAGCGTCAGCAGTCTGCTCTTCTCCGTCCCGGCGGAAAGCAGCGCGGACAGCACGACACTGCACATCTCCGACCGCAAGACCATCGAGGCGCTGTCTGCGCTTCTGGTGCGGACGCAGCCGGTACAGCCGCTCGATGCCGACCGGACACCGCTGTGCGTGCTGGAAGAGACCAGCGCCGACGGCGTGACCACACGTGTGACCGTCTGGTGCGACGGCAAGGACGTGGTCTTCGTCAGCAGCACGGATACACAGTATTACCGCGTGCCCGACGCCGCCGCAGAGTTTTGCCGGCTGACAGGCCTTCCGGAAAACTGAACACCACGATCGGCTCCTTTGACCCGGCAGGCAAACGCCTGCCGGGTTTTCACTTGCACGCGCTCCCGCTCCCCCAATCGCCATTTTTCAATCATGTGCTGCAAAACGACGACAAAAAACCACAATTTTTTGAACATCCTTGGCAACCATTTACTTGAAACACGCGAAAACGTGTGTTATAATTTATCTTGTCTGCTTGTACCTTGCTATTTTCGTAACAAACAGATGTATTTCTTAACAATATGGTGTCTTTTGCCATCAGGAGGATAATGACTCGTGAAACGTATCAAAGTATCGAACAATGTCATCAGAAGAATGCCCCGCTATCTCCGGAAGCTTGACGATCTGAATGCTGCCGGGATCGAGCGCATCTCTTCCGGCGAGCTGGGCCGCCAGATGGGCCTGACCCCCTCGCAGATCCGTCAGGATTTCAGCTGCTTTGGTGAGTTCGGCCAGCAGGGCTATGGCTACAACGTTGTGGCGCTGCGCGGCGAGGTCGCCAAGATCCTAGGCATGGATCGCAACTACTCGGCCGTTCTGGTCGGCGTCGGCAACATCGGCCGCGCGCTGGTGGAGAACTTCTGCTTCGAGCAGTACGGCTTCACCCTCAAGGCCGCGTTCGACATCAACCCCGACCTCATCGGCAAGGAAATGCACGGCATCGTGGTGCATGACTTCTCCACGCTCGACGACATTCTTGCCGAGCTCCAGCCGGACGTCGCCGTTCTCTGTGTGCCGAGGGCCATGGCCAACGACGTCGCCAATGAGATCTGCTCCGTCGGCGTGAAGGCCATCTGGAACTTCACGAACACGGAACTGCAGATCAAAGATGCCGACCCGATCATCGAAAACATCCACTTCTCCGACAGCCTGCTGGCGCTCGGCTACTACATTGCCGAAAGCCAGGACGAGGCCGAGGCCCGCGCTGCGAAGAACAAGAAGGCCTGACAGCCCGCAAAGGAGGTCTGCCCCTTGAAAATCAAGCGACTGATCTCGTTGCTGCTGACGCTGATGCTGCTTGCCGGCACGGCGCCCGCTCTGGCTGCCGACGCCGGCAGTCGGCAGGATCCGCTGCTGTCGCACAGCTTTGTGGACAGCTGGTCGTCTGCGGTGCTGAGCCACGCCGAGGCCACGGCGCATTCTGCCGCGCAGGCCGCACTGGACAAAGCCCTGCAGACGCATGACGCGGCGCTGCACAGCACCGCCGCCAAGAGCCGCATCTGCACGCTCAACGCCGGCAGCACGGTCGCGCTCAAGACCGGCGACTGCTTCACCGTTCTGAGCGGGAGCGCCGGCGTGACCATTTCCGCCGGTGTGCTCGTCGACACGACCGACGGCAAAAAGGCCGCCTCCGGCGCGCTGCACACGGCGCACCGCTACATCGCCTGTGAAAATCTGCGGGCGACCATTACCTGCGAGCAGACCGTCTCGCTGCTTGTGTCAGCAAGCGCTTCCGTCACGCGCTTCGTGGATGTGCCCGCCGGTGCATGGTACGCTGATGCCGTGGAATACGTTGCTGCCAACGGTCTCATGGACGGCGTCGGCGAACGACGTTTTGCGCCGAATGACGCGCTCACGCGCGCCATGTTCGTGACGGTGCTGGGCCGGCTTGTGCAGATCAACGAAGCGGACTACACGAGCGTTTCCTTCACCGATGTCACGCCCGGGAGCTGGTACGCGCCGTATGTCGAATGGGCCGCGCAGCAAAACATCGTCAACGGTATGGACAGCGGGCGCTTTGAACCGAACACGCCGATCACGCGCGAACAGATGGCGACCATCATCGCGCGCTATGTGCAGAGCACCGGAAAAGCACTTCCCACGATCACCGACCCTGTCACGCTGCGGGATATGAACGCGGTCTCCGACTGGGCGCGCGACGGTGTGGAGCTCATGCGCACGACCGGGATCATCTCCGGTGATGAGCGGGGTTACTTCAACCCACGCGGACTTGCCACGCGCGCACAGGCCGCCACGGTTTTCATGCGGCTGCGGGAAGCGAGCCTGCGCTCGCAAACACAATCATAAAACGATCGGATCGGCGGAGCCAGCGGCTCCGCCGATCTGCACAAAGGAGTTTTCTCATGTCTGATACGATCGCCGCCATTGCGACCGGCAACGTCCTGTCCGCGATCGGCATCCTGCGTCTGTCCGGTGACGGGGTGCTCACCGTTATCGACCGCGTGTTTCGCCCGGCGAACGGCCGCCCCATGTCCGAAGCACCGGATCGCAAGCTCGTCTACGGCGCTTTTTGCGACACAGACGGCCAAACGCTCGACCTCTGCCTGTGCACCGTCAGCCGCGCCCCGCACAGCTACACCGGCGAGGACACGGCCGAGCTGCAGTGCCACGGCTCGCCGGCCGTGCTGCGCGCGGGACTGCAGGCGCTGTTCGCCGCCGGGGCGCGGCAGGCGCTGGCGGGTGAATTCACGAAGCGCGCCTTCCTCAACGGCCGCATGGATCTCACGCAGGCAGAAGCCGTCATCGACCTCATCCACGCCGAAACCACGCTGGATGCGAAAAATGCCGCCGGGCAGCTCGGCGGCGCGGTGCTGCGGCGCGCGCAGACCGTATATGATGCGCTGCAGGACATCGCCAGCCACTACCACGCCGTGATCGACTACCCGGACGAGGACATCCCGGACTTTCAGCTCAGCGCCTACGAGGCCACGCTGACCGACTGCATCGACCAGCTCCAGCGACTGCTGGACACGTTTTCCCGCGCAAATGTGCTCCACGGCGGCGTTCCGGCCGTGATCCTCGGCCGGCCAAACGCGGGCAAGTCCTCCCTGCTCAACGCCCTGCTCGGCTACGAGCGCGCCATCGTGACGGACGTACCCGGCACGACCCGCGACACGATCGACGCGCGCGTCACGCTCGGCGGCGTGCTCCTGCGCCTGACCGATACCGCCGGGCTGCGCAACACGGCTGACCCCGTGGAGGCCATCGGCGTGCACCGGGCACTGGACGCAGCGGCGGACGCGGCGCTCGCCATCGCGGTGTTTGACGCGGCGCGGCCGCTCGACGATGATGACCGGCAGGTCATCGCGGCCGCGCAGAGAGCATCCGTGCGCATCGCGGTGCTCAATAAAGCCGACCTGCCCGCCGCCGTGCAGCCGGATACGCTGGCGGCACAGTTTGACGCCGTGTGCGTGCTCTCGGCAAAAGAGCGCACGGGTCTGGAGGCACTCGAGCAGGCAGTCGCGGAGCGCTTCCCCGCCCCGGACGCGCCGGCCGGCGAGATCCTCACGAACGCTCGCCATGCCGAGGCCATCGGCCGCGCGCTGGAGTCGCTGCGCGCCGCGCGCGAGGCGATGCTGCTGGGCGTGACGCCCGACGCCGTGCTCACGGAGGCCGAGGAGGCCATGGCCGCCATCGGCGAACTGACGGGTGCCTCCATCCGCGAGGACATCACGAACCGCATCTTCGCGCGCTTTTGCGTGGGCAAATAAATTTGGGCAGCAAACGGCCGCCGGTCAGAAACCGGCGGCCGTTTCGTATGCAGTTTCAGCGAAACACGATGCCGTTGCGCTCCGACGTGCGCAGGAGCACAACACCGAGCAGCAGCGCCAGCCCCTCATAGATGCCCATCGTCAGCCAGACAGCGTTGCCGCCAAAAATGGCCGGCACGGCAAAAATGACCGCGCTGTCAAGCAGGAAGCTGCGGCACAGGTTCAAAATGACCGCCTGCTTTGTGCGCTTGGTCGAATAGAGATAGGCCGATATGAGCGTGTTCACGCTCATGATGATAAAGCCCCAGGCATAGCGCGGCATGTACTGCACCGTGCAGGCGAGCGTCAACGCATCGGCACCGAACATTTTGCAGATCGGCCCGCCGACGAACAGCAGCACCACATTGATGAGCGTGCTGCCGATCAGGTCAATGAGCACGCCCGCGCGAAAATACCACCGGAGCTCCTGCGCGTCCTTCGCACCATAGCTCTGGCCGAGCAGCGGCTGCAGGCCGCTCGAGACGCCGATGAAGATGGCCGCGGAAAACGACGCCACGTAGCAGATGATCGAATAGGCGTTCACGGCCATGTCGCCAAGGCGGCCAAGCAGGACGTAGTTCGTACACAGCGTCGCCACCGGGACGGCAAACTGCGCGATGGCCTCCGGCGTACCGCGCAAAAGCAGCTTGCGCGCGAGCTTGCCCGAAAAACGAAACCGGCCCACCCGCAGCTGGCCGCGGCGCAGGATGAAGTGCGTCGATACGATCAGCATACCGCACGTCTGCGAGATGCCGGTCGCAATGGCCGCGCCCATGAGTCCTTTTTGCAGCGGGAACACAAACAGCCAGTCGAGGAAGATGTTGATGACCGTCGCGATCGTGGAGCCCACGCTTACGAGCACGGGCGAACCGTCGTTGCGGCAGTAGTTGTTCATGAACGTCATCAGCCCCGACGGCACCGCGAAAAGCGAATACCAGAACAGGTAGTCGCACACGAGCCGATGATAGGTCTCGTTTGCGCCGAGCAGCGTTGCGATCTGAGACGTGAGACACGTGCCGATGAGCGTCATAATGATCGCGGCCGTCAGCGTGCCGGCAAGCGAGTGCATGAACGCCTGATTTGCGCCGGCAATGTCCCCGCGGCCGATGCGCACGGCCGAGACCGTCACGCCGCCGACGACCGTGAGCATGATGATGGCGTTGAGCACCATCACAAACGGCCAGACCAGATTGACCGCGCCGAGCGCATCCGTGCCGACGCCCTGCCCGACAAAAATGCCGTCGATGATCGTAAAGAGAAAATAAGCGCAGTTGCCGAGAATCGTCGGCACGACATACTGCGTGAGCTTTTTCTTTCTGCTGTCCATGAGCCCCTCCGAGCGCATAATTTGCCGCTAAACGCACAGACTTCCGGCCGTATGCACGCACACGGCGCGTCCCGGCCGGAAATCTGTCCTTATTATAGTGGCTTGCCAAGCCGCTGTCAAGCAGGACGACCGCCTGCGCAGGTGCGCCAGAAATCGCTTGAAAACCTAGTAAGCATATGTTATTATTATAGTATGTAATTTAAAGGGGGACTGCCCATGAAAATATCTACAAAAGGCCGGTATGCCCTGCGTATGATGCTCGATCTGGCCACGCATCAGGGCGACGGCTATGTCGCGCTCAAGGACATCGCGCAGCGGCAGGAGATCTCGAAAAAATATCTGGAGCAGATCGTGCCCATGCTGGGCAAATCCAACATTCTGCGCACCACGCGCGGCTATCAGGGCGGCTACCGGCTGGCCCGTGCCCCGCAGGATTACACCGTCGGTGAGATCCTGCGCCTGACCGAGGGCGGGCTCGCGCCCGTGGCCTGCCTCGACCAGCATCCGAATCCATGTCCGCGCTGCGGAGAGTGCGCCACCCTGCCCATGTGGGAAGGGCTGGAGCGCGTCATCTGCAACTACCTCGACGGCATCACGCTGCAGGACCTGCTCGAGCAGCAGACGGCACGCGCCGCGAACGACTACGTCATCTGACGCGGCCGCGTACTTCCCATGCAGGCCCGGCAAGCGCACCGCAAACGGCGAACGTGCCGCTCGCCCACGGCTGGATATTTGGTATTACCAGAAAAGCCGGCGTGTGAATTCTATGTTTTTCATAGTTTCCGACCATCACGCAGGAACACATTGCTGATTATTTATCAATTTTGCATTTTCCGCTTGCCATCCGTGGAGATTCGGGTTACGATGATGCTGCGTCACGTGGTAATACCACAGAGGGAGCTCACCTGCCGTGTACGTTCCCTGGCGCCCGGTGCGCGGCCACCCTTCACGTCCCGGATAGACCGTCGGTCATGAGCCGCCCGATAGCGCCTCTTCTTCCCAACCGGCTGTCAAAAACCGCAGAGCCCGACCGGGCCCTGCGGTTTTTTCATACGCTGTGTGACGTCTGATCGGGATGACTATAGAGCGAGAACGCGCCGTTGGCAACGCTGTCGAGCATATCGGAGGTGAACGCCTGTGCGCGCTCGGCGTCGCGGTCGAGCAGCGCGCGGTAGAGCTCGAGCTTATTCTGATACAGGCGGTTGGCGCCGTAGCGCTGGCGGTACAGGCTCCAGAAGTGCAGCCCGTAGCTGTGGATGGAGTTATACAGCAGCGGCAAAAACGTATTGCGCGACAAAACGCTCAGCACGTGGTGGAACTGAAACGTCGCCTCGGCGCCCTCCCGGTCGGTTTTGGCGTCCTTGATCGCGTCCAGCATGGGCGCAAGCCCATCGAGCTCGTCCTGCGTGGCGCGCTCGACCACCAGCTTCACGCACAGGCACTCGTTCGCGCTGCGCACCTCCATAAGCGAGCGCACCTCATCGTCGCGCATGACGCCGCCGTTATAGTTCAGCAGCGCCGTAAGTGTATCGAGCGAGCCGGTCTTGCGGTAATCGCTGACGTACACGCCCTGGCGCGTCACAATCTCCACGAAGCCCATCTTCTCCAGCTCGATCAGCCCGGCCGAGATCACCGGCCGGCTCACGCCCATACGCGCGCTCAGCTCCCGTGCCGGCGGCAGCTGGTCGCCGGGCATCAGTTCCCCGGAAATGATCATGCTCTCGACCTTATGAACAAACTGATCCGTGAGCGAGACCGCCTCAATCTTGTCGAATCCCATCGTATCCACTCCCGAAATGTATTTGGTATTACCAAGTGCTTTTTGTTTTGAATTTATCATCATATTGACGGACTGTCAAGCGAAAATGTCGGCATAGTTCCGAAAATGTTAAAATCGAGACACATAGCATTGCTTTTTCAGGAATACTGCTATATGATAATGCTGAATTCTGGTAATACCAGAGCAAGAAACAACAACCATCAGGAAGGAAGGGGAAACATTTGAAAGATCTGAAGCATCTGATCTACTTTGAAAACCTTCTGGAAGACGCCAACAACGAGTTGGTACGGCAGGCGCAGGAGAACGGCAGCATCGTCCTCGGCTACACCTGCTATCACATTCCGGAGGTCCTCCTCAACGTAGACAACTGCATCTCTGTGCGACTCAGAGCACCCAAGACCGGTTCGCTGGATATCTCGACGTACTACATGTCCAACTATACCTGTGACTACGCACGTGCGCTCGTCGAGCGTGCAATCGAGGGTGGCTACCAGTTCCTGGATGCGATGATCGGCGTGGACGCCTGCTCGGCCATGAACCGCTCCATGGAGCACTTCGAGGTCCTGAAGGTCAACAGCAAGGAGAAATTCTTTGTCACGCATACCGACATGCCGCTCAAGGTGACCGATTACTACATTGATTCCTACACCACGCAAATGCGCGAGCACGTGCTCAACCGTCTGACCGAGACCTTCGGCGTTGATACGTCCGACGAGGCGCTGCGCAAGGCTGTTGCCGAGCACAACGAGGTCTGCAAGATCATCAGCGAAATTGCTGAGATGCGCAAGCTCGACAACCCGATCATCACGGGCTACGAGTTCCACATCCTCAACCTCGTGAGCTATACCTGCCCCAAGGCGCTCATCCTGCCCTACCTGCGCGAGACGCTCGCCGAGCTCAAAAAGCGCAAGCCGGACGCCAAGAATCCGTACCGCGCCCGCGTGGCCATCGTCGGCAGCGAGATCGACGATCCGAGCCTGACAAAGCTCATCGAGGGCTGCGGCGCACTCATCGTGTCCGACCGTTTCTGCTTCGGCAGCACCCCGGGCCGCGAGGTCATCGAGCTCAACGACGAGGAAGACGTCCTGCGTCAGATCTGCCGCCACTACATGGAGACCAGCGAGTGCGCTCGTTACATCTCCGACGAGAAGGTGCACCAGCGCCGCGAGACGGCCGACCGTCTGGCGCGCGAGTACAAGGCGGACGGCATCATCTATGAGCAGATGAAGTACTGCGACTACTGGGGCTTCGAGCGTGCTCTGGCGAGCTACATCATGAACACCGAGTACGGCTGGCCGGTCCTGTCGATCGACCGTGTGTATAACAACGGCTACTCGGGTCAGCTCCGCACGCGCGTTCAGGCGTTCGTGGAGAGCCTGGAGATCAAGAAGATCCAGAGAGAAAGGGGTGCCAAGTAATGGGCAAGGTGAAATATCCCAATCCGAAATTCTTCAAAGCGAAAGACAGAATGGACTGGGCTGCTCAGGCAGAGAACCTGAAACTGGTCGGCGGCATCTTCTGGGACATGTTCAAGGAGACCGACTGGAAAAAGTTCGGTGAGGGCTGGAAGAACATTCTCATTTCCGACCGTGACCGTATCAAAGAAGAGTACAAGGCCTTCGCGGCTGCCTCTATGAAGGATAAGATCGACCTCATCCTCAACGGTGAGCGTCACCTCGGCCGCCTGTATCGCGACGGCGCCATGTGCACCGTGCGTCGTGAGTGGCGCGGCATCAAGGACACGGTCTATGACTTCTATGAATGGGCTCGTCTGTGGGGCATGCTGCTCATGTCCTTCTCCAAAGACCTGATCCCGGCTATGAACCAGACGCTGTACTATCGCTGGATGGTGTCTTACTTCTGCTGCCACAGCTTCATGGACAAGAACATCCTCGGCCTGCGCGGCTCCAACCTGCGCATGAGCCACGAGCTTACCTACTGCATCTACCGCTACGTCGCCGAGAACCTCGTTATTCTCGCCAAGGGCGACAGACGCAACGGCAACAGCGAGGAGCTCAACAGCAAGCTCGTTCTGATCGACGAGATGACCATGGCGCAGATCATGGCCGGCTTCCCGACCCTGTACGGCATCCCGCACCAGCTGCTGCCGGTGTTCCTGGTCTCCGAGATCGACCAGCTCACCTGCATCCCGTACATCGACGCCGTCGAGTCCTTCGGTCTCCCGGCCGATACCTGCCCGGTTCCGACGTCCGAGTGCGGCGCGCTCGTCATCGACGCCCTGCCGCATCTGGGCAGCTGCTACATCTCCAGCTCCATGCCGTGTGACGGTTCCGTCATGGCATCCAGCTACTTCGCCCGCCGCTTCCCCGAAATCCCGGTGCATCACCTGTGCTTCCCCGTCCGCTACGAGGACGAGCTGACACTCGACGCCGCTGTGGAAGACGTCAAGGCATGCATCCGCTTCATTGAGAAGCAGACCGGCGAGAAGTGGAACTGGGATGCTTACTTCACCGCTATGAAGCGCTTCAACACCGAGACCGACTACGAGCTGCAGAAGTGGGAGATCAACAAGACCGCTTATCCGCAGCTGATCGGCCCGACCTACGAGCTGTTCCGCAAGTGGTGCTATGAGATGGACGGCGGCCTCGATCCGCGTACCATCAAGTCCTGCGAGAAGGTCAACAAGATCCTCCTCAAGGGCTACAAGAACAAGGAGCAGGCCTGGCGCAACAAGATGCGCTATCGTGCTATCACCTGGAGCTGCCCGCCGCACTACTACGCCAACTTCTCCAACTGGCTGGCCAACAGCTGGGGCATCAACGTCGTCGTTGAGATGGAATCTCTCAACTACACCAAGCACCTCAACACCACCGACGAGACCGAGGCCCTGCGTGACATGGCCCGCCTGTACGAGCGCATGGTCATGCGCCGCCACACCAACGGCGGTTACCACAACGTCGTCACCGAGCTCTGGCGTCAGTGCGAGGCGTGGAACACAAACATCGTCATCATGTGGCAGCACGTTGCGTGCAAGAACATGGCCACCGTTCAGGGCCTGCTCGACGAGCAGGGCCGCGAGCTGGGTCTGCACCTGATCTGGATCCCGCACGACCTGATGGATCCGCGCACCGTTTCGCGCCGCACCATGCGCGACACGGTCTCCAGCTATATGGACACCGTCATGCACGCCACCCCGGTCGACGAGACTCTGCTTGACTTCGCGGACGACGTGTGCATGTAAACTTTTTTGAATTGAAGGAAAGGATTTAAATACTATGAAATACTTTGGCGGATGCGACGTAGGTTCCACCTACACGAAGGCAGTTATTCTCGACGAGAACGGCAAAA
>PPYE01207320.1_pt1 | contig 43248 bp, 50 predicted proteins | sample 1559881 | NCBI WGS metagenome assembly PPYE01 (sample SAMN08240022, study PRJNA423297) | Human gut metagenome, whole genome shotgun sequencing project.
TAATATTTGTGGTGATTTTATGAATGAAAATATAAATATGACAGACGATCAATATAAAGACTACGTTGAAGAAAAAGCAAAAAAAAGTCCTATATTTAAAGACGTACTTCTAGCTTTCATCTCTGGTGGTGTCATCTGTATAATAGGTCAAATAATAATGAATATTTTTTTATATTATAATGTAGAAAAAGAGAGTGCGGCAGCATTTACTTCAATAATATTAATCTTTATTGGTGCATTTTTAACGTCCATAAACGTATATTCTACAATTGGTAAATATTGTGGCGCAGGATCTGCTATACCAATAACTGGATTTTCTAATTCCATCGTATCTCCAGCAATAGAATTTAAAACAGAGGGAAGAATTTTAGGACTAGGTGCCAATATGTTTAAGATAGCAGGACCAGTTTTAGTTTACGGGATTTCAACATCTGTAATAGTAGGATTTATATATTGGATAATTAAATTATTTTAGCATTTTATTTTAAGGAGGATATTATGAAAATAGGTACTCAAACCATAAAATTAGAAAACAAACCAAGAATTATTTCAACTTCTAATATCGTAGGAAAAAAAGAAATGGATGGGCCACTTGGATCATACTTTGATGCCTATACAGAAGATGAATTTTTTGGAGAAAAAACTTTTGAAAAGGCTGAAAGTAAACTTATAGAAACTTGTTTAGACAACTTAATAAAAAAAGCAAAATTGGGAAATGAAGATATAGATTATATTTTCGGAGGTGATTTGCTTAACCAATGTATTGCGAACGCCTTTTCAATTAAAAATTTTAACATTCCATATTTAGGATTATATGGAGCATGTTCAACTTTTGTAGAATCAAGTATACTTGCATCATTATTTGTTAATGCTGGTTATGCAGATAAAACTGTAAGTGTATCATCATCACACTTTTGTACTGCAGAAAGACAATTTAGATTACCACTTGAACATGGAAATCAGAAGTCTCCTACAGCACAATGTACAGTTACCGCTTCAGGTTCTATGTTATTTTGCAATAATGCTGATACTAACAACAAAAACCCTTGTGTAACTTATGTTACACCTGGAAAAATAGTAGATATGGGAATAAAGGATATGACAAATATGGGGGCTGCTATGGCAGGTGCTGCAATAGACACAATAATAACACATTTAAAAGATACTAAAAGAAGTGCTGATTACTATGATGCCATTCTAACTGGTGATCTTGGAGTGCTTGGGTCTGAAATACTTATAGATTTATGCCAAAAACAAGGATTTGATCTTTCAAAAGTTCATTTTGATGCTGGTAAAATGATATATGATATAGAGGCTCAAGATGCCCATTGTGGTGGAAGTGGTTGTGGATGTGTAGCCAGTGTCTTTACAAGTTATTTTTTTAATAAATTAAAAGCCCATGAAATGAATAAAATTTTAGTTGTCGCTACAGGCGCTCTAATGAGTACAACATCTTCGATGCAAGGAGATTCAATTCCGGGTATTGCTCATGCTATAGCAATAGAAAATGAGGTGTAGCTTATGTTTATGGAATACTTAAAAGTTTTTTTAGTTGGAGGAGCATTATGCGCAATAGGTCAAATTTTAATCGATAAAACCAAATTAACTCCCGCTAGAATTTTAGTTATGTACGTTACACTAGGTGTAATTTTCACAGCAATTGGAGTATATGGACCACTCGTAGAATTTGGAAAATGTGGCGCTACTGTTCCAATCTCAGGTTTTGGATACTCACTTTGTAATGGTGTAATAAAAGCAGTTGATGAAAAGGGAATATTGGGAATTTTTACCGGTGGAGTAACTGCAGCATCGGCTGGAATAGCTGCAGCAGTAATATTTGGTTATATTGCATCACTTTTTGCAAAACCAAAGACAAAATAATTTTTGTATATATATAATTTATTTACTAATAATATTTATGTGATTTATGGAGGTATATTTATGAATAATTTAAATCAAATAGAAATTCAAAACATAAGACATATTTGTGGACACGCAACTGGATTTTGCGACAAAATTGCTTATTATAAAACAATATGTCAAGACACAGAAGAGACAGAATGTCTAACAAAAATTTGTGAAAGTTTAACAAGCTTAAAAAATGAACTTTCAAATATGCTTTAGGAGGTATAAATATGAATGAAAAAACAGCAATTAGTGATTCTCTTTCTTCACTAAATTCAATAATTACATTACTTAACTACTCTATAGAACAATCTAATAATATGAACTTTAGAAATACTTTAATAGAAAATAGAAATAAACTGGAAGGATTTCAATGGAGTATATATCAAATTGCAAAGCAAAAAGGATATTATATACCTGCAGCTCCAGCAGGGCAAGCAGATATAGACGAAGTTAAAAACTCTATATCATAGTAAAAAGGGATCGCATATTAGCGATCTCTTTCTTCTACTTTTTTAGATTTAGAAACAACAGGTGATTTTTTTACTCTTTCATTTGGTTTAGTTTTTGCTTTAACTTCATCTACACTTTTAGTTTTGGCTGGCGTCCTTGTCATTCCATATTTTTCTCTATTCTCAATGATAGGATTAAGTCTATATTGTATAAAATATTCAACATACATAGTTGTCGCTTCTTTTCTTGTTTTTTTCCTTCTAGTTTTTGTAGAATCTGTTGTACTAACCTCAAAAAATTCTCCATTTTCATAAACAAGTTGAGTGTTGCCATCAGTATATATTACTTTGTTAGTAGCAGGCGGAATTTTAATTTTTTTCAATTCTTCTTCATATGCAGTAAGACTAGATATATCTTTTAGTGCCCTTTTAATCTTTTCCTCTTCTACCTTACTTTTTACATTAGCTTTTTTTATTATATCACTTATTTCGCTATCTTCTATTTTAAAAACAGTTACTTCTTTTTCACTCATACTTATATTTCCTCCACTACTTTTATACTTAAATCTATTATTTCTTCAAGTCTTTTAATATTATTTGAAAGATACAAAAAACCAATTAACGCTTCAAATCCTGTAGCTTTTTTATATGATACTACATCAACGTTTTTAGAAACTGTATTTATATTAGTGTTTCTTCCTCTTTTATAAATTTCTATTTCTTTTTCTGAAAGCTTATCTAAAATTGCATCTATTATTTTTGATTGTGCCCTTGCACTAACATAATTTATTGACTCTTTGTGTAACTTCCCTGTATTTTTATTTGCTCTCGAAATAAGGTAAGTTCTAATGTATACATTAAAAACTGCATCTCCCACAAAAGCAAGATTTTGTTGTGAAATACTTTGCATATCTATATTTTTAATAAAGTCTTCCATTCTATCATCCCTATTCTAAAATATTTGAAAGATCAACATCAAAGTTTGCACTTTCTTTTTTTATAACATTTATATCTGAAAAAACATATTCCTGATTTATAGAAACTTGTTTTAATTTACTAAGTTCTAAAACACCTAAAAAAGCTGTTGCAACTTCAAGATTTTGACATTTACTAGTATTATACATTTCATTAAATACCATGGTATTATTGTTTTTTAAATAATTAACTATCTGAGTTACCTTATCTTTAACTGTGATTTTCTCATAAACTGCAATTTTATCTATCAAATTAGAATTTTTATTTATTTTATTCTCATTTCTTTTTAATATTGCTGTATACAAGTTATACATTTGATTACTATCTAAAGCTTGTCCTGTATATTCAGTTTTCCTATCGAATTTAATTTTTTCAAATGGTTTAGAAAAACTACCAAAATTATCTGCATATAAGCTACTTATAACCTCAGACACTTCTTTATATTTTTTATACTCTATAATTCTAGAAATTATATCTTCCTCTTTTACCTCATCTTCGGACTCATCTTTTTCCTCAACTTCTGGTAATAACTTTCTTGCTTTTATATCAAGCAAGGTCGAAGCCATTACAATGAATTCACTTGCGATTTCTATATTATTTTCTGTCATTTCATTAAGATATGATAAATACTTATCTGTAAGTTCACTTAAACTTATATCAAATATATTCATTTTATGCTTTGTTATCAAAAACAATAGCAAATCCATTGGACCTTCAAAATTATCTATCTTTATGTTATACTTTTCTTTGTTTAAAATTTCTTCTCTCATATTATAATCCTTATAACTACAATTAATCTATTTTATTGCGACTTCTAATGCAAGTTTTATCATATTATTTAGTGCTACTTCCCTATCTTTTGCAGAAATTGATTGTTCTTTATAAACATTATCAACAACTGTCAGCATACATGCAGCCTCTCTACCTAAACTTTCTGCCACATTAAATAGAGCATATGATTCCATTTCTGCAGCAATACATTCTTGTTGGGTTGGTATTTTTTTTATAAAGTTTTTAAAATCTTCTGTATAAAGGTCAAACACTTCTGACGTAAATACATTACCTAAAGTTAATTCAATTTTGCTTTCCTTCGCAACATTTAAAATCAATTTATTTAAATTTTTAGATGCTGATATAATATGTTCATTAGAATTTCTAAAAAATTCTGCAAAACTTGAAGTTGAATATGAGTTGTCCACTAATATAGTATCTAGTAAATTTAATTTTTGATCATATGCACCACAAGAACCTATTCTTATTATTTTTTTTACTCCATAAAATTTATACAATTCATAAGAATATATTCCCATACTTGGTATTCCCATACCACTTCCCATTACTGTAATTCTTTTTCCATTATATTCCCCAGTATACGCATACATAGCTCTTATTTTATTTACACATACAGCATCTTTTAAAAAGTTTTCTGCTATATATTTTGCTCTCATCGGATCTCCTGGCATTAAAACAACTTCTGCTATCTCATCTTTTTTTGCTTCATTGTGAATTGTAGGCATAAAAAAACCTCCTAATAGTTATCTATATCAACTCTAAAACCTCTTTTATATAAGTATTGCTTCATTTTTAATTCGTCCATATTCTTTAATTTAGAGTACTTTAATTTTTCAACTACTTTTGACTCATAATCATTTTCATGCAATACTTCTATTTTTTCTTCAATTATATACTTTTTTATTCCCTTTTGCAATAGCTTTTGTTTTATTTCAAAAATAGAAAACTTAAATAGACGCATATTTTGTCTAATATATGCGTCTACATAATCATTATCATTTATGTAATTTAATTCCTTTAAGTATTCTATTACCTGCTCTGCAATATCTGCATCACAATTTGACAAAACAAGCTTTTCTCTCACTTCTGATTCAGTTTTTTTGGATATTCCCAAATACTTTATCGCCTTTATTCTTGCTTCTTCAAAATCCATAAATACTCCTTATTCTTCTACTTCGTCGCTAATTGCAACGTCTTCTACTTCTTTTATTCCGCCCATACTTTTTTCAAATGCAGCATTAAAGTTATCTCTAACTTTTTGTTCTATTTCTTTCATTATTTCAGGATTCTTTAATAAGAATTCTTTTGCATTTTCTCTTCCTTGACCTATTTTTTCTCCATTGTATGCAAACCATGCTCCACTCTTATCAACTATATCCATATTAACTGCAAGATCCAAAATACATCCTTCATTTGATATTCCTTTTCCATAAATTATATCAAATTCTGCTTCTCTAAAAGGAGGAGCAACTTTATTTTTAACGACTTTTACTTTAGTTCTTGATCCTTTAACTTCACCATTCACTTTAATAGCTTCTTGTTTTCTTACTTCAAGTCTTACTGAAGAATAGAATTTTAATGCACGTCCACCTGGTGTTGTTTCTGGATTTCCAAACATTATTCCTACTTTTTCACGTAACTGATTTATAAATATGGCTACTGTTTTTGATTTATTAAGAACACCTGTAAGTTTTCTTAGAGCCTGTGACATAAGACGAGCTTGAAGACCCACATGTGAATCTCCCATTTCTCCATCAATTTCTGCTTTTGGAACTAAAGCTGCAACTGAGTCTATAGTTATTATGTCTACAGCACCACTTCTAATTAATTGTTCAGCAATTTCTAGTGCTTGTTCACCAGTATCTGGTTGCGCAACAATTAAATTATCTATATCAACGCCCAAATTTCTAGCATATACTGGATCTAGAGCATGCTCTGCATCTATAAAAGCAGCAACTCCACCAAGTTTTTGTGCTTCAGCTATTGCATGTAGTGCAACTGTTGTTTTACCTGATGATTCAGGACCATATACTTCTACTATTCTTCCTCTTGGAAATCCACCAATTCCAAGTGCTATATCAAGGCTTAAGGCTCCTGTTGGAATACAGTCAACTGAAACTGTAGCTACCTCTCCAAGTTTCATTACAGAACCTTTTCCAAAATTTTTTTCGATTTGTGCCATAGCTATATCTAAGGCTTTTTTTCTTTCTTCTGATATCATATATCCATCCTCCAAACATTCGTTCATTAAGATTATACTATTTGTTTTTTGTTTTGTCAATAGCTTTCATAAAAGAAATTGAAGAAAAATATTTTTTAATTTTTCTCCAATTTTTTTGTTATATTATAATGATGTTTCATTATTAATCTTATCTATTTCTGTTGATATTTGAGCGTTTATTGGTCTTATTGAATTATCCGGTATTCCAAAAAAGTATCCCTGAACATACCTTATGCCAATACTTTTTAAAGTAACAAGTGTTTGTCTATCTTCTACTCCAACAGCAACAACTTCTACTCCTTTTGCCATACAAGATGTAACAACAGTTGAAAGGTACCTTTGCTTTTCACTATCTACAGTTATATTACTTAAAAATGATACGTCAAATTTTATAAAATCTGGTTTTAGTATATCTAATTTATCAAGAGATATGTTTCCTATTCCAAAATTATCAAAAGATACAAAACCTTTATGCTCATGTATAGTTTTTATAGTAAATGCTAGGTCTGTTTCATCAATATTTGAATAATTTTGAAATTCTAATACTATTTTATTTCTATCCATCATATCATACATTCTTGGTTTATTAATATATTTATTATAACTTTCGTAATCTATATTTACAAATATTTTATTTGATTCAGTACTATCCACCTTTTCAAAATCGCTTATAGCATTTATCATAAGTACTTGTTGTATCTTGTCAAATTTACTTCCTTTTTTAGCATAATTCATAAGGTCTACTATATTAACCTTTTTAGTATGTTTTATTTTTGAAAATAGCTCATATGCAGTAACGCGTTTATCTTGAAGATCAATTACTGGTTGATAATAAACAGATATATTTTTTCTATTTATAGTATTAATTAGAATTTCTTCGTATTCATCGTTTGTTATAAATTCTTCTGTTTCTTTTTGATTGTTAAAATTATTTAATGCACCTATATTAGCATCAACAGTTTCTGATATAACGTCTCCACTACTTATATTCATTGTATTATCATATGAGAAATAACTTCCTATAAACTCTAAATATTTCTGTTTTACTTGTTTGTATACCTCATATACTTCATCACATTTAGCTTTTGCATCAGCCTCTTTTACATCTAGTAAAAGATAAAATAATTTTTTGTTGTTCTTAAGTTCTGACGCTAAGAATTTCATGTTATCATAAGTAATTTCTCCTTGATTTATGTATTTATCATGATACTTTATTAAGTTAATTATTATAAATTTCTCGTCATCTGTAAAACTAAATCTATTAAGTATTGTTTCTGCCATTTTAGCAGATACATCCTCATGACCTGTAAAACTATCATTTCCTTGATCAGATACTGTCTTTACAAATGGTTTTCCTATATCATGAAGTAACATAGTCCACTTTAATATTTTTATTTCATAATCTCCAAGAGGAATATTAGTTTTTCCAGCATTGTATATAGCATGCAAAGTATGCAAAAACACTCCATATTTATGATATCTGCTATTTTGCTGACAGTTTATTACATTCTCTCCGAAATCATTACATTCAAAAAATTCAGGGAATTGTTCACTAAATATTTTGTCTTGGCTAATTTTTGTAAGTGTACTTATAACTTTTTCATCTTTCAGTATGCTCGTATAAATTTGAGTCAATTTTTCACTATCTTCTCTAAACATCTTAAGTTCTGATATAAGTTTATTTATTCTAGCTTTTTCTTTTATATCCATTATATCTACATCAATTGATTCAGTTTCAAAATCCCATATTCCTTCAAAGTTTTCCATCTAATCACTCCACTTTTATATTCTTCTACATCTATTTATTAATGATACTACATAAATTTAAAAAAAGCAATATAAAACGCCCCTTTTTTAAGAGGCGTTTTAATTATTTTATTATTTCTTTTATGTCTATTGTTTTCCCTTTCAATTCCTTTTCTTTTTTCATATGTTCTGGAAAAATGCCCGTTTGTAAAAATAATATATGTTCTATCAACTTGTTTTTAGTGTCGCATGCTTTTATTTCCTTTAGTTTAGCTCTTTTTTCTGCATCTATGTAATACAAAATCGACGTTCCAAAATTATATTTCCCTACTTTGAAATCACTATCACCTAAATATCTTCTTATTTTTTCCTTTACTACAACTTTCGAAAAGAAAAATTTAATCTTTTCTTTGGTGACATGAACTCTAATTGGCAAATTATATTGTGGTAGATCCCATGCAACAACTACACTATTGTATGAAGTAGCGCTTTGCATTATCCCATAGTTTTTTAACTCTTTAGTCTTAGGAACAATCAAAAATGCAGAATATACAAGAATGTCTTTAAAAATATATAACTTAACTTCATTACTAGATAAGTTTTTAATATACTCTATTTTTTCTTTATCAATCTTGTCATTAAAAAACGATGCTATATCCAGTTTTTCTCCCTTTTTTCAAGTAGATATAACACTACTTATAAGTCCATTCATATACCATTCAGATGACTCTATATAATATATAACTGTATCTCGTTCAATGTCCCCATTCTTCATACCTATAAGTAAATTTTTGTGTTCAGAAAGTATAAAAAGATTAACTATAAAGCGTTCGTAGACCTTAACAAATTTATTGCAAATAAAAATGTTAATTAATATCAGCTTCGAAAGGTTTAGTCTTTCCAAATATCTTTTATTATAATTTTCTCTTAGTGTCTTCGGAAATTGTATATCCTTAAGTTTTATAATATCTTCTATTTCCTGTGATTCTTCTTGACCAATATTTATATTTAAAATACCTAGTCCAGATTTTACAAAGTTGAAGTTTGAAGCATGACAAGTCCTTTCTATTTCTCCTATTTCATCAAGTTTGTCAAACATTGCTTTTATAGAAGTTATAAGAACTTGTTTTACTTGTTTTTCAAATCCTTTATAGAAAGATTCAATTTTATTCAAAATTCTTTTGGTATCATATTTTCCTATAGTTCCAAAAAGGGATGAAGAAAAAATAACATCATTGATAATGTCAGGGGAAACATCTCCTACATATCCTTGTATCGTACTACGAAAGCTGTTAACTTCTCTTTTTAGCAACTCCTCATCATAGTTTATTTTTTTATCTTTTATATTTTCTAAGAAAAGATAAAATGATAAAAATTCAGACGTGATTTTTGCTCTTTCTATTTGAAATGGAAATTCTTCTACTACTCTCGTACAAAGTGCTTCAAATATACAATCATCTGGACATCTTTGTAAAAGTTCTGTTATCTTTCTGTAGCTTTTCATAAAAGTTACTTCAAAATCTGGTCTCACTCAAAATACCTCCTATTTTACATTAGTAATTACCTATTAAAAAAACAAATTCACTCTATTATTATGTTACATTATGTAAACTTTTTCAACATTTAACTCTTATTATAAAAAAGTTAGAAAGATGTCTTGACTTTATGTAAAAAAAACTGTATAATATACTAGTATTAATTATAGTGGTTAATCTGAACCCGGAAACTTGATTAACATACTATGTTTTAGGAGGAATTCAAATTATGAATAATACAACACATAGCGTAAAAGCTAGCGAAATTGAAAAAAAATGGTATGTGTTAGATGGAGAAGGAAAATCTCTTGGAAGAGTTGCTACAGAAGCTGCTAGACTTTTAAAAGGTAAACACAAACCAACTTATACTCCAAATTTAGATTGTGGAGATCATGTTATAGTTATAAACTCAGATAAAATAGTTTTAACTGGAAACAAATTAAATGATAAAGTTTACAGACATCACTCTGGTTACCCAGGTGGAATGAAAGAAACTTCTTATAAAGATATTATGGCTAACACTTCTGATAAAGCAGTATTACTTGCTGTTAAAGGTATGTTACCGAAAAATTCACTTGGAAGAAGTATGCTTACAAAATTAAGAGTATTCAAAGGTAGCGAGCATTTACATGAAGCTCAAAAACCTGAAACTTGGGAATTTTAGGAGGAAATAAAAATGGCAAAAAAAGAATATATTAAAGCTACTGGAAAAAGAAAATCTTCAATAGCAAGAGTTAGTATAATTCCAGGAACTGGTAAAATAACAATAAATAAAAAAGATATAAATGATATCTACACTTTAGATACTTTAAAAGCTATAGTTTTAAAACCATTCACAGTTGCTAACATGATGGAAAAATATGATGTTGAAGCAGACGTCCATGGTGGTGGATTTGCAGGTCAAGCAGGTGCAGTGGCACACGGTATTGCAAAAGCTTTAGCTACAACAGACGTTGAAGTAAGAGGAATTCTAAAAAGAAATGGACTACTTACTAGAGATTCAAGAGTTAAAGAAAGAAGAAAATATGGTCTTAAAAAAGCAAGAAAAGCACCTCAATTCTCAAAGAGATAGTAATTTTATTAATTACAAAAAAATCAAACTCGGATTTTATCCGAGTTTTTTTAATCTCCAACAAAGTTTAGGCAATCATCTTTTGTAAGTCCCTCTACTCCTGTTATATTATAATAAGACGATGGCACTTCGCCAACTATTACACTTTCTGCTATTGTAATTTCATCTGTATATTCATTGTACTTTGAAAAAAATGGTGCTATTATTTTTACTTTTGTCTTTATATCTATTGATATTTTATGCCTAGTTTGATTTATACCGCTTTCTTCAAATTCAGAATTAAAATTAACGCTAACATTACCTGTTGGAATTACTTTTATAGGAATTTTAGGCCCATATCCACTAAGTAGAGATTCTCCCAAGATACTTGCAATAGGGAATTTTATTAAAACTTCTTGAGTATTATCAAGCTTTGACTGAACACCAAGTGCTACATTACTTGCTATACTATTTAGTTCCATTACATTAGCATTAATTGCGGTTACCTTACCATTTTCATCTTGCTTTATGGTTACTAGTTTATCATATTCAACATTTCCAACTCTTTCTTGTATTGCACTATTTGTTGCATTTAACGCTATAGATTTAGCTGAGCTATCACAAAGCGCTAGTATCTTAGGTTCCAAATTATTATTTATTATATATATAATTAAAAATATCATTAATATTAGTAGAATAAAAAATATAGCTTTTTTCTTAAAGTTCTTTACCTTTTTTAATCCTAAAATATAATATTTTAATCTCATAACTACCTAATAATTAGTATCTTTTGACCCACACTTAAATTGTCATCTCGCAATTCTTCATTTATTTTTTGTATATTTTCTATACTTGTTTTATATTTCTTTGCTATATTCCAAAGGTCATCATTTTCTTTAACAATATATATATTCATACTGTCTAAATTTTCACTATTTATTTTTTTTGTATTTAGCTCATCTATTACTTGTATATTGCCTTCATTCTTAGCTTCTACATCTACTCTTAAACTAATTGATATGTCTAAATTATTTTCATTTTGTACAACGTTTGATTTATCAAGAGAAATTAAAATATCATTTTTTTCATTTCCTCTATCCTCTTCTTTTTTTATTTCTTTATCTATAAGGATTTCTACATTTTTTGATTCTATTTGTCTACTATCATTATTTTGCATTAACATATTTATTTTAACGTTTCCACTTAATTTAAATCCGCCTATACTTTCACTTACAGATATTCCATTTAAATCAACACTATAATCTACTAACTTTTGCATATCAAATGCACCGCTAGTGCTTTCAGACACATCCACAGTGTAGCTTTCTTTTCTCATTTGTTTTATAACATTTTCTTCTCTTTTGTTATAATCTAGCTCCTCATACTGACTATAAAAATCTTCTACATAAGATATTTCATCTTCTTCATACTGTGTGACATCAGCAAGAATTCTATATTCAACGCTTAATGCTTTTGTAGTAGTAATGTCCATATTTTTTTCAATTTCTAAATCCTGCATTATATAATCAACATCAAATTTAGTTCTATCATTTATATTATCAAACTCTATCATTCCAGTAAATGGTATTACAAAAGATGTATTTTTCACTATTGTATCATCAGACTCTGTTAGATACACTAGTTTTAATACAATATCGCCCTTTAGCATTATTTTATTAAAACTTTCCTTAATTTCTGTATTTTTTATTTCTGATTCAATTCTTAATATTTCAAATAAATCTTCGGCATCTTTTGACAATAATATATCTTCTCTTGATGCAACTATACTTGTTTTATTACTTACAACATTAGAGAATTTATCACTTACTACTCTTTTTTCTATTGCCTTTTCTGAAGAAAAATCATTTATTAATTTTACTCTTGTAAAATCCTTTACACTTATTTTAAACATAATTTCAGACTTTACTGATATCTTTCTTTCATTTGGAAGTGAAGATATAACATTTTTCACAACTGGCTTTATTATAACATTCATGTCTTTTTTTAAGCCTTTTACTGCTAGGCTCTGCGTGAAAGGATGAGATACAAAAATTCCTCTTGTACCATATTTAGCATCCCCCGTATTATAAATTATAAAATAATTTAATTTACCTGTGACATTAACTCTTCCATCACTAACTTCCATATTTAGAACATATGGAGTTACGTGAGTTGATATAATTTGCATAACATCTGGTTTAGAGTCTGGTACTACAATATCTTGTTCAATCCAAATATTTTCACTTTCTTTAATTCCATTCTTATATAACATTAGTTCCTTATCTTGTATATTAATTGGCATAATATTTCCTCCTTATTTTCTTTGTACACTATATGATGTAACAAAAAAAATATTCTTATTTTAAGTAACTAATGAATATTTTTTTCATAGTATATAGTAGTTAAATGATAAATTCATTTAACAAAAGCTAATTCCCATATTACTTATATACTTATTATAAACACTATATATAATCTCCAATCAGAGTCATAGGAAATTTCTCCTATGACTTTAAGTTGTTTTGCAAAAAAATGATCCCTTAATAGCATACGCTATTAAGAGATCCCCCTCTTATTATATCACCTTATTATAATCTTACATATTTTGGAGTCGAAAAATCATAATGTGAAATCAACTCACCTGTTGGTAAACTAAGTTCTAGATTATTAGTTACCAAATCAGTATAACTATAAGATAATTTATTGTTTGTTTCATCCTCTTTGAAAACAAATAAATTAGAATGTGTACTATCAATAACTCCTTTTTTGAAAATACATTTATTTCTTCCAATATTTGCCTTTACAAAAACTTCTTGACCAACATAATTATCCACATCTTGTTTAATCTTAAGTAGTGAATCTTTAGATACCATATACATCACCCCATAAGCCTTCTTACAAGTCGTATTATAGCATTTCATGGTGAAATTGTCAAAATATGATAGAACAAAAAATAAGCTTATATTACTTTAATATGTTTACTCTAACATATAATTTCTAAGTAATATAAGCATTTTTATTTTTGTCTTGCTAATTATGTTACAAAAATATTTTTTTTACATTTCTATGTATTACCTTTTACATATTCTACAGCCTTTTGAAGTTGTAAATCCTTTTCATATGGAAGTGAAAATTCGTTTTTATCTTTTTCATCAAGCTCTACTTTAATATTAGGTTCTATACCATTTTTATGAATTTCTACTCCACTTTCTGTATAGTACTTAGCAGTAGTTATTGAAAGAGCGCCTCCAAAAGAAAGTTTTTTAGTAGTTTGTACAATTCCCTTTCCATATGTTTTAGCTCCAACTATAACACCCTTTTTACTATCTTTAATTATACTAGACAATATCTCTGATGAACTAGCTGAATTTTGATTAACAACAACGGCAAGTGGAATATCTATTTGAGTGTTTGAGGTAGTTTTATACACTTTTTCCACACCTTTTCTTGAAACAAGTTTTAAAGCATTAGACTCTGGCACCAATAAATTTGCAATATATAAAGCTTGGTCAACGAATCCACCAGGATTATTTCTTAAGTCTATTATTAACCCAGAAATATTTTGAGCTCTTAATTTATCGTATGCATCTTTAAATTGTTCATAGGTTTTATTTTCAAAGCCCCAAATTCTTATATATCCAATATTATCATCTAAAACATTATAAGAAATATTATTTTCTTTTATTTTCTTTCTTGTTACGTTAAGCTCTTTAAGTTCATCCCCTCTTGCTATTATCAACTTTACACTTGTATTTTCCTCGCCTTTTATAACATCTACTTTCTCTTTATAATTTTCTAAGGTTACTCTATTCCCCTCTACATAATATATAACGTCTCCTGCCTTAAGTCCAGCTTCAAGAGCAGGTGAATCTGGCATAATTCCTAATATTAGTATTCCTTGTTTATCTGTATCATATATTAAATGTGTTCCTATTCCAACGTATTCTTGATCTCCCTCTACTAATAATTCATCAAATTCTTCCTGACTCATATATCTTGTATAAGGATCACCCGTAGAACTTGCTATTCCAGATATAGCTCCCTCAACTAACGTATCAAAGCTTACTTCATCTATATACTCATCATATACTCTAACCAAAGCCTCTTCAATCTTGCTAAGTGCATTATCGACTTGATTTTTCTCAGTTTTACTTATTTTAGTTTTATACTGAATATTCGGAGAAACTACTATAAATATAGCTCCTAAAACTATAGCACATATTATTACTATTATAGATCCAGTAATAGCTTCTGATATTATTTTTTTAAAATTAAATTTATTATTATCCTCTTCCAATTTTATCCCTCACATATCTTTTACTAATTATATTACATATAAATTTATTAGTCAATTTCAAAATTCCTTTTTTCAAGTATTTTTCACAAAAATATATGACATATTCTTGACTTAAATGCCTTTTTATTGTATAATTTAGTGGTAAATTTAGAAATACTTATTTTGAAAAAGAAATATTGATATAAACCTAAGTATTTCCCACTGGAGGGAGGGAAAAATATGCCAGGAATAAAAATAAAAGATAATGAAAGTTTAGATAATGCACTAGCTAGATTCAAAAAACAATGTGCTAAATATGGCGTACTTGCTGAAATACGTAAGAGAGAACATTATGAAAAGCCTAGTGTTAAGAGAAAGAAAAAATCAGAAGCTGCTAGAAAAAGAAAACACTAATATATAAAATAATAGCTTACCTTATAGGTGAGCTATTATTTTATTCCTATTTTATTCAAGATAGCTTCTTTTTCCATCTTTATATATTTTCCACTTTGAATTCCATCTAGTGTTAACTCTCCAATTGCAGTTCGCTTTAAACTATAAACTATAATTGATACAGCCTCGCACATTTTTCTTATTTGTCTATTTTTTCCCTCACTAATTTTTATTTCTAATTCATCTTTATTTAATAGCCTTACTTTAGCAGGTTTTGTAATGTATCCCCCAATATCAACACCTTCTGCAAGTGCTTCTAATTGTTCTTTACTTAATTGTTGTTTTATTTTTACAACATATGTCTTTGTTATTTTATTTCTTGGATGAATTACTTTATTTGAAAATTCTCCATCATTCGTCAAAATTATTATTCCCTCTGTATCCATATCAAGTCTACCTACAGGATATACTCTCTGTTCATTCTTTATAAGATCCATTATACAAGGTCTTCCAAACTGATCTTTTGAAGTTGTTATATACCCTTTAGGTTTATTCATAACCAAATAAATATTTTTATCATTAGGTAAAACAGCTTTTCCATCTACTTTAACTTCATCGCTATCTAAAACGTCAATTCCTAACTCATTTATAATTTTACCATTTAACATTACTCTACCTTGTGTAATTAAAAGTTCAGCAGCTCTTCTAGAGCAAATGCCAGAAGCTGCTATATATTTATTTATCCTCATTTTCCACTCCATTTATCACATAAATTATATTTTTTCATACTATATAGTATCATAGATCTATGTTCACATATATTGAGGCTAAAACATTTTAGCCTCTCTTATTATTTTCTATTTTTCTTAATTTTTCTAACACATTTTCAAATTCCTCTGGTGGCTTAACACTAAACTCCATATACTCTTTTGAAGTAGGATGAATTATTCCAAGAGTCATAGCATGAAGCATATGTCCTTTAATTCCAAATTTATTTTCTTCCTTGCCATATGTTCCATCTGCAAGTAATGGATGTGCAATACTTGCCATATGCACACGAATTTGATGTGTTCTTCCAGTTTCCAAAGTGGCTTTTATAAAAGTAATATTTGAGTTATAAAATCTTTCAAGCACTTTTATATGTGTTATGGCCTCTTTTGAATTTTTGTCCGTTATTGCCATCTTTTTTCTATCTTTGGTACTCCTTCCAATAGGAGCATTAATGGTAAGTTCATCCTCTTTAATAATTCCTTTTACTAGCGCTACATATTCTCTTTTTATGCTATGTACTTTAAATTGCTCAGAGAGGAATTTGTGGGCATTATCATTTTTAGCTACAACTAATATTCCAGATGTATCTTTATCAATTCTATGAACAATTCCTGGGCGTATAACACCATTTATTGATGATAGATTATTAAGATGTGAATACATCAGTGCATTTACTAAAGTACCTGAATAATTGCCATTGGCTGGATGTACTACCATCCCTTTTTTCTTGTTTACTATTATAATGTCATCGTCTTCATATAAAATATTTAAGTCTATTTTTTCTGGAGATGCACTTATTACCTTTTCTTCTATCTCTTCTACTTCTATTACATCACCATTTTTTAGCAGATATCCTGCTTTAACGTTTTTTCCATTTACTCTTATCTTATCAGAAGAAATTAAAGTCTTAATATAACTCCTTGTTTTTTTCTCCATTTTTGTTGTTAAAAAGATATCTAATCTTAATTCTTCTTGATCTTCATATATATAATTCATTTTTTCACCTAAAAAATCTATATATATTTTATCAAAATATATATAGATTTTCAACTATTTTATATTATTTAGAAACAGAGCTTTTCTTTTTAATTTTTTTATACAATTTTATTGTTGTGCCACTACCAAAAGTAGAGTCTACCACAACCTCATCCATAAAGTTTTCCATTATGGTAAAGCCCATTCCTGCATGTTCTTCTTCTGGTTTTGTTGTATATTCTGGACTCATAGCAAGAGATATATCTTCTATTCCAACACCAAAATCCTGTATTATAATTTCTATTGTTTCTTCTTCAAAACTTTTTGTTATAATTTCTACTATAACTTTTTTTCCTTCTTCCAAATTATTATATCCATGTTCTATTGCATTTGTTACTGCTTCAGATAGTGCTGTTTTTATTTCTACTATCTCATCTAAAGTTATTTTTAAATTTGATATAAATGATGCTATAGCAAGTCTTATAGTAGAAACATTTATAAGTTTTGCATCAATTTCAATTTTCATATTATTTTCCATATTAGCTGCACCTCAACGTTATATTTCTTCCCAAAGATGAGAGTTCAATTATTCTTTTTATTGGCTCACTAGGGTTTAGTATAGTAAGTTTTGAATCAAGCAATTTTATAAGATTATATCTTCCTATAATAAGTCCTATCCCACTACTATCCATAAAATTTACATTACTCAAATCAAATGTAACCTCATTTGGTTGATATTTCATTATATATCCATCTATTACTTGTCTTAACTCTCTGCAAGAATTCATATCTAACTCTTCATTTAAACTTATTTTTAAATTTCCCCCATCATATAAATATTTCATATTACCCCTCCCTTGATCATTAGTATATCATACGTGGTAATCGAAAAATGTAAAAAAAAAAAGAGCGGCCAAATTTAGCCGCCCTCTTTTTAGGGAAATTTTTATTTAAATAGCATACACAAACTGTGCTGCCTCTTCAAGATTGCCTCCTGAAACAGTGATCACAAATGATCCAGTTGCACCCTCTTCTAAGTCTACCTCGACTCTGTAGAGATTATCTGAAATCTTTCTTACAGTGCCAAGTCCTCCGCAATCTATAACCTCGTCACCACTCGGATTCTCGATGTAAATAGATACATCTCCATACTGTGTTCCGTTTCTGTCAAACCGCTGGAATGTAACCGATGCTACAGGTTTTGGTTCAGGCTGCGGTGCAGGCTTAGTTGTCGTGGTAGTAGTTGTCGTCACAGGCGCAGGTGCCGGCTTTGTAGTACTTGTTGTCGTTGTCGTCACAGGCACAGGTGCCGGCTTTGTAGTACTTGTTGTCGTTGTTGCAACCGTTGCCGGTGCAGGTATTGTGGTACTCGGCTTAGTTGTGCTGTTTATTGTGTTACTATTGTTATCTCCAGCATTGTTTATATTCTCTTTTCCGCCGCTGAGACTATTATTGTCGCCTGAATTGTCATCAATGTCAACGGGGGCATTGTCTATAATATTTTCATCTCCTGTGTTCTGTACGCCATCTCCGGCGTTTGCTAAAGCTGAGTCTGTAGCACCGGCAGCATTATTATGCTTGCCATTAACAACACTAGAGCCCTTAACGTCGCCAAAGAATACAAGATTCTGGACATTTACCTCATTGTTATCACCCGAAACAGTTATAACAATGCCAGAATGTTTGTACGCGTCACACTTTTCGCAACAGTACCATGTCTTCATAATGTTATCCTTCGGATCTTTTCTTTGTGTTCCACACAGTGTACTGTGTTTATCACAACATGTTGACTCGGAAGATGATGTTTCAGATGTTTCACTTGAGCTTGAGATATTCTTATTGGAATTGGTAACTCCAAATCCTAATAAGCTTAACAATAAGCTCGTTATAAAAATGGCTGTAAGGCCTGTGATACATCCTGCCTTCAGCATCGTCTTACCGATGCCCTTCTTCATGAAAATAGTTACAACGCAACCAACAATTGCCAGAACTATGAAAACTGTAAATGCCAGCCAACGGCCGGTAAAAATCGCAACTATAAGGAAAAGTAATGTTGAAATTGCCCAAGGGATAATTCCCAAAAAATTTAATTTGTTATTATTCATAAAAATACCTCCTGGTAATGCATAATAAGTAATTTCGTTTTATATATAATAACTATCTCAACTGTTTCCCTACTCAGTTGTGATAGGAATGTCTAAATACAATTTTTATTGTATTCCAAATATTTTTTCTACAATTATATTATAACATAATTTACATAAAAATGCAACATTTGCATAAAAAAAGATATAAAATACTTAAATTTTATATCTTTTAAATTATACTTCTATTTTATTCTTTTTGCCATAACAACAAATCTTCCATTTGTTTGTGAGTACTCACATGTTGAAAGTGTTAATATATCATCATCTTTACTTACACTAATTCCTGTATCATAAAGACTTTTGGATTTAAAATAATTAACAAATGTTTCAAATTCTTTATCATTTTCAAAATTTGTGTCTATATAAAAATCTTGGTAATTGTCTGATGTAGTCTTAAACACACTAAATATTACCCACTTATAATTACCATCTAACGTAGAAAACTCTATACCTCTGTTATTTTCATAAAATTCTTTTGATTCATATTTTAATAAAGGTGTAAAGTGATCATCTGCATTAGTATTATGGCCATATATAACTAAATTTGTATATCCGGATAAATCATATTTTGAAGTATAATCCATAAAAGTTTCTCCCCAAAATTCACTATCTCCATCTCTATTATTTCTTAAATATCTATTATTATCAGAAGCTTGAAATACAGCTGTATCTATATTTAGCCCAGGCATTCTTAACCAGCCTATAGCATCTGGATATGTCGCATTTAGAGCTATTACTTCATTTTGAAGGTTCCTTTCATCTTCTGTATCATTTCCTTCAATAATACTTTCAATTATCTCTTTTTCATAAGGGTCAACATCTGGTGTTTTGTTATTTTTATTTACTATAAATAAACCTATTCCTAAACTTATTAATATAACTCCTATAACTATGCAAGATATAATTATTATATTTTTCTTATTGTTTGTCATTTTTAATTTCCTCCTATTAATTTTCATTTGTAATTTAAAAGAGAGCAGTATTTAATATATTGCCCTCTCTTTATAAATAGCTAAACTTAAATATTTACACCTGTATTAGGATTTTCTCTCCAATCACTTGGTTTTTCAGGTTTTGGATCAACTGGTTTTGGATCAACTGGTTTTGGATCTGGATTATCTGGTGTTTTACCTTTTTCAATAATCTCAAATGGATTTGAATCAGCTGGATTTGAACCATTTCCTACAGCATCTAGTGCAACTCCACCAGCAACTTTTATATATTTATTTCCGCCAACTTTTCCTTGAATATTAGATAATGTAACTGTTCTTTGTGCATTACCAGTTCCAGAAATTTTTATATCTGCTGTAAATCCTACTAATGATATACATGAATTTCTTGCTGAAATATCAACTACACCTATATTATCAGTAAAATTCAATACATATGTAACAGTACCACCTGCATAAACTTTTTGGTTATTTGGTCCAGTTATTTTTAAAACTGGTGGTTCGTCATCTCTTTGAGCAATTGTAAATGCGCTTGAATTAGCAGCATTTGAGCCATTTCCTTTTGCATCTAATGCAACTCCACCTGCAACTTTTATGTATTTGTTTCCGCCAATTGTTCCTTGAATATTAGATAATGTAACTGTTCTTTGTGCATTACCAGTTCCAGAAATTTTAACGTCTGCTGTAAATCCTACTAATGAGATACATGATTTTCTAGCTGAAATATCAACTACACCAACGTTATCAGTGAATTTTAATACATATGTAACAGTACCACCAAGATAAACTTTTGAAGGTTGTGGATTGCTTATTGTAAGTTTAGGTGCTTCAGAATCAGATGGGTTTACAGTAAACATACTTGAATTAACTGGATTTGAACCATTTCCTGTTCTACTAAGTGCAATTCCTCCTGCAACTTTTATATATTTTCCAGAACCAGTACCTTTTATGTTAGATAATGTTAAAGTTCTTACATTTCCTGTTCCAGAAAAAGTTTTCTTAGCTGTAAATCCTACTAAAGCTACAGAACTATCACGTAGGCTTATATCTGCTACATCACCTGAAAAAGTTAATTTAAAAGATACGCTTCCGCCTTCTTCTACAACTTTAGAACTTGGTCCACTAAGTTGTAAAGCACACACTGTTGCTTTTATAGTATTTACTGGCATTGATACAAAAGCCATTGCAGCTATTGCAACTATTGCAAATACCTTTCTTAATTTAATATTTTTCATCATAATTTTTTCCTCCATTTATTACTACAATTTTATTTTAGCACACTTTACATAAAAATGCAACACTTTTATTATATTTTTTATTAAAATATGCTACTTATCAAATAAAAATGACTGTATATCAAATTATACAGTCAAAATATTATAAATTATGGTTGTTATTATTTTCTAAATTTATTCCTGCCATTTGTGTATACATTAAAGTTGAAGCTACATCATTATGTCCTAACAACTCTTGAACAGTTTTAATTTCTGCTCCATTTTCTAACATATGCACAGCAAAAGAATGTCTTATAGTATGAGGAGTAATATCTTTATCAATTTTGGCTTCGTCATTATATTGTTTTAATATCTTCCAATATCCCTGCCTTGTCATTTTCTTTCCATTAGTATTTATAAATAAAGTTTTTTCATCTTCAGTTTTTATTAAAAGTGGTCTTACTTTATTTATATATTCTTTTAGTGATTTAGAAGCTAAATTTCCTAAAGGAATATGTCTTTCGTTATTTTTTTTCTTAACTTTTATATAACCACCAGCTAAATTAACATCATCTACTCTTAGTGATATAAGTTCTGTTACTCTAATACCAGTAGCATATAATATTTGAAGCATTACTTTATCTCTTTGACCTTTTAATTCATTAGTATCTGGTTGTTCCAATAATTTTTCAATCTCATTTTGAGTCAATATCATAGGTTCTTTTCTATCTACTTTAGGCGCTTCAATTTTATCTACAATATTTTCCTCGGCAAGCCCTTTACTAAGTAAATATTTATAAAATGCCTTTATTGAAGCTGCACTTCTTGAAATTGTTGAATTAGATTTATTACTATCTTTAAGATATTCAACATATTCTTGCATGTCTGATCTTTTTAAATCGAATATCTTCTTTCCTTGTTTTTCAAAATAGTCGCTAAATTTAACTATGTCTCTTTCGTATGAAGCAAGTGTATTTTCAGTTGCTTGTCTTGCTTTTAAACTTTCAATGAATTCGTCTATTATAATCTTCATGTTTGCTCCCCCAAATCTGCCATTATTTTATAACATTTTGCCCAAATTTGCAAGAGTTTTTTAAAAAATTATGTAATGTTATATGTTTTTATATATTGATTATATATTTTTCCAAATATTTATTATTACTGAAGACATTATTTGCTCTAATACTATTGACACAAAAAATAAAGAAATGCTCACAATTAAGAAGTATAATTCCCTAAATAACTTACTAACCATTATATTTTTTTCTGTAACAGTATAATGAAAATTAATAGCATTATTTATTGTATATATTAAGGTAGGAATATAAATAATATTTGGTACTACAGCAATTAGTAATATAGCAAATATACCATTTCCAGTTCCAAATACTTCAATTAACATAGCTGATAAAAATCCAATTGCTATCCCCTTTATACTTCCAATAAATAAAGTAATTGGTGGACCGCATTATTAAAAAAGATGTTAGGTATATTATAAATAGAATTATAAAACCACTTATACATCCATTCAATATTATATTTAATTTATTAAAATTTCCCTGTTTAGATATATCTAGAGTACTTTTGCATAACTCTATCATCTCTTTTTTTATTTGAGATGGTATAATAAAGTAAATTACTATTCCAACTATTATTCCAATAATAATAAAGGTTGCTATAACCTTTAGCATTTTGCCATTTTCTCTTAAATAGTTTATTAAATATTTTTTCATAATTAAATCACCATAGAACATAATATGCTCTATGGTGATTTTTATTCAATTTAATTTGCCATTTTATCTCTTTGCATTACAGCTAGTCTATCACATCTATTGTTGTATTCATTATCGCTGTGCCCTTTTACCTTGATAAATGAAACCTCATGGAAATCCATTTGTTTTAATAATTTTTCCCAAAGATCTATATTTTTAACCTTTGTTTTATCTGATTTTGTCCAATTATTTTTCTTCCATGAATATATCCAACCATTTTGTATACTATTTACAATATAAGCGCTATCACTATAAATTGTAACTATACACTTTTCTTTTAACATTTCAAGTCCTTTTATCACTGCTGTAAGTTCCATCTTATTATTAGTAGTATCCCTGTCGCCACCTGATATTTCCTTTTCAACTCCATTATATATCAAAATAGCTGCATATCCCCCAGGTCCTGGATTACCGCTACACGCACCGTCAGTATATATTTTCACTTCTTTCATAAATTTACTTCCTTTACTTTTTACAAATATTATGTTAATATTAATGTATCTTACAAAATATATTAACATATTATATTATTTTTGTAAATATTAGGGGGAATTTTTATCAAAGTTTTAGGAATAATTGCAGAATACAATCCTTTTCACAATGGACATATTCATCATATAGAAGAAGCAAAAAAAATAACAAATGCAGATTTTGTTATAGCTGTAATATCTGGAGCTTTTACACAAAGTGGAAATATTAGTATAATGGATAAGTATAAAAAGGCTAACCTTGCTATACTATATGGGGTAGATTTAGTTATAGAGCTACCTGAAATATATGCAATATCTAGTGCAAGTTATTTTGCATATTATGCTATTTGTATCTTAGAGAGTCTAAAAATAGTAGACTATGTTTGCTTTGGATCAGAATGCGGAAATATAGAAACCCTAAAGAATATTTCAAATAAAATACTTAACAATGAAGAAAACTTTTGGAAAAATTTAAAAGAGCAAGAAAAAAATGTTTCTTTCGCAAAATCAAGAGAAAATGTACTTTCTAATTTTTTAACTTCTAAAGAACTGCAGATAATAAAAAACTCCAATGATATTTTAGGTATAGAGTACATAGGTGCATTGAAAAAATTAAATAGCAAAATTGAACCTATATGTATAAAGAGGGATAACTCCTTTATTAGTGCTACTCAAATCAGAAATGAAATTTTAAATAATTCAATTAAAAATGTTCAAAATTATGTTCCAAATGAAACTTATGAATTACTTAATAATAACTATGTCCTAAATAAAGATATATTTAAAATACTAAGATATAAAATTCTAACTACAAAAAAAGAAGAACTAGCCAATATAAAAGATATTGGTGAAGGACTAGAGAATAAAATTTTAAAGGAGATAGTATTATCCAGTTCATATGATGATTTTATATCAAAGCTAAAATCAAAAAGATATCAAATGACAAGAATTAAAAGAATACTTATAAATATCTTACTTGGAATAACTAAAATAGACTTTGAGCAAGGAATAAATAATAATATTTTATATGCACACATTCTTGGAATATCAAAAAATGGGAAAAAACTTTTACCTTTAATTGCAAATTCCTCTAATATTCCTATTATAACTTCTCCTTGCAAGGCTACTATAACAAATGAAATAAAAATGGCTTTAAATTATGACATTTTGGCAGAAAATATATATTCAATTTTAAATAATGAAAATATAAATAAAGACTACACAAATAAACTATAATGTGTAGTCTTATTTTTTATATTACATTATTCGAAGTCTATACAATAAATTCCAGTTATATTGTATTTTTCAGCAGCATTTAATACTGCACTTATCACATAAGTATTTTTAACATCTGCTGCATAATACTCCGTATTAAAAGCGTTTATAGTATTGTTATTTAGTTCAACGTCATCTAAATAAACAAAAAATTCACCTGTTTCATTATTTTTTAATACTTTTTTTATTTTTAAATTGTATTCTCCTGTACAATAAGTATTATCATCAAATTTTACTTTATTATCTACTACTTCATATCCTAGGCTAGAAAAATTAATCTCTTTTCCAAATACTTTTTGTGAAATGCTGTTTATTTTATCTGCATCAAGATATTCATCGTCTATATCTTTTATAGATTTTCCTACCGCAGTAAAAATATCTTCGTCTTCTACTTTACCATCCTTAAATGCTAATCTATATGAATCATTAACGTAGATTCTTGTATCGATCAATCTGTCTATTTGAACAGTTTGAATTAAATCTTCATTAATTTTTATTTTATCATCGTTACTTAATTTTACAGTTTCTCCTTTAAAAGAATTATACTTATTAATAATATTATTTGCTTGTTCTGTCTCATCAATACTCTTTAAAGAGTTTTCAATTACTTCTTCACTTTTTGCAAGTACTTTTTTATTAGTCATTTTTGATACTATAAGCAATATTGAAAGTCCTAAAACAGTTAAAACCAAAACATAAAATATAAAACCTCTTTTACCTATTTTCATAATACACCTCTTACAATATAAGTAAATTATATTATATAAAAAAATAAAAATCAATATATAATTTGAAATAAATAAAGAAAAGTAGCTTATATAAAAATATAAACTACTTTTAAATTATACTAATTCAACTATAGCCATTTCAGCATTGTCGCCTTTTCTTGCTACTAGTTTAACAATTCTTGTATATCCACCTTTTGCTTCATATTTTGGAGCAATTTCATTGAATAATTTTTCTGTTAAATCAACTGTTTTTCCATCAAAATCTTTTATTTTTATTAATGTATTAAACATTTTTCTTCTAGCTGCAAGTTTAGAAGGTTTATCAACATTTACACTTACTTTTACCATTTCTCTATCTACAACTTCATATTTATTTCCATTTTTAGAAGTTTTTGAAACTTTTACTTTCTTTCCATTTTTATCTAATTTAGCTTTAGATATAGTTTTTTCTTTTACTTCAAAGTTATCTTTTTCTTTAATAGCCAAATCTATTAAACTATCTGTTAATGGTTTTACTTCTTTTGCTTTTGCAAGAGTAGTTTCAATTCTACCATTTAGAATAAGAGATGTAACTAAGTTATTAAGTGTTGCCATTCTATGAGAAGTTGATCTGCTTAATTTTCTAGTTCCTGCCATGATAACATATCCTCCTTATTTTACTCATTAATCTTCTTTATTTTTAAATTCAAGACCTAAATCTTTTACTTTACTTATTACTTCATCTAAAGATTTTTTACCTAAATTTCTTACTTTAATCATATCTTGTTCAGTTTTAGAAACTATATCTGCAACAACATTTATACCAGCTCTTTTTAAGCAGTTATAAGAACGTACAGAGAACTCTAATTCTTCAATAGGTGTTTCTAAAAGTTTATCTTTCATAGAAAGCTCTTTTTGAGACATTATTGACATAGTTTTTGCAATTTCAGATAGATCAATGAACATTTCTAGATGTTCATTTAATATTTTTGCTGCCATAGATAAAGCTTCATATGGTTCTATAACACCGTTTGTCCAAATTTCAAGAGTTAATTTATCGTAATCTGCTCTTTGTCCAACACGAGTTTTTTCTATACTGAAATTAACTTTTTTAACAGGAGTAAATATTGAATCTATTGGAAGTATATTTAAACTTTCTGTTGGATGTGTAGCTCTATCTCCAGCTTCATATCCTCTGCCTTTTACTGCTGTCATTTCTATATCAAGTTCAGAATTTTCATCAACATATGCTATATGTAAATCTTTATTTACAACTTCAATTGTACCATCAGTTACAATATCTGCAGCTGTTACTTCGCATGGACCCTTTACCTTTATAGAGATATTTTTTTGATCCATATCCGCAGACTTTAGACATACTTGTTTTAAATTAAGTATTATATCTGTAACATCTTCTGTTACACCAGGAATTGTTGTAAATTCATGATTTACTCCCTTAATTTTTACAGTATCAATAGCATATCCTGGAAGTGAAGAAAGTAATATTCTTCTTAGAGAATTACCAAGTGTAATTCCAAAACCTCTTTCTAGAGGCTCAACTTCAAATTTTGCGTAATAAGTATCTACGTCAACTTTTACACATTTGATTTCTGGTCTTTGCATTTCAATCATTTTATTTCCTCCTTTAATGTGCTCTGATTACACACATTATATTTTGATAAATGATTATTAACTTATTAATTAGTTTTTAGAGTATAACTCAACTATTAAGCTTTCTTGAACTTCAAGATCAACATCATCTCTAGTTGGTTTTCTTAAAACTTTTACTTCTGTTCTATCTTTGTTTATTTCTAACCAAGATGGAACTGCTTTTAATTTATTAACTTCTATTGAATTTACTATTGCTTTATTATCTTTTTTAGCATCTCTTACTGCTACAACATCCCCAACTTTTACAATATATGAAGGAATATTTACTTTTTTACCATTTACAGTAATCATACCATATCCTACAAGTTGTCTTGCTTCAGCACGAGAGCTGCCTATACCCATTCTATATGCAACGTTATCAAGTCTTAATTCTAATTGTTCAAATAGAATGTCTGATGTTACACCAGTGCGTCTGAAAGCTTCATCATAATACTTTCTAAATTGTGATTCAGATACTCTGTAATATGTTCTTGCTCTTTGTTTTGCTCTAAGTTGAAGTCCATATTCAGATAGTTTTGATTTATTTTTTCCATGTTGTCCTGGGGCATATGATCTTCTATCAAGAGCACATTTACCAGAATTACATCTTGTTCCTTTTAAGAAAAGTTTTATACCTTCTCTTCTGCATTTTTTACAAACTGCATCTGTATATCTTGCCATTTTAATCTAACACCCCCACTATACTCTTCTTCTTTTTGGTGGTCTACAACCATTATGAGGTATTGGAGTTACATCTTTAATCATGTTAATTTCCAATCCTGCTGCTTGAAGTGATCTAATTGCTGCTTCACGACCAGCACCTGGTCCTTTAACAAACACTTCAACACTTTTTAAACCGTGTTCTTTTGCTTTTTCAGCTGCAGCTTCTGCTGCTTGACCTGCTGCAAAAGGAGTATTCTTTCTTGAACCTTTAAATCCAAGTCCACCAGCACTTGCCCAAGATAAAACATTACCTTGTTCGTCTGTCATTGTAATAATTGTATTATTAAATGAAGATTGAATATGAGCCGCACCAGTTGATACATTCTTTTTAATTTTTTTCTTTGTAACTACTTTTCTCTTTGCTGCCATAACTTACTATACTCCTTTCTTTCCTGCAACTACTTTTCTTGGACCTTTTACAGTTCTTGCATTAGTTTTTGTTCTTTGTCCACGAACTGGTAGTCTGTTTTTGTGTCTTCTTCCTCTATAGCAATTTATTTCCATTAATCTTTTAATGTTTAGTGCTACTTCTTTACGAAGATCACCTTCTACAGTATAATCTCTTTCGATTATAGCTCTTATTTTTGCTTCTTCTTCCTCAGTAAAATCCTTTACTCTTTTATTAGGATCAATACCTGCTTCTGCAAGTATTTTTAAAGATGCAGAACGGCCTATTCCATATATTGCTGTTAAACCTATTTCTGCTACTTTGTTTTTTGGTAAATCTACACCTGATATACGTGCCATACTTTCTACACCCCCACTTAACCTTGTCTTTGCTTGTGCTTTGGATTTTCACAGATTACTCTAACTACGTTATTTCTTCTGATTACTTTGCACTTCTCACAAATTTTCTTTACAGATGGTCTTACTTTCATTTTAAATCCTCCTTAAAATTTTTGTTAATAAATAATTTAACAAAAGTAAGTATATAATAAACAAATACTAAATATAAACTAATCTTGGGCTTAAAATTAGTTTACAGCCGCTTCAGTAGTTTGTCTATCTCATATTTTTAGTAATTATTTTGCTCTCCAAGTAATTCTTCCTTTTGACAAATCGTATGTTGAAAGTTCTAATTTTACTTTATCTCCTGGTAAAATCTTAATATAATGCATTCTTAACTTGCCAGAGATATGAGCTAAAACAACGTGACCATTTTCAAGTTCTACTTTAAACATTGCATTTGGTAGAGCTTCAATTACGTTTCCTTCAACTTCTATAACGTCATCTTTTGCCATATTACGCCTCCTAATAATTACATAAATTTGCTCAAAAAATAAAATCAAGCAAAATTAACACAACTATTATACATTTTTTTATTTCAAAAGTCAACTAAAAGTATTACTTTTTTAATTTTTTAAGAAAAAAAACTAAAACCAATATTCAAATTATCAGTTCTAGTTTTTAAATATTTAAATTATTAAAAGCGTTCGTCAGAATTTCTATATTTAGATAAATCTTCAGCATGACTTGTTTTTATATGAGGTTTAATTTGGTCAATCTTTACAGTTTGATTTTTTAACTCATCATTAAACCTTTTTTCTTCTTGAAAGCTCTTCTCATATTCTTTACTTTCAAGTACCATATCATAGTATCCTTTTAAATTTTTATCAAAACTTCTACTTGGATTGCCCGTTTTTTGATCCCATTCTATTTTTCCAATATATCCATTTTGTATCTGCTCTACATCTTCATACCTAAAAAATCCTTTTGTTAGATTATAATTTCCATTTGCTAAATATTGATAGTACCCTTTAGTATCATAATATACATTTCCTTGTTGGTCTTGCATAGTCATAGGATCCATAGCTATGTTTTTACTTATGAACTTGCCATCAGGCATATAATATATTACTCTAGCTTCTTGGGAATATAACGCTTTTCCATTTTGGTCATAAACTTGGGAAAGATTTCCAAAATTCACATCACATCTTATTCCTGAATTATATGATAAAGATAAATCCGGCTGCTGTACTTGATAGTCATAATTTGAATTTGATTTATTTCTTTTAAAAAATTCTCTAAGTCCCATATTTTTCTCCTTATAATTTTATTTTTTAGTCTAATGTTAATATTTTCGGTCCATCTTTAGTTAGTACTACAGTATTTTCATAGTATGCAGTAAGTCCGCCGTCTTCTGTTATTATTGTCCAAAGATCATCAGCAACATATACATCTGGACTTTTTTCGCAAATCATAGGTTCAATTGCAATTGCCATTCCATTTTTAAGTCTTGGTCCAGTTCCTTTTTTTCCTATATTAGGTATACCAGGATCTTCATGCATTTCTCTTCCAATTCCATGGCCTTGAAATTCTCTTAATAGAGAAAATCCTTGTTTGGTTACATAAGTTTCAATTGCATTTGAAATATCGCCTACTCTATTTCCTTCTACTGCTTTATCTACTCCAGCAAAAAATCCAGCTTCTGCAACTTTAATTAATTTTTCTGCAGTTTTTGATATTTTTCCTACGCCGTAAGTACGTCCAGCATCAGAATGGTAACCATTCTTATATGTTCCAAGGTCAACACATACAATATCTCCTTCTTTTAAGACAACCTTATCAGATGGAATTCCATGTATTATTTCATCATTTACAGAAGTGCATATTGCCCATCTATATGGCTTTCCGCCTTCATATGGGCACTCTACGCCTTTAAAAGATGGAGTAGCTCCATTTTCTCTCATAACACGCTCTGCAACTTTATCTAAATGCCCTGTTGTAACACCTGGTTTTATTTCTTTTTCTATAGCTTTTAAAACAAGTTTTAGAACTCTTGCAGATTCTTCCATAAGTTCTATTTCTTTTTCATTTTTAATATATATCATTTCTTAACATCTCTTTTCTAATTAACTGTTCCTATATATCATTAATAACTCTTTCTGGATGACTTGAAGCATCTATTGTTTTTAAAAGTCCCTCATTTTTATAATAATCAAGTATTTCTTTAGAGTTTTCCCTATATGTTTCTATTCTTGCTTTTAGAGTTTCTCTAGTATCATCAGTTCTTATCACTAAATTTCCTCCACAATCATCGCAAACATTTTCAACTTTTGGCGGAAAATCTATTCCATAAGCTCTTCCACATTTTTCACATTTTCTTCTTTCTAAAATTCTTCTAAATGCAAGTTCATCTTCAACTACAAGTTCAAATACCATATCAACTTTTTTGCCTACCTCTTTTAACATACTATCAAGTGCATGTACTTGTTTTAGCGTTCTTGGATATCCATCTAGGATAAATCCTTCTTTACAATCTTCTTCATGTATTCTATCTTTTAACATAGCAGTAATTTCATCATCTGATATTAACATTCCTTTTGAAAGCTTTTCAGCGATTTCTTTGTTTTTCTTACTAGCTTCTCTTAACATATCCCCTGTAGAAATATGTGGTATGTTAAGATGGTTTGCAAGTATATCAGATCTTGTTCCTTTTCCTGTTGCAGGTCCCCCCATAAAAATATATACCATTTTAAATTCCTCCTTATTTTACGTGTGTATTGTATCATAACTTTTAAATAAAATAAACCGTTTCCTTAAAAAACATTCACATTCTAATTTATTTTAAAAAGTTTTATCACATACTTGATTAAAAATATTTATTATTGAAGAGTTTTTATCTTGTTCCTTTATTCCTATAACAATCAACACATCATAATTTGCATTCTCAATTTTTCTTAGTATATTATATATATTTTTCATAGCATAATCCAAATTATTAATACTACCAAGACTATACATTTTAAGATTTATGTTTTCTTCTATGTTTTTTAAATCTTCATCAAACCCAAGTAACGCTATACTTCTTTGCGTATTTCCGCTAATGAAACTTTTAATCTTTCCATGCTTTCTAACTAAATCTTCGTTATATATTAATATAGATGGTGTTTTTATTTTATAATGGTCTCTCTTCTTATTTTCTTTTTTTATTTTACATTCTTTTACTTTTATTCCTAAAGCATTTATTTCCTCTTTAGTAATTTTTCCTTGTCTCAATATTTCTACACTATTTTCATTAATTTTTACTATTGTTGACTCTATTCCAATCTTAGACGGACCACAATCTATATAAATATCTACGTTATCTTTAAAATCCGATTTTATATCTTCTATCACCGTTCCGCTAGGTCTTCCTGAAATATTGGCAGATGGACATGCAATTGGCAGGTTAAGCTCATTTATTATATTTAAAGTAACTTCATTGTCTGGTATTCTTACACCTATAGTTTCTTTATTTGCTGTTACTATTTTAGGAATTAGGTCATTTTTTTCAAGCACCATAGTTAAAGCACCAGGCCAAAATTTATTTGCTAATGTTTCTGCAATTTTATTAAAATTTTTAGTATACTTTTTTGCCATATCAACTGATGATACTAAGATATTTAAAGGATTATTTTTATCTCTATTTTTTATTCTAAAAATTTTTTCTACTGCTTTTTCATTTGTAGCATCTGAACAAATACCATAAACTGTATCAGTTGGTACAACTAAAATTTTACCTTCCTTTAACATTTTAATGCTACTTTTAACTTCTTCTTTATTTATATTTTCTCTAAAGTCATAAATAATACACATTTTTAACACCTAGGATTAGTATAACATAATTTTTAAAAAAATAAAAGGTGAAAAACATTTTCACCTTTTAATACCCCTACTATTATCAGTTCATTTAAAACAAAATCAAGAGCATATGTAAAAAACATAGCTCTTGAAATATAAATTATAAACTCACTCTAATTTCCAACTTCTGAAATTCTTTAGCACTAATCATACACCTAGAAATACAAAATCTGTGATATAAGATCATATGCTGCAAACTTTCATTAAACCTGAAAAATGCCTCGCACTCATCTTCTATTTCAGGATACATCCGGAAAATATCACTAATCTCCAGATTAATTTTTACTTCAATATCGTTTCGTACTCCTGCTTTCAATTGAAGAAGCACTTTCTTTATTAACTCGTTATAGAAATCATCAAAGAATTTTACTTCATTTACAGTAATACAATACTCCGATATTTTCTCAATTACCTCCTTGTTATCACTTGGTAATTTTAGTACTGATGCCGGAAAATTTATAGTTCGAAAGATTCTAAATACATATTCTGTTTCATCTCTACATTTTAAAAAATTCTTCCGATCTGTTAAAAGACTATAAAGATAGTCTAAATCCCAACTGGGCAATAATCCTACTCTAGAAATCCCCATCAAAGCAATAATACCAGCACCATACTTTGCTCTACCATTATTCCAAAGTTTCAGTTTCATAGAAAAAGTCTTTACCATTTTTTCCTCCTTAAAAATTATTTTTAGTAGAATCCTTTGTTACTATATACTTAGTATAACATTATTATACATAAAAATCAAGAGTAGTACCGGGTGGTACTACTCCTCATTTTCTGCTTCTTCTTTAGTCTCTACTTTATTATATCTTGTTTTTTCAGCAGCAGTTTTTTCTCTTCTAATTTGTCCCTCAATCTTTGAGATTGCAGATTCTATTCCATAATATAGATCTTCTGCTTTTTCTCTTGCAAGATATGTATGAGATTTGTATTCAATACGAATATCAACATCATGAGTTCCTTTACTTTTTTCTGTAAAAGTAACATGGCAAATTGTTGCATCATCAAAGAATTTATCCAATTTCTTAATTTTTCTTTCAGTAAATTCCCTTATTGCATCTGTAACTTCTATACGAAGCCCTGTTAAATCTAATTTCATAGTAATCACCTCTTATGGTTATTTTACACTATTTAATTTATTTTTGCAATACTAAAAAGAATAAAATCTATTTATCATCACCTATTACTAATTTATTGCACTTCCATTAACATATAATTTGAATCCGTTGAAATCTATATTACTATTACTGCTATTAGCATTTTCAAATGAAGTTATGAAACTATCTCCTGTCAATTTTATTTTTGAAGTACTATCTAATTTTAGGGTTATTGATTTTGCTGTGTTTTCACTATTTATTTTACCTTCAAAATAAGATTCATTTATAAAACTAGTGTCAAGTGTTGATATTGAATCAACTACTATATTTCCATACACTTTTTGATTCTCCAAAGTTAGTGTGACATCTCCTCCATTTTTTCCACTATTCCCCCATGAATCTGCCTTTATTCTTAAGAAATCCCCCTCAGAATCATTATTTACTATTTCATTATTATAAAGATATATACTAGCCTTTGTATTTGTAACGTATAAAGTATCCCCTTTATTTGTAATTATTTTATTATTCTTTGCAGTAAATTCTGCACTTCCATCTGCTGCATCTCCACTCATTGATTGATATAAAAATATATTTTTATAAGTTGTAGATTTTCCGTTTAATTTATTATTTGTATCTGTAAGTTCACAATTTGCTAAAGTAACAGAGTTTTTTCCTTCTATTACAACTCCTTCTGAAGCCTCTGAAACTAAAGTAGCATTTTTTACAGATATATTAGCTGTAGAATATATACTAGGAGATCCCTGCCCTTTTGTGTTGTAATTTCCACCATCTACTGTAACATTTTTCCCGCCTCTATCTGTTCTTATTGCAGCACTTGATATGCCATAAGTAGTTATATCTAAATTATATGCTTCCATATTTCCGCCACCTGTTGTCATAATTCCGCCAGAATTATCTTTTTTAGTAACTATTTTCGACTGATCTTTTTTGCTCAAAATAAGTTTGCATATTAAAAGCACCAACTATAATTAATATGCTCAAATTAATAATACATAGTAATGTAAAAAAACTTTATTTTTTAAGTTTTGCATTTTCATCCTCCATTTTATATCCAAGTCCTCTAACCGCTTTTATTGTAACTGTAGTTCCAATTGCTTTTAATTTTCTTCTAATGAACGACAAATACACTTCTAGATTATTAGATTCAATTTCATTTTCAATTCCCCATACTTTATCATAAATTTGTTCTTTTGATAAAATTTGTTCCTTATTATTTATAAAATACTCTACTAATTGAAATTCTCATATTATCACTATTAAAATCATATCATTCCTTTATTAAAAAAAATTAAATATATCTATATTTTAACACATTTTTCATAAAAAAAGAAATAAACTGGCAAAACGCCTAGTTTATTTCTTTTAAGTTAATAATTATAACAAGTCAAATAAATCCATTTGTGCTGATCTTGGAAGTCCTGAAAGACATCCAGCATTTTGTAAAGTTTCCATGGCTACTCTTCCTATTTTTGCTCTTATTGCAATATCTTCTATTGAAGAGAATTTTCCTTGTTCTCTAGCTGCTACAAATTTATTTGCATCAACTTCTCCAAATCCAGTAAGCGAGGATAATGGAGGTCTTATTCCATCTTCTTCTACTAAGAATTTTTTTACGTCTGATTTATAAATATCTACAGGTAAAAACTTTATTCCTCTTTCATTCATTTCCAAAACCAATTCTAGTATAGGATACATTGCTTTATCTTTTTGAGCTGCTTTATTTCCCTGCAAGTCAATTTCTTTCATTTTTGCTAGTACCCTTTCTTTTCCATAAAGCATAGAATCACTATCAAATTCATCTGCCCTAATAGACATAAATGAAGCATAATAAGCCTTAGGTTCATGTACCTTAAACCATGCTATTCTAAAAGCATTAGTAACATAGGCTGCAGCATGTGCTTTAGGGAACATATACTTTATCTTTTTACATGACGATATGTACCATTCTGGGACATTATTTTCCCTCATTATTTGCTCATACTCTGGAAATTTTGGATCTTTTAGAGCCTTTCCCTTACGTACCGTTTCCATAATTTTAAATGATTTTCCAGGATCTATTCCTTTATCTATTAAATAAATCATTATATCGTCTCTTGTACATATTGCTTCATTTAGAGTTACTGTTCCCTCTTCAATTAATGTTTGAGCATTTCCAAGCCATACATCAGTACCATGTGAAAGTCCAGATATTCTAATAAGTTCTTCAAATGTTGTAGGTCTAGTATCAACAAGCATACCACGTACAAACTTTGTTCCAAATTCTGGCACTCCATAACTTCCAACTTCTGAGTGTATCTGTTCTTTAGTTACACCAAGTGCCTCAGTTGATGAGAATATACTCATAGTTTCTTTATCATCAAGCGGAACTTTAGTTGGGTCTATTCCTGTTATATCAAATAACATACGTATCATTGTCGGATCATCATGTCCTAGTATATCAAGTTTTAATAGATTTTTATCTATTGAGTGATAATCAAAATGGGTAGTCTTTATAGAAGAGAACGGATCATCAGCCGGATGTTGAACAGGGCAAAAGTCAAATATTTCTCTTCCCTTTGGAACAACAACTATACCACCAGGATGCTGGCCAGAAGTCCTTTTTATTCCAGTACATCCAACTGAAATTCTAGAAATTTCAGCTTCTCTTTTTTTTATATTTCTCTCTTCATAATAGTTTTTAACAAATCCATATGCTGTTTTATCTGCAACTGTACCTATTGTACCAGCCTTGTATGTAGTTCCTCTACCAAAAATAACTTCAGTATACTTATGAGCTTCTGCTTGATATTCTCCGGAGAAGTTTAAATCTATATCTGGTTCTTTATCTCCATTAAATCCCAAGAATGTTTCAAATGGTATATCCATTCCATCTTTATCAAGTTTATGACCACATTCTGGACAATCTTTATCAGGTAAATCAAATCCATTTTTAAATCCATGATCAGAAAAATCTGAATACTTACAATTTGGGCATCTATAATGAGCTTTTAATGAATTTACCTCAGTAATTCCTGTCATGTAAGCTGCAAGTGAAGAGCCAACTGAGCCACGGGATCCAACTATATATCCATGATCATTAGAATCCCAAACAAGTCTTTGTGCAATTATATACATAACGGAATATCCATTAGATATAATAGAGTTTAACTCTTTATCAAGTCTTGTTTGTACTATTTCAGGAAGTGGATCTCCATAAAGTTTATGTGCTTTTTCCATGGCAATGTTTCTAATTTCCTGTTCACACCCTTCAATGTGTGGAGGGCACTTCTCATCAGAAATCGGACTTATTCTATCGCACATATCTGCAACTTTATTAGTATTTGTTACAACAATCTCATATGCTCTCTCTTCTGGTAAATAGTCAAATTCCTTTAACATCTCATTTGTAGTTCTAAAATACAATGGAGCTTGCGCATCCGCGTCGTCATATCCTTGACCTGCTTGCAATATTCTTCTATAAATTTCATCTTCTGCATTTAAAAAGTGTACATCACAAGTAGCAACTGTAAGCTTTCCAAGTTTATCTCCTACTTCTATTATCTTTTTATTTATATCAATTAATTCTTGATGAGTAAGTTTAATAATTTTATATTCTTTTTCCTTCTCATCAACTAATTTATTATAATCCTTATTTTTAACTTTAGCGCCTCTTTCATAAAAAGCATTATTTCCAAGAGGTTGTATTTCAAGATAATCATAATAAGAGGCTATCTCTAATATTTCTTCTTCACTCTTTTTATTTAATATTGCCTGATACAGTTCGCCTTGTTCACAAGCACTTCCAAGTATAAGCCCCTCTTTATACCTATTTAACATAGATTTAAATATTTTGGGCTTTTTCTTAAAATAGTGAAGATGTGAATAAGATATAAGTTTATATAAATTCTTAAGTCCCACGTAGTTTTTAGCTAAAATTATGATGTGATATGCTTTCTCTGCTACAACTTTTCCTATATCTTTTTCACTATGTGCATAAGAATTAATGTCAATATTTTTCTTATTCAAATCTTCTTGCATTCTAATAAACATCTTTGCGGTTGCTCTTGTATCATTTATAGCACGGTGAGCTCCTTCAAGTTCAATTCCAAGATCTTCTACTATTGTTCCTAGTTTCTTGTTTGGTAAATAATAATATATTTCTCTTGCTATCATCAGAGTATCTATTATTAAATTGTTAAACCTATCTTGATAACCATATTTTTCCACAAAGTATTGTAAAAAGTTTATATCAAAGTCTGCATTATGTGCAACTAAAATAGAATCGCCAAAAAAATCTAATATCTTTGGAAGAACCTCCTCTATCGTTGGAGCATCTTTTACCATATCTTCTGTTATATGCGTTAAGTCTTGAACTTCCTTTGGTATATTTCTTTCTGGATTTATAAATGTAGTAAATTCATCTATTATTTTTCCATCTTTTACCTTACATATTGCTATTTCTGTTAACATATCATTTTTTCTAGGATCAAATCCTGTAGTTTCAGTATCAAATACACAATATGTGTCAGAAAATTTGGGATTTACAACTATATCATCAACTAAGTACCCCTCAACTCCATATATTACTTTAATTGGTGCGTTGTCTAGTATATCCTGAGTTGACACTCTAGACTTTCCTGTCTTTTCCATAGCAAGTTTTTCATAATTATCAACTATAACATGATTAGCCTCAGGAAAAGATTGCGCAACTCCATGATCTGTTATAGCTACTGCTCTATGTCCCCATTTTATTGCTTGTTTTATTATGTCTTTTGCAGAAGACACAGCGTCCATAGCACTCATTTGTGTATGCATATGAAGTTCAGCTCTTTTTTCTTCTGCCTCATCTACTCTAGCTTTTGGTGGAGTAGATTCTATTATACTAGTAATCATTATTGTTATATCATTTGAGTAAGTATCAAATTGTGGCCTTCCTTGAAGCTTTATATATGCTCCATCTTTTATTCTACCTTTTACAGCCTCATATTTATCCTTGTTTAGAAATGATTTACAACTAATTGTATCCGTTTTATCAGTTACATTTAGTGTAACTAACATCTTACCACTTTTAGTTTCACGCACATCAGATGAAAATATCTGACCGTTAATACATGCAAGCTGCATTTCATCTGTTACAGATGAAACACTTATTATTTGCTCTTCTGTTATATCTCTTCCTAATATAACAAATTCTGGTTGTTCTTCTTTTAAATCACGTATTCTTTTTTCTTCTTCTGAGAGCTGGACTTTTTTAAATACTGGCTTTTTTTCGTCTTTTATTTCATTATTATTATTATTTGCTTCACTAGAGATATTATTTAAATGTTTTTTTATAATATCTTCTATTTTTACCATATTAGGCTTAGAATCAATATTAGTATTTATTGTTGATGTATCATCATTCAAAAATACATCATAGTCTGTTCCAAATTTATTTTTTATTGACTTTTTAATATACATGTCTATCTGTTTTTGTTTTAGAAAGTCAGCAAATCTACTATAAAAAGTAATGTATATATTATTATCTTTAATATTTATCATACATATTCTAAAAGCTTCAAGTGTATAAACATATTTTGAAGTAACATCATTTATAATATCTCTTACTTTTCTCTCATCTATTTCAATTTTATCTCCGACATATTTATAATCAATTTTAAAACTTGTAAGTTTGTATATTTCTCTTGCCTCATTTTCAAACTTTTCTATATCATAAAGGGAAATGTTTTCAACACTTTCCACAGAAACGATAGCAGAATTTAGTTTTTTAGAAAACTTAATTTCTCCTATTTTTGAGTTTAAAATTTTAGCATTGGTAAGCTCTGTACTTTTAAAAACATCTTTTACCTTTTTATCCATATTTTCTCCCTGCTTTTTTGATAAGTTATATCATAAATTTGCATTTTTTTCAACCAAAAATTGACAATTTGAGAAACGAGTAATATAATAAGTTAAAGTTTAGTTTTAACCTTTATTTTATTATTAAGGAGGATCAATATGCGGGCTATAGTAAGGCTAGATTTTCTGGATGTCACTCAGAAAAAGAAAAATTATTCGGTTACTTTAAGACGCAACTCATGTTTTACAGTTACATTTAAAACTGAAAATACATCTCCAATAAACGGAAAATTTATATCAATATATAAAACGCTAGTAAAATATAAAGATATTTATACTGGAGACATTGGCTACTTTAAAATTCCGGATATTTTTTATATGTACGTAGATAAATTTTAATGTTTAAAATCTGCTATATTAGGCAGATTTTTTTCTTTTACATCCGATTTTTGCATTTATTTTAATGTTATGGTATAATATATATTGATGGTGCATTATTCTAGTTGCACGTATTGTTATGAGGGTGGGGCTAAAAATCCACTAAAAGGCACATCGTTGAAGTTTCTTGTTTATGCGCGTTACGCCCAGTTTTGTGTATTTTCAGGAAGTAAGATTTTAGGGATAAATATAACGGCATATATTCTTTCCCCTATTTTCGCGGAGGCTTCAAATATTCATTATCTAACTTATTTGGAGTATAACCTATATTGAGTGCCAAGACACAAAATATAGTGTAGCCTGTCTCGAGTGATGGTATTGGGATTTATTAAAAAGTAAAAATGAGTTATGGCCATAGCATGTTTTTATATGATAATGAAACTATTATTGCAAAAAAGACTAATAACAATACACGCAATAAAAGGAAAACTTCTAGAATGTTTGCTATATAAGCAAGAGTATTTAGGGATTAAGGTACGGATTTAAGTGGCGATCTAGTTTCTTGACAAGGCAACTTCAAGATGCTGTTTTTAAATGGAAACAGCCAAATAGTAATGTTTGGTATAGCAGTAGAGAAATTCTACTAGACCTCAAACCGTAAAATTTACCTAATTACTACCATCTTTTTTTTATTTAAGGAGATTTATTAAAATGAAAACAAATAAAAAAGGAAACAAAAATTCCAATTTAAAATGGACTATAACCGTTTTAATATTAACTTTTTTGCTTTCTTTATTATTTTCTTATATTTCAACTGAGCCAATTAGCAGATTAAACCTACTTCCTGCTACAATAATACTAATAGTAGTTATTCTTACAGGTGTATTTTTTGATATTGTTGGTGTTGCAGTTACTGTTGCTGGTGAAGATAGCTTTCACGCGAAAGCAACAAAAAAAATTGGAGGTGCTAAAACTTCAATAAAACTTATCAGAAATTCTTCAAAAGTTTCTAACTTTTGTAATGACGTTATTGGTGATATCTGTGGAGTTTTAAGTGGTTCTATAGCAGCTTTAATTTCAGTTAAAATAACCACATTTTATGAACTTAGCTTCAACATTCAATTTTTAGTTGGTGCTATTGTCGCTTCTCTTACCGTTGGAGGAAAAGCGGTTGGTAAAAATATAGCAATAAAAAATTGTGAAATTATAGTAGATAAAGTAAGTAAGATTTTGAATATATTTTCAAAGAAAGAAAAAAAAGACCAAAAATAAATACTGTAGCCAAAACTACAGTATTTATTTTTTTAATCTGAATATATTTCTTTATCGAATTTTTCTTTTAATCCTTTTAAATCCTTTTCAAGATGTACCTCAGACTGATAAAGATCATGTCCTGGAAATGGATTGGCTTCAAGTATAAGTGCATCATCTTGTGTTACTACCACGTCAAACCCAATATATCTTAATCCTTCTATTTCCTTGGCACATTCTTTTGCGATGTTTAGTGCTGCCTCAAAATTAGGAATTTTAAATCCAATAATTCTTGTACCTGTAGCAGGATGTGTTTCATAAACATTTCCTTTTTTATCTACAGCAGGTTTTCTAATAATTCCATCCTCTGAAACAACGGTAAAAAGTCCATCATTATTGAAATTATCAACTGATTTCCCTTTATTTCCCATTCTAAGTCCAACAAAAAGTACCACTACATCTCCATTTTTTTTCTTCAGCGTTACAACTCTTATTGTGTTTACTGAAGTTTCATTAAGAGATGACATATCTTTATGCTGAACTATACATTCTTCTACTAATATCTGTTTATTATTCTTTAAATCATTATACATTTTCTCATAATCTGTATTGTCATCTATTGTTATTTTTTCTACACCATGGCCACAAGATTCATCTATAGGTTTTACTATGAATGTTTTATGTTTTTTAGCAAATTTTTCAAATTCATCTTTATCTACATCTTCAAGACATATCCAATCTCTTTTTAAGAATTTTCCATGATGTTTATTAAAATATAGTTTATTTCCAGTTTTTTGCATAGTTTCTTTATCATTTAGATATGCAACATACCTACTGTTAACACCTCTTGTAATATATGTCTTTCTCTGTTCTTCATTTAAATTATACATCTTGAAAACTTTATAATCCACATATCCTGCCATGTACTTTGAGCCACATTTTATTATATCCATTAATACAACAAATGAATTTTTCCCAGTTATTTTCGAAACCTCTTTTGCAGTTTTAAACATTGCACCATAATCCATCGATGTAATTCTTTTTACCATATACCCTAATTTGCCCATACTAATCACCAAAAAAAGTATATTACAATATTTTATATTTGTCAATTTTTAGTAAAAATAAAAGTGGAAAATTAAAACAATTTTCCACTTTTTAATTAATACATTTTTTCTACTCTAAGTTCAGAATTTTTTAAAATACCATCCTTAATTTTAATTAAAACAGTAACCATAGTATTTTCTTTTCTTAACGATTCATCTATTTCAAAGTACGCTTTTTTTAACAATTTATCATATACAACATCAAAATGTTTCGTTTCCACTCTGCTAAGTAAATCCACAGATATACTATCTTCCATATTATATTTTTCTGCGAAATCATATAAATAGTCAGGCAAATATATTCTATTTTTATTTTCATTATCTTGTATCGGAGTAGTATTTCCTTTAAAATAATCTTTAATATAAGTAGATAAAACTATACTCATATTCTTATTATCTATTAACTTGCCCATAGTTGTTAAATAACACCCATATATTTCCAATTTATTCAACTTTTTAAGCACTTCAAGTCCAGAAATATCTTTTATTTTAGTAGCATTTTCAATAATTATTTCTTCTAGATTATAGAAATTTTTAAAACCATTTATACTTTTTAAAATATAATCATTTGAAACATTTATTTTTTTAAAATTTTCTATAGTATTTTTTCCTATCCTTAATTCATATTCGGGATAATCAATATTATATATGTAGTCATATCCTATTGTTTCTGCAAGATAAGTAAGAATATATGGATCTTCTACTTTTATTTTTTCAATTTCATTGTTGTCAAAAGCAATTATTTGCATTCTAGTTGAAAGTCCATTATAAGTAATTTCTATATTATTTTCTCCCTCTTCTAACTGATCTACATTTATTTCATAGTCATCAATATAAAGCTCACCATTTTGGTATTTAGCGCGCACATTAATGTCATTTTTTGTTACTTTTTCACCTGCTAGAAATTTTTTATTTTTCTTCATCAAAATATTTATCTCATTCAATTTTGCAT
>PPYE01739898.1_pt1 | contig 43237 bp, 42 predicted proteins | sample 1559881 | NCBI WGS metagenome assembly PPYE01 (sample SAMN08240022, study PRJNA423297) | Human gut metagenome, whole genome shotgun sequencing project.
CGATGCGCAGAGAGTTGAGGAGGGGATACCAGTCCATACGAGGACCTCCTGAAAAGGAGAGTAGAGATACGCCATTTCCGCCCGCCCCGGGGCGGTGCGCCGCGGGGAGATCAGCCCAGAGGCGTGAAGCCTACGCTTTCAAAGACTGCCTTGGCGTCGTCGGAGGAGAGATAATCCAAGAAGGTCTTGGCCTCTTCGCTGTGCTGGCTCTGAGCCAGAACGGCGGCGGGATAGATCACCTGGCCGCACATCTCGGCGGTGGCCTCGTCTATGGTGGAAAGACCGGCGGAGAAGGCGTCGGTGGCGTAGATGACGCCGCAGTCCACGGCGTTCTCGCTGACCTGGGTAGTGACCTCCTTGACGTCGGAACCGTAGGTCAGGCAGCCGGAGACGGCAGCTTCGTCAATGCCGTAGTAGGCGAAGATCTTCTGGGTATACTGTCCCACGGGCACGTCACTGTTGCCCATGGCCAGCAGCACATCTCCGCTTTGCAGCAGCTGGGAGAGCTGATCGAAGCTCTCGATCCCGGCGGGGTTGCCCTCAGGGACGGCCAGCGTCACCTTGTTTTCCAGCAGGTCCCGGCGGGTGCCATCCAGCACGCCGCCTTCCTCCTCCAGAGTGTCCATCTGCTTGGGAGCGGCGGAGATAAAGAGGTCGCACACGGCGCCCTCCTGGATCTGCTTGAGCAGGTCGCCGGATGAGGCATAGGAGGGGACAATGGTGACTTGGGGAGCAACAGACTGGTATAATGTGATGATCTCGTCCAGTGTCTCCGTCATGGAGGCGGCGGCAAAGACCGTCAGCTCCACGGCCTCGCCTTCCGGGGCCTCCTCCTGAGCGGGCTCCTCCTTTTGACCGCAGGCGGCCAGGGACGCGGCCATGGCCATGGCCAGCAGCAGGGAAACAAGCTTCTTCATAACATTCTTCCTTTCTGATGATAGTCTGATAAAACCGCTATTGCAAGAGCGGGGATATCCAAACGTAATACTTGGTTGAGAATAACGAAAGTGAAAAGGCACGCGCCGGATCTCCGGCGCGGTCTTTTTACTTTCCAAAGGGGCATGCGGGCCAGTGGCAGGGCTTGCAGCCCAGGCACAGTCCGCCTTCGCCCATGACGGCAAAATCAGAGCGGGTCATCTCCACCCCGGCAGCCAGACGGGGGAGGGCCAGGTCGAAGATGGTGGCGCCGGCGTACATGACGCAGCCGGGCAAGCCGCATACGGCGGTACCATCGTCGTAGTAGCCCAGCAGGAACATGGCGCCGGGCAGCACCGGGGCACCGTAGGTGACGATGCGGGCGCCGCTTGCCTTGATGGCGCCGGGGGTGTTGTCGTCAGGGTCCACGCTCATGCCGCCGGTGCAGCAGATGAGATCGGCGCCGGTGGCGCGGGCTTTGGCAATGGAGGCGGCGACATTCTCCACGCCGTCGCCGGAGTAGAACACATCCAGCGTCTCGATGCCGTAAGCGGAGAGCTTGTCCCGCACCACAGGGGTGAACGTATCCTGGATGCGGCCGGTGAGCACCTCGCTGCCGGTGGCCACGATGGCGGCGGTCTTCTTCACGAAGGGCAGCAGCTCCAGCAGAGGGCGGTCTCCGGCGGCGGACTCGGCGGCACGGAGCTGTTCTTCCCGGATGATGAGGGGGATGACCCGGGTGCCGGCCAGCTTGTCGCCCTTGCGGACGGCGGTGTTGCCGTGGCGGGTGGCCACCATGATCTCGTCCAGGCTGTTGAGGGCGGTGAGCCGCGCGCTGTCCACCCGGAACAAGCCGTCGCACCCGGCGGTGATCTCGATCTTGCCCTCGCTGGCCTGGCCCCGCTCCATGTGCTCGTTGAGACACAGGGCGCAAAGGCGCTCTGCCGCGTCGTTTTCGTGGACCATGCCCGGCTCCATCTCCCAGACATACAGGTGCTCCTTGCCCATGGAGAGCAGCACGGGGATGTCCTCAGGCTGGACCACATGGCCCTTGCGGAACCGGGGGCCCTTGTAAGTATCCTTGATGATCTGGGTCATGTCGTGGCACAGCACGTGGCCCACGGCGTCCTGGGTACGGATCAGTTTCATGGTGCCGCCTCCAATACTTCGATCTCGTCTCCGGGCCGGACGGTGCCCTCCCGCACGACAACGGCGAAAATACCTTCTGTGGGCATGACGCATTTGCCCACCGCTTTTTTGATGGCGCAGTCGCTGTGGCACTCCTTGCCGATCTGGGTCACTTCCACCTCGGTTTCGCCGATGCGAAGATGGGTGCCGATGGGCAGCGTTTTCAGGTCCAGCCCACGGGTGTTGATATTTTCGGCAAACACGCCCGCATCCAGGGAAATGGGGCAGGCGGCGCGCATGGTGTCCACGCTCTCCTCGGCCAGGAGGCTGATCTGCCGGTGCCAGTTTCCGGCATGGGCGTCACCCACGATGCCGTGGTGCAGCTTCAATTGGATCTCCGGAACGGGATGCTTTTGGGTTCCTTTCTGTTCGCTGATATTGACGGATACGACCGTGGCCAAGGGACTCACTCCTTTATTTTGTAGTCTCCGCTTTTGCCGCCGGATTTTTCCAGCAGGCGGATGTTGGTGATGCGCATGTCCTTCTGGACGGCCTTGCACATATCGTAGATGGTCAGGGCGGCCACGGATACGGCGCTCAGGGCCTCCATCTCCACACCGGTGACGCCGGTACAGGTGACGGCGGCACGGATCTCCACCATGGCAGGCTGGTCGGAAAGGGCAAAGGTGATGTCGATGCCGGTCAGGGGCAGAGGGTGACACATGGGGATCAGTTCCCAGTTGTGCTTGGCAGCCTGGATGCCTGCCACCTGTGCCACGGCCAGCACATCGCCTTTTTTCATAGTGCCGGCTTTGATGCGTGCCAGGGTTTCCGGCGCCATATGGATCTCTCCCGCCGCTACGGCGGTACGGTGGGTGACGGCTTTGTCCGTTACATCCACCATTTTGGCCCGGCCCTGTTCATTAAAATGTGTCAGTCCGTCCACGGTTCAGCCTCCGATCTCATTCATGGTGCGTGCGGTGTCGCTGCCGCCGGAGTTCAGGTGATGCCGCGGCGGCTTGTGGGCGATGCCCCGGGCAATGGCCTCCAGCAGATCCTGACCGTGCAGTCCGCGCAGGGAAAGCTCCTCTGCGGAGTGGAGACAGCCTTTCAGCTTTCCGTCCGCCGTGACGCGGATGCGGCGGCACTGGGCACAGAATTCATGACTCATGGGGGAAATGAGGCCCACCGTGCCGGCCGCGCCGGGGAGGCGATATCTCCGGGCCACGCCCTGAGAGGAAATTTGCTGTAAAGCGGGAAGCCTTTTCAGAACCTCTTCGCCGGAAAGAAAGCAGCTCTTGTCCCACCCGGCACAGGGCCCCATGGGCATCAGCTCAATAAAGCGCACTTCCCAGGGGTGCTGGAGGGTCAGTCCGGCCAGTGCCTCGATCTCATCGTCATTGAACCCGCCGATGAGGACCGTGTCAAACTTCAAGTTCTGAAAGCCGGCGGCCTCCGCGGCCCGGATGCCGTCCAGGGTGTCCTGAAGTGTGCCGGTACGGGTCATGGAGGCGAAGCGCTCAGGACGCAGGGTGTCCAGGCTGATGTTCAGCCGGTCCACGCCCGCCTGGCGCAGCGGCGCTGCCAGCTGGGGCAGGAGAGCGCCGTTGGTGGTCAGGCAGAGCTCTTCCAGACCGTCAATGGCCCGCAGGGCACGGCACAGATCCACGATGCCCCGGCGCACCAGCGGCTCACCTCCTGTCAAGCGGATTTTCTTTACACCGCATTGCACGCAGGCAGCGGAAATCTCCGCCAGCTCTTCCAGCGTGAGCATGTCCTCATGGCGCCGCTTGGGCACGCCCTCTTCCGGCATGCAGTAGCGGCAGCGGTAGTTGCAAAGATCCGTGACGCTCAGCCGGAGGTAGTCGATGGTTCTTCCGCAGTGATCCAGCATGGCGCCCTCCTGTCGTGATACTCAAATAAGGTAAACGTACTGAATCCATGATAGCAGATTCCGGAGAAAAGTCAAGAAAAAGGGTGACCCGGGCATTCCTGGCGGCCGGGCTCAGTGATCGGATGATACGGCGGCGTCCAGCAGGCGGAAATAGTTGCGCTCTGTTTCGATCAGCCCGTCCTGCTGCATTTTACTCAGCTCGTTGGATAGGGCGCTGCGCTCCACGTTCAAATAGTCGGCCAGCTGCTGGCGGTTGAAGGGAATGGTGAAGCTGCGCCTGCCGCAGCGGATGGCCTGGTCGGAAAGATAGGACAAGAGCCGGGCACGGATGGTCTTGGGGGCAGTGTGGAAGATCTTGCGGGACAGGCGCAAATTTTTCTGAGCGGACAGGGACAGGAGATTCCGGATGAGATCGTGGTGGTGGGCGCAGCTGTTTGGGCACACCTCCAGCACCCGGGCCACCTGGACGAACAGGATCTCGCAAAGTTCCGCGGCCACCGCGTCCACCATCAAGGGCTCTTGGGGGATACAGGCATAGGTCTCGGCAAAAATTTGTCCCAGTCCAACGCTGTCCAGCACGGTGGCATTGCCCCAAAGATCGGTCTTTTCGATAAGCACTCTGCCGGAGAGGACGACCCCAATGGAGCGGACCGTATCTCCGGAGCGGAGAATGACCTGACCTTTGCTGTAATGGCGCCACTCTGTGTCCAGGCAGGCCAGCATGGACGCGATCTTCTGGGGAGCCATACCGGCAAACAGCGGTGTGGCAGATAAAAGGGCAAGATCCATGGCAATTGGTTCCTCCGTTGTTATAACAACATCTATGTGAGGAAGACTCTAGTATAGTATGACCAGAAAGTCAAGCCCGGCGGCAATGGCCGTCCCGGGGATGTACAGGAGGAAACGAATTTGGAACAGAACATGTTTTGCTATCAGTGTCAGGAAACGGCGCTCTGCAAGGGCTGCACCCGCATGGGCGTGTGCGGGAAGGCCCCCGATGTGGCGGCGATGCAGGATCTTCTGGTGTATGTGACCAAGGGGATTTCCGCAGTGACCACAGCGCTGCGGAAAGAGGGAAGATCCGTATCCGCACAGGTGAATCACCTCATTACGCACAACCTCTTCACCACCATCACCAACGCCAACTTTGACAAGGAGGCCATTGTATCCCGGATCCGCGCCACGGTGGACGAAAAACAGGGGCTGCTTGCGCAGCTGGGCCACACCGACGGCCTGCCCGCTGCCGCCCTTTGGGACGGCAGCGGCGACTGGGAGGCCAAGGCCCGCACGGTGGGGGTGCTGTCCACGGAACATGAGGATATCCGCTCATTGCGGGAACTCATCACCTATGGACTCAAGGGCCTGTCCGCATACTCCAAGCACGCCAATGCGCTGCTTCAGGACGACGGGGAGGTGGATGCCTTCTTGCAGCGTGCGCTGGCCGCCACATTGGATGACAGTCTCAGCGCGGACGAGCTGGTGGCGCTGACGCTGGAGACCGGCAAGTACGGTGTTTCCGGCATGGCCCTGCTGGATAGAGCCAACACCACTGCCTACGGCAATCCCGAGATCACCCGGGTGAATATCGGCGTGGGCAAGAATCCGGGCATCCTGGTGTCCGGCCACGACCTGCGGGACCTGGAGATGCTGCTCCGGCAGACGCAGGGGACCGGAGTGGATGTGTACACCCACTCCGAGATGCTGCCTGCCCACTACTATCCCGCCTTCAAGAAGTACCCCAATTTCGTGGGCAACTACGGCAACGCCTGGTGGAAGCAGAAGGAGGAATTTGAGTCCTTCCATGGTCCTATCCTCATGACGACCAACTGCATCGTGCCCCCAAAAGACAGCTACAAGGACCGCCTCTATACCACCGGCGCCGCCGGTTATCCCGGCTGCCGGCATATCCCCGGCGGGATCGGTGAGGAGAAGGACTTCTCCGCCATCATTGCGCACGCCAAGCGCTGTGCGCCGCCGGAGCAGATCGAGCAGGGTGAGATCATGGGCGGCTTTGCCCATGCCCAGGTGCTTGCCCTGGCCGACAAGATCGTGGAGGCCGTCAAGTCCGGCTCCATCCGCAAATTTGTGGTGATGGCGGGCTGTGATGGCCGGGCCAAGAGCCGGGAATACTATACGGAGTTTGCCAAGGCTCTGCCTCACGACACGGTCATCCTCACGGCAGGCTGCGCCAAGTATAAGTATAACAAGCTGCCGCTGGGCGATATCGGCGGCATTCCCCGGGTACTGGACGCGGGCCAGTGCAACGATTCCTATTCTCTGGCGGTGATCGCCCTGAAGCTCAAGGAGGTCTTTGGCCTGGACGATATCAACGACCTGCCCATCGTCTACAACATCGCCTGGTATGAGCAAAAGGCGGTCATCGTGCTGCTGGCCCTGCTGTACCTTGGGGTGAAGAACATCCATCTGGGCCCCACGCTGCCGGCATTCCTCAGCCCCAATGTGGCCAAGGTGCTCACGGAGCAGTTCGGCATCACCGGCATCGGCTCCGTGGAGGAGGACCTGGCACAGCTGGTGGGTCCGGCCCGGCAGTGAGAAAACTTCCCATACGCACAAAAAGCAGGGCACGGAAGTGCCCTGCTTTTTTCTTCAGCTTGCAGACTCCTGAATGGATACCGCCACCGGTGCCGGGTCCTCGTTGTCCAGTGTTCCGGTGTAGGAGACGGTGATCTTGTCGCCCTCTTCCAGCGTGCTCTGGTCCACATCCTCGCCGAAATCAAAAATGTGGTAATCTCCGTTGCTGTCCATAAGGACCAGATAGCTGTCCAGCTTGTTCACGATGCCGCTGATGGTCTTGGTTTCCTCAGCGTCATCCTTCTTCTCCTCGCCCTTCTGGCCGCATGCCACCAGAGGCAGCAGCAGGCAGACCGTCAATACCAGTGCAAAAATCTTTTTCATGATGATACATCCTTTCTGATCGGTGCAATCGGTTCCTCCCAGCGCAGGTTTTCTTGTGCGCAGATGTTTTTCCCTCGTGCCGTTTTTGGATCTTTGCTGATTCCTCCTCCTCACCCGGCAGTGCCCGTGATTATATAGCAGTTCACCTGGGAAATAAACTTCATTTTGGAAACAATTTTACGATGAAAATGACAAATGTAACAAAAAAATAAAGACGGAATAAACTATTCCGTCTTTATTCGTGCGTTCAATTCAGAAGCCAGACACCCAGGTTCAGATAGGCGGCGAAGCTGACCCACAGCAGATAGGGTACCTGCATCCAGGCGGCGGGGCGGTCCACTTTGGCAAAGGCGGCGATCATCCAGAGGATCAGTGCCCACAAGATCAAAAGCCACAGCAGGGCAAAGCCAAAGCGCTGGAGATTGAAGAAAATGATGCTCCAGAAGAAGTTGAATCCCAACTGCAGAAAAAAGACCGCCAGTGCCCGGCTGCGGGCGGCGGAGGCGTGGGAGAGATAGACCCGGGCCGCACCAATTCCCATCAGGGCAAACAGGATCCCCCATACGATGGGAAATACGATGGGAGGAGGGGACAGGGGCGGCTTGGCAATGGCTTCACTGTACTGCTCTGCCCCATTCCGGGTCAGAAAGCCGGAGAGCGCACCTACGGCTTCGGAGAGCAGGATCCATACGGCGTAAGTTTTCCAAGTACGTTTTAGCTGCATCATATCACCCGCGGACAGTATATGCGCAATTGTCCGATGCCATACGCTGCAAAGGGCAATACCGCGGGCCGGCCTTGACGGTGGAGCACACAGGTGTTATTCTACAAAAAGAAGAACGAAGGGGGACATCGGTATGAGCCTTTCTGCACTGCTGGCCATCAGGCCTGGAGTCACCGCCGTCATCGGCGGCGGCGGCAAGACTACGCTGCTGTCCGTTCTGGGACGGGAGCTGTCGGCGCGGGGACGGGTGGTGCTGTGCACCACCACAAAGATCTTTCCCTTTCCGGGGATCCCCTGTGCCAAAACGGCGGAGGAGCTGGCGCACCTGGCCGGTGAACGGCTCATCTGCACAGGTACGGAGGTCCCCGATACCGGGAAACTCACGGTGCCGCCGGTGTCCATTGCGCAGTTGGCACGGGAGTTTGACTATGTGCTGGCGGAGGCGGACGGATCGGCGGGACGGCCTCTGAAAGCCCACGCGCCCCATGAGCCGGTGATCCCGCCGGAGGCAGGCAATGTGATCTTGGTGGTGGGGGCGTCCGGCTTTGGCCGCCCCATCCGGGAGGCGGCCCACCGGCCGGAGCGGTATGCGGCCCTGGCCGGCGCCGGGCTGGAGGAAGTTGCTTTACCTGCCATGGCGGCGGCGGTGGCCCGGGCGGAGGGGCTCCATGACCGGGTGTATATCAACCAGGCGGAGACACCGTCCCAACTGGCCGATGCAAAACGTTTTGCACAGTACATGGACTGTCCCGTCCTGGCGGGCAGCCTGCAAAGAGAGGAGTATCAGATATGCTGACGGTGATTCGCGGTGCTGGGGACCTGGCCAGCGGCATTGCTCTGCGACTGTACCGGGCCGGGATCCGGGTGGTCATGACGGAGGTGGAGCGGCCCACTGCCATCCGGCGGACCGTGTGCTTTTCCCAGGCCATCGTGCTGGGCGAGACCACGGTGGAGGGCGTCACCGCCCGACGGGCATCTTCGCCTGACGCGGCGCGGGATATGCTGGAAGAGGGGATCATCCCCGTGCTGGCGGACCCGGAGGGGACCTGCATCCCGGCGCTGAAGCCGGCAGCGGTGGTGGATGCCATCCTGGCCAAGCGGAACCTGGGCACGAAGATCACAGACGCACCGGTGGTCATCGGCGTGGGCCCCGGCTTCACGGCGGGGGAGGACTGCCATGCGGTGGTGGAGACCATGCGGGGCCACTACCTGGGCCGGGTCATGTACGAGGGCGCTGCCATCCCCAATACGGGCATTCCGGGGCTCATCGGCGGCTTTGCCGGGGAGCGGGTGCTGCGCGCCCCGGCGGACGGCGTGTTCCGCCAGCTTCTGGATATCGGTGCCCAGGTGAAAATGGGCGATGTGGCCGCCACGGTGGATGGTGAGCCCATGGTCTGCACCCTGGACGGTGTGCTGCGGGGCATCCTGGCGGACGGTACGCCGGTGTACAAGGGCATGAAGGCCGGGGACATCGATCCCCGGTGTGAGCTGCGCCACTGTTACTGTGCCAGCGACAAGGCGCTGGCGGTGGGCGGCGGTGTGCTGGAGGCTATTTTACACTTTACCGGCACTTTGGAAGAGGCGAGTGTGCCCGCCGATGGAGAGCTGTACGGCGCGGTGCAAAACGAGCTGACGGAGGGCAAAAGCCTTGCGGCGCTGGCTATGCTGATCGAGGGAGGCCGGGAGCTGGAGTTCACGTTCCAAAGCGGGACGTATTTCCTCTCACGGCACGGGTCTGCCCGGGGCGTTTCCCTGTGGCATGAACAGGAGGAGCAGGCATTTTCCAGTGTGTGGGGGCTGCTCTCCGGCGCCCGGCTGGAGGGCGTGCCCTTCCGGGAGGCGTGGGCATCCTGCGCCATTGTGACGCTCTTTTAAGGAGGCTTGCAGATGGAAAATGAAGTGAAGCTGACGAAGCTTTCCAAGTGCGCCGGCTGCGGCGCCAAGGTCGGCGCCGGTGTGCTGGCCAATCTGCTGGAGGGCATCCGGGTCCATGAGGACCCCAATTTGCTGGTGGGATTTGACAAGAGCGACGATGCCTCTGTCTATAAGGTCAGCGACGAGCTGGCACTGGTGCAGACGGTGGATTTCTTCCCGCCCATCGCGGACGATCCTTACCTCTTTGGACAGATCGCCGCCACCAATGCTCTTTCGGATGTATACGCCATGGGCGGTGAGCCGAAGCTGTGCCTGAATATCATGGCAGTGCCGGAGTCCATGCCCTCCGAGGCGGTGCATCAGATGCTGCGGGGCGGATACGACAAGGTGTACGAGGCCGGGGCACTCATTACCGGGGGGCACAGCATTCTGGACGATGAGCCCAAGTACGGCCTGGCGGTGACGGGCTTTGTCCATCCGGACCGGGTGCTGACCAACGCGGGTGCCAGACCGGGGGACGTGCTGGTGCTGACCAAGCCCCTGGGCATCGGCATCCTCACCACGGCGGCCAAGGCGGGCATGGCCTCGGCGGAGGGGATCGCCCTGGCGGAAAAGCTCATGACCACCCTCAACAAGGCTGCCCGGGACGTGATGGTGCGCTACCATGTCCACGCCTGTACGGATGTGACGGGCTTTGGCCTTTTGGGCCACGCCTGCGAGATGGCCCAGGGCAGCGGCGTGGAGCTGGAGATCGATACCGCCGCCGTGGATCTGATCTCCGAGGCGGTGGAGCAGGCCAGAATGGGCGTGCTGCCTGCGGGCATGTACCGCAACCGGAAGTTTGCCGAGGGCTATGTGGACGCCGGAGGGGTGGAGCTGTGCCGTCAGGATGTGCTGTACGATCCCCAGACGGCCGGCGGGCTTTTGATGGCAGTGGCGCCGGAGGATGCTCCGGCACTGCTGGCGGAGCTCACGCCCTGCGTGCCCAGCGCCCAGCGCATCGGCACCGTGCGTCCCTACGGAGGCGGAAAGCGGATCTTCCTGCGCTGAAGAAAGAAAACCCGGTCCGGGAGCAAAGATGCTCCCGGACCGGGTTTCAGTTTAATAGGCGGCTTCCATCTGCTGGATCTTGCGGTAGAGCCAGTCATTGATGGGGGTGGGGATATGGTGGATGGCGCCCAGGCGGCGGATGGTGCCGGAGAACAGCTCCACCTCGCTTTTGCGGTGGGCTTTGCCGTCCTGACGCATGGAGGGCTCGCCGTCAGCGGGGAACTCCTCCATCACATGGACCCAGCCCTGGAGGTCCTCCTCGGTGAGGGGGATGCCCTGGGCATTGGCCACGGCCATGACCTCCCGCATGGCGCCCACCATGATGCGCTTGGCTTCGGGCTGGCGCAGTCCGCCGTAGCCGCACTCAAATACCATGGCGGTCTGGTTGCAGCCGGTGTTGACCATCAGCTTGCTCCACATATGGCGGCGGATGTCCTCGGGCAGCTCATAGTCCATGTGGATGCGGTCCAGCAGAGCGGTGAGGGCGTGGAGGCGGGCAGGATCGGCCCCGGCGGGCACGCCCAGAGCCAGATCACCGAAGGGGGAGATGGTGGTCTGATTGCCCACTTTCACGGCGGACATCTTCTGAGCCACGCACCAGACCACCTTCTCGCTGCCAAAGGCCTGGGACAAAACCTCCTCGCTGGTGATGCCGTTGAGCACAGAGATGATGGTGGTGTCCGGGCCCACCAGATGACGGCAGGTCTCCACTGCGTCCCGCAGGGCGCCGAACTTCACGGAAAAGAGCAGCAGGTCCACCGGTTCCATGACCTGAGACGCGTCCTCATATCGGAAATCGCACAACTGGCCGTTGAGGTACACGCCCTCGCTGCGATAGCGCCGGGTGCGCTCGCTGTCCGCCAGAACGGCCACATGCTCCCGGCCCAGGCCCTGGGTGAACAGGTGGGCATACAGCATGCCCAGTGCGCCCAGGCCGATGATGCCGACGGTTTTGATCTCTTTCATAGGGGACCTCCTTTTGATGATGGAAAACGGCGGAAGGATGTCCCTCCGCCGTTGCGTTTTATGCGATCTGAACCAGATACTTCAGGTCATAGGGCTCGTAGACCACTTTTTCGTAGGCGTCCACATCCAGGAGGGTGCCGTCCCAGTCGGAGTGGATGTCTCCGTTCTGCTTGATGAGGATATCATAGAGGATATCGTAGGTGACGCCGTCGGCAGGATCGGTCTCCACGATGGTGGAATAGGGCAGGGTCTTGTGATAGGTCAGCTCCATGCCCTGATAGTCGAAGTGGAAGCCGCAGCGCATCCGGCAGCCGTCCAGACCCGTATAGCGGGCGACCTTTTTCAGATCCTGCAGGATCTTGTCGCCCTCTTCCTCATAGAGGTTTTCCGGGGTGGTGGCGGTGTAGTCGAAGCGGAACTGGATAGAAGCGCCGGGGATCTTGTGGAAGCGGTCCAGATAGGGGACCAGACCCTCGGCGGGATAGTTCTTGTAGAGCACGCAGTTGACCCGGAAAGGCACCGGCAGACGGGCCAGCAGGGTATCGTTGGATTCCACCACATAATGCTGCATGTGGCGGGATACATTGATGCAGGTGATCTTGTGCTTGTTGCGCTCGGCAAACGCCAGAATGTCCTCCTCGGACTGATGCTCAGACACGGGGAGGGTAGTGTTGATATAGACCTTGTGGGTAGTGGGGATCTCATCGAGCATGCGCTGAAGCGTCTCCAGGTCTGCAAAGGGCTCGCCGCCGGTGAACACAAAGTCGCAGTTGGGCGTGATGGCGTCCATACGGCGGATGCTCTTGCAGATGTTGTCGGCAGAGAAGCCAGTCAGGTCTGCGTACTCCCCTTTGTTGATACAGAAGGGGCAGTGGTTTTTGCAGTCGTAGGGGACGAAAATCGTCACCGTAGCGCCGCCTTCCCGGGTTTTATAGGGATGTTTCATGATGATCGGCCTTTCAAAAAGTAAAATCAAAGGCCTGCACGCAAAAACTGCGTGAAAAGCCTTTCAAATTTTCATGTCAATTCCTTATTGTAATGGATTTTTCCCATAAGGTCAAGAGAAAATACGAAATTCCAAATTCCGCTGGAACCATGAAGGACTGTACAAAAAAGGGGAATCCTGTTATAATCAACTTCGATTTCAACAAAAAAGGAGGCGGACGGCATGGAAGCGGTGCTTGCGCCCGTACAGTCTTTTTTTGATGCTCTGGCGCTTTTTCTGGCGGAGCACCCGCTGGCAGGGGAGGGATTCACGGCATTTGTCCGGTTTTTGTTCCCTGCGCTGGCTGTTTTGATTCTATACCGGGCAGTGCGGTCCCTTTTAAAGATCCCGCACACGCCGGAGATCTGGGGACAGCTGAGTCTGCCCAACGGCACGCCCATGCAGCTGACCCATTGGGAGAACATCATCGGGCGCAGTGTGGCGGCAGATGTGCGGCTGAACTACCCCAGTATTTCCCGTCAGCATGCGGCACTGTGCCGGGGCGAGGACGAGGCGTGGACACTTTACGACCTTGGATCCAAGGGCGGCACGCAGATCAACGGCAAGCCGGTGGAGGGCTCGGCCCCTGTGCGGCTGGGCGATACCATCACACTGGGCGGTGTGCCGCTGCTGTTTTTGCCCCAGACGGTGGCTGAGCGGGAGGAGCTGGACGAAAAGCGCCGCTCCGAGCGGCCTGCCGCCATCTGGCCGTCGTTTTTATGGCTGACGTTGTTCCAGGTGCTCACCTGCGTGCAGCTGATCGTCGCCGGCGGCGGCGCGGACGCAGCCCAGATCACCCTTGCCTTTTTGGGGCTGACAGTGGTCATGTGGCTTTATTTCGTGGCGCTGCTTTGTACCCGGTGCGTGGGATTTGAGCTGGAGACCATCGCCTTTTTCCTCTCCACGCTTTCTCTGGCGGTCACGGCCTCCAGTGTGCCGGAGAGTCTTTTCAAGCAGTTTCTGGCCATCTTGCTGGGCCTCGTCCTCTTTTTGGTGCTGGGGGTCTTTCTGCGGGACCTGGGACGGGTGCAGAAGATCCGCTGGGTCATGGCTGCTGCGGCTATCGGCCTGCTTGGCATCACGCTGGTGATCGGCAGCCGCAAGTACGGCGCGGTCAACTGGATCTCCATCGGCCCCATGTCGTTCCAACCCTCGGAGATCGCCAAGATCTGCTATACTTTTGCCGGTTCCGCCACGCTGGAGCGATTGTTCCGCCGGCGGAACCTGACGCTGTTCATCGTGCTGACCGGCGTCTGCATCGGCCTTTTGGGCATTATGAGCGACTTCGGCACGGCAGCCATTTTCTTTATCACGTTCCTGGTCATCGCGTACCTCCGCTCCGGGGACTGGGCCACGCTGTCGCTGATCTGCGGCGGCGCGGTGTTCGGCGCAGGCATCATCGTCAAATTCAAGCCCTATATTTTGAGCCGCTTTGCCTCCTGGGGCCATGCCTGGGAGGCGGCGTCCACCACCGGCTATCAGCAGACCCGCACCATGTCCGCGGCAGCTTCCGGCGGCCTTTTGGGCATGGGACCGGGAGAGGGATGGCTCCATAAGATCCCGGCGGCGGACACAGATCTGGTGTTTGGTATGCTGTGCGAGGAATGGGGACTTCTGATCGCACTGCTGGCGGTGGGGTCCATCATAACGTTGGCACTGTTCTCCATCCGGGCCGCCCGGGTGGGCCGCTCCAGCTTCTATACCATCGCCGCCTGCGCCGCAGGCTCGCTGCTGGTGTTCCAAACCTGTCTGAACGTGTTCGGCTCTGTGGACCTGCTGCCCCTGACAGGCGTTACGTTCCCCTTCGTCTCCAACGGCGGCTCGGCCATGATGTCCGCCTGGGGGCTGCTGGCCTTTTTGAAAGCAACGGATACCCGGGAAAACGCCAGCTTTGCCATTCGCAGTGCCCCGGGACGGCGGATCACGGAAGAGGCCCGGCGGCGGGCAGAGCCGGTGGGCGATCCCTTTGCCAGGGAAGAGGAGGCGCGGCATGAAGAAGATTGAGCGAAGGACCCTGGTGTGCCTGGCTTTGGCGCTGTGCCTGGCGGCAGGCGTGTGCGTGTTTATCGGCAAGTACCTGCTCTATGGCGGCAGCTGGGCCTCCTCGGCCTTTAACCGCCACCTTTATAATACGGACGGCCAGCTTTCAAGCGGTACGGTGCTGGACCGGGACGGAGACGTGCTCTCCACCGTGACAGACGACGGAAAGCGCACTTATTATGATAATGTGGATGTCCGCAAGGCCACGCTCCACGCGGTGGGAGACCTGCAGGGCAACATCGGCACCGGTGCCCTCAACGCATTTGCCGATAAGCTCACCGGCTACAATCTGCTCAACGGCGCCTTTGGCGCCGACGCCGGCAGCGACCTGTATCTCACCATCGACGCCCGCTATAATTACGAGGCGTATCAGGCGCTGGGCGGTCACGCGGGTACCGTGGCGGTATACAATTATAAAACCGGCGAGATCTTGTGCATGGTTTCCGCGCCCAGCTATGATCCTATGAACGTGCCTGCGGACATCGAGACCAACGACCGCTATAAAGGCGCCTATATCAACCGTTTTCTCTCCTCCACGTTTACGCCCGGCTCCATCTATAAGACCGTGACGCTGATGGCGGATCTGGAGGAGATCCCGGACCTTACCCAGCGCACCTGGACCTGTGAGGGCTCCGTGCAGATCGGGGAGGAGACCATCATCTGCTCCGGTACCCACGGACAGCAGAATATCGGCGACGCCTTCGCCAACTCCTGCAACGTGGCCTTTGCCCAGATCGCGGCAGAGCTGGGGGCGGACACCATGCAGAAATACACGGAGCAGGCGGGCCTTACGGACAGCTACTCCGTAAACGGACTGCCCACGGCTGTCGGCTCGTTCCAGTGGGAGGGCATCACGGACGGCCAGCTGGGCTGGGCCGGTGTGGGCCAGGGGCAGGACCAAGTCAACCCCTGCGCCATGATGGTGTACATGGGTGCCATTGCCTCCGGCGGCAAGGCGGCGGAGCCGTACCTCATTGAAAAGACCGTCTCTGCGCTGGGGCTTCCGTCCCTGCCGCATTTTACCAAAAAGACCGGGCGGCTCATCGCCTCGGACACGGCGGCCACGCTGGCCGATATGATGGCGGAAAACGTACAGAAGACCTACGGCGCCAGCCGGTTCCCCAATATGGACATCTGCGCCAAGTCCGGCACTGCCGAGGTGGGGGAGAGAAAGACGCCCCACGCCTGGTTTACCGGCTTTTTGCGGGGAGAGGATACTCCGTACGCCTTTGTGGTGCTGGTGGAAAACGGCGGCGGCGGAAGCGCCGTAGCCGGTACGGTAGCCAGCCGGGTGCTGGATGTGATCGTGAACGGATACTAAAAAAGACCGCTGCTTGATAGCAGCGGCCTTTTTTATGCGATGCCGAGATGGTGTTTGAGTTTTCGCATGGTGATGGCGATACACAGGAAATGTACGCTGGCCGTAACGACCCAGGAGACAGGATAGGACCAGTAGATCACGTCCACGGTGTGGTAAGCCGGGTTCTGGAACAGCACGGAGATCCACACCAGACGCAGGGCGCAGGCGCCCACCAGCGTCACGATCATGGGCAGCACGGAGTAACCGATGCCCCGCAGGGTCCCCACGCACGAGTCCATGAAGCCGCAGAGCACATAGGTCACCGCCACGATCTTCAGGCGGACCAGTCCGGCCTCGATGACGGCGGGGCTGGGGGAGTAGAGGGAGAGCAGCTGGGGACCGAAGAGGTAGGTCAGTCCGCCCAGCGCCAGCCCCAGCACCAGCACGCATGCCTCCACCCGGATCAGGATCTTCCAGATGCGGTGATAGTTGCCGGCGCCCATATTCTGACTGGTGAAGGAGACGTTGGCCTGATAGAAAGCGTTGAGCGCCACATAGATAAAGTTTTCAATGTTGCTGGCGGCGGAGTTTCCGGCCATGACCGTCTCACCGAAGCCGTTGATGGAGGCCTGGATCACCACGTTGGAAAGGGAAAAGAGAATGCCCTGTACGCCGGCGGGCAGGCCCACCTGCAAGATCTGACGCAGCTTGATCTTGTCGAAGCCCAGACTGTGCAGATCCAGGTGGATGGCGCCCTGCTCCTTCATGAGGCAGCGGACCACCAGCGCGGCGGAGATGCACTGAGAGATGACGGTGGCCAGAGCCACGCCTGCCACGTCCAGCTTCATGACGATCACGAAAAAGAGGTTCAGCACCACATTGACGATGCCGGCAAAAAACAGGTAGAACAGCGGCCGCTGGGTATCGCCCACGGCACGCAGCAGCGCCGCGCCGAAGTTATAGAGCATGGTGGCGGCCATGCCGGCAAAGTAGATGCGCAGATACAGCGTGGCAAGGTCCAGCACGTTGGCGGGGCACTGCATCCAAACCAGGATCTGTCGGGCGCCGACCACGCCTACCACGGTCAAAATGAGGCCGCTGCAAAGGCCCAACAGCATGGCGGTATGGACCGTCTTGCTCAATCCCGCGTCATCCTTGGCGCCGAAATGCTTGGCAGCCAGGATGTTGGCGCCGATGGAAAGCCCCAGGAACAGGTTGGTCAAAAGGGCGATGAGGGAGCTGTTGGAGCCCACCGCTGCCAGGGAATTGTCTCCGGCGAAGCGGCCCACAACGATCACATCCGCGGCATTGAAGAGGAGCTGCAGCATGCTGGAGCACATGAGCGGTACGGCAAAGCGCAGCAGCTTTGACAAAATGGGGCCGTTGCACATATCGATTTCATAGCTTTTGGAAACTTTGACCGCCTTGGCGGACATGGTGGATCGCTCCCTTGCAGATATTTTTGCTCCCTCTGCGGAAGCAACGCTTATTCTAACATGTCTCTTATGGGATTTCCAGAGCGTTTTCACAGGTTCTTAACATTTTTTCAAAAAAACGACAGGCTCCGGTGGGAGCCTGTCGCAGCGGTGTATGGGAGATCAGAAAGCGGGGACCACGGCACCGTCGAAGGTGTCTTCGATGTAGGTGCGGATGGTGTCGGAGTGCAGGGCTTCCACCAGCGCCTGGATGGCGGGATTTTCCTCGTTGCCCTCTTTGACCACCAGTACGTTCACATAGGGAGAGTCGGAGGACTCGATGGCCAGAGAGTCGGTGACGGGGTTATAGCCGGCGCCCAGGGCATAGTTGGAGTTGATGACGGCCAGGTCCACCTCAGAGACGATGCTGGGGATGGTGGCGGCCTCCACTTCCACGAAGGTCAGGTTCTTGGGGTTCTCGGCAATGTCCTTGGGGGTGGAGGACAGGTTGGAGCTGTCAGAGAGGGTGATCAGACCCTGGGCCTCCAGCAGCAGCAGTGCGCGGCCCTCGTTGGTGGGATCGTTGGGCACGGCGATGGAGGCGCCGTCGGGGAGCTCTTCCAAAGAGGCGGTCTTGCCGGCGTAGATGGCCATGGGCTCAATGTGGACGCTGGCCACGTCTACCAGATGGGTGCCGCGGGAGGCGTTGAACTCATCCAGGTAGGGGATATGCTGGAAGTAGTTGGCGTCCTCGTCGCCGTCCTCCACGGCGGTGTTGGGCACCACATAGTCGCTGTACTCGTTGATGACCAGCTCAATGCCCTGCTCGGCCAGGATGGGCACGCACTGCTCCAGGATCTGGGCGTGGGGCGTGGGGGAGGCTGCCACCGTCAGCGTGGTGGTCTCAGCGGGCGTTTCGGCGGGAGTCTCGGCGGGGGTCTCTTCCTTGGAGCCGCAGGCGGTGAGGGACAGGCTCAGGGCCAGCGCCAGAGCGGCGGTGAGAATGCGCTTGTTGTTCATAACTTCTTTCCTCCAGATATCATAAATTTTTGATTTATTTCAAACGCTTGTCGATGCGCTTCGACAACCAATTGAAAACGAACTGAATGATCTGCACCAGAATGATGAGAAATACCACAGTCACCCACATGACCGAGGGGACGTTGCGGTTATGTCCGTAGCGGACGGCGATGTCGCCCAGGCCGCCGGCGCCCACCGTGCCGGCGATGGCGGTGTAGGCCAGGATGGTGACGATGGAAATGGCGCCGCCCAGGATCAAAGAGGGCTTTGCCTCCGGAAGATAGACCTTCCAGACGATCTGAGCGGGAGAGGCACCCATGGACTGAGCTGCCTCCACCACACCGGTGTCCACCTCGCTGAGGGCGGTCTCCACCATGCGGGCGATGAAGGGGGCGGCGGAGACTACCAGGGGAACGATGGCGCCCTTGACGCCGATCTTGGTGCCGACCACCAGCTTGGTAAAGGGCATGATGGCCACCATCAAAATGATGAAGGGGAGGGAGCGGCCCACGTTGACGATCCAGTCCAGAATGCGGTAGGCGCCCCGGTTGGGACGGATGCCGTGGGGCTGGGTCAGGATCAGCGCCACGCCAAGGGGAAGGCCCAGCAGGTAGGCGAAGACGGTGGAGATGCTGACCATCAGCAGCGTGTCTACGGTGCCCTGGATCAGGGTGTCTCCGTATTCGGCCCAGAAGGCGGCAATGGTTTCAAGCATGGTATTCGACCTCCTCGATGGTGAGATTGGGCTGGGAACGAAGGTACCCGATGGCCCGGGCGGCCTCGGCCGGTTCCTGGGGCAGGCTCAAAAGCATGGTGCCGAAGGCGTGGCCGTTGATGTTGCGGGTGTCGGCGCCCAGAATGTTGGCTTTCACGCCGCAGTCGATGGCGAGAGAGGCGATGAGGGGCTGATACACCGTGCCGCCGTTGAAGGAGATGCGGATGGCCCGGGAGGAGGGGGGGACCTGCTCGGCCCGGATGCCGCCGGGATACACCAGCTGCCGGGCGGCGTCGGTCTTGGGGTTGGAGAAGATCTCCTGCACGTCGCCCTGCTCGGCCACCACGCCGCCGTCCAGAATGGCCACCCGGGAGCAGATCTCCTCGATGACGCTCATCTGGTGGGTGATGATGACCACCGTGACGCCCAGCGTTTCGTTGAGGTTTTTCAAAAGCGCCAGGATGGAGAGGGTGGTGGTGGGGTCCAGGGCGGAGGTGGCCTCATCGCACAGGAGCACCTTGGGATCGGTGGCCAGGGCCCGGGCGATGGCCACCCGCTGCTTTTGACCGCCGGAGAGCTGGGCGGGGTAGGCATCTGCCTTGTCGGCCAGGCCCACCAGCTCCAAAAGCTCCAGCGCCCGCTTTCGGGCTGCGGCGGCGCTGACGCCGCCCAGCTCCATGGGGAAGCACACGTTTTTCAGGCAGGTGCGCTGCATGAGAAGATTGAAGCTCTGGAAGATCATGGTCACGTCCCGGCGGGCCAGCCGCAGCTCCTTTTCGGAGAGCGCCGTCATGTCCTTCCCGTCTACGATCACATGGCCGGAGGTGGGGCGCTCCAGAAGGTTCATACACCGTACCAGGGTGGACTTTCCCGCACCGGACAGACCGATGATGCCGAAGATCTCGCCCCGGCGGATGTCCAGATCGATGTGCTCCAGCGCGTGGACGGCCTCCGTCCCCTCGCCGAATGTCTTGGTCAGATCCTGGATCTGAATGATGGATTCGCTCACGGTTCCCATCGTCCTTTCTTGTTGTCAGGCATAAAAAAACGTCCCTGACGCATCTGCGTCAAGGACGAACGTACTGCTACGCCGTGGTACCACCTTGCTTCGCGCGCTCCCTCACGGAAGCGGCCTTAGAGAGTGCCAACACACTCCTGCGCTGTGACGTGCGCTCACGTCGTGACCTATGCACCGGCAGTCGGCCACGCAACTCCGAGACCATGTTCGGCAGGCCCTTCCGTACCGCCTCGCACCAAACAGCGGCTCTCTGTGACGTATCTTCCTGCGTACTCTTCTCTTCATCGTCTTTGCGGTATGCACTTGTGCTATCTGTTTTGTAGTGTACACGTTATCGGTTTTATTGTCAACGAGTAAAATTGACGATACGACCATCTATATAAAAAGCAAATATATGCAAAGTGTACAATTTGCTGCAAAGAATTGCAAAGCCACAGATTTTTTACAAATTTCTCCGCCGTATCGGATTGAAACCGGGAGGCAAAACTGCTACTATCAAATACTAAGAAAACCAAAGGGGGGCGCCGGAGCTGAAACGCTGCAACGAAAATTCCATGATCCACTGGCTGCGCAACCTTTTGTGCGGCGTGCTCATCGGCGCAGGCGCCATTCTGCCGGGGGTTTCCGGCGGCGTGCTGGCGGTGGTGTTTGACATTTACCGGCCCTTCATGGAGGTTCTGACCCATCCGGCTGCGGCGCTGCCCAAGTACTGGCGGTGGCTGCCGCCTCTGGGCATCGGCTGGTGCATCGGCTTTCTCGGGCTGGCCCGGGGCATCTCCGCCAGCATGGACTGGTCGGATGCCGTTACCACCTGGCTCTTCATCGGGCTGATCGTGGGGACCATCCCGTCCCTTTTCCGGGAGGCGGGCAAGGAGGGCCGCGGCGGCGGGGCCTGGGTGAGTCTGGTGCTGTGTGCTGCGGCGGTGTTTTTCGGACTTTTTTATGTACAGCATGTAGTGAAGATCTCCGTGGAGCCAAACTTCTGGTGGTATAATTTCTGCGGTGTCTTGTGGGGCATGGGCATCGTCATCCCGGGCATGACCTCGTCGTCGGTCATGATGGCACTGGGGCTTTACCAGCCTATGATGGACGGCCTTGCCCGCATGGACTTTGTGGTGCTCTCGGCGTGTCTGCCGGGGCTTGCCATTACGGTGGTCCTGCTGGCCCGGGGTGTCACCTGGCTGTTCCGGCGTCATTACGCGGTGGCATTTCACGGGATCTTGGGGGCCGTGGCGGCCTCCACGCTGGCCATTATCCCCACAGAGTACACGGGAGGGGGCGAGGCGGCGCTTTCCGCGCTGCTGTGCCTGGGGGGCTTTGCCCTGGCCTATGCGCTGGACCGGCTGGACCAGCGGATCCGAACATAGAAAAAAGGACTGTCCGTCCGACAGTCCTTTTTGTTTTAAAGATGCACGATCCCCGCGTCCACCAGCTTCTGGAGGCTCATGAGGATGCCCAGCTTGGCGTGATACCAGGTGAGGCCGCCCTGGAAATACACGGCATAGGGAGGACGGATGGGGCCGTCGGCGGAGAGCTCGATGGAGCTGCCCTGGATGAAGGCGCCGGCAGCCATGATGACGTCGGAGTCGTAGCCGGGCATGGCCCAGGGCTCCGGGGTCACGTAGCTGTCCACGGGAGCGGCGGCCTGAATGCCCTTGCAGAAAGCTACCATGGCCTCCGCACTGCCCAGGGTCACCGCCTGGATGATGTCGTGCCGGTCCTCGGCTGCGCCGGGGACGCAGGCAAAGCCCAGCTTTTCATAGATGTTGGCGGCGAAGATGGCACCTTTGAGTGCGCCGGAGACCACCGTGGGGGAGAGGAACAGACCCTGGTACAAAGAGGTCATAAGGCCCAGGTTGGCGCCTACCTCCTGTCCCAGGCCCGGAGCGGAGAGCCGGTAGGCGCACCGCTCCACGCACTCCTTCGTGCCGCAGATGTAGCCGCCGATGGGGGCAAGGCCGCCGCCGGGGTTTTTGATGAGGCTGCCCACCACCATGTCGGCGCCCAGATCGGAGGGCTCCAGCCGCTCCACGAACTCGCCGTAGCAGTTGTCTACCATGACCTTCACGCCGGGCTTGACCTCCTTGCAGAAGGCGATCAGCTGGCCGATCTGCTCCACGGAGAAGGAGGGGCGGGTGGCGTAGCCCTTGGAGCGCTGGATAGTGATGAGCTTGGTGCGCTCATTGATCTTGGAACGGATGGCGTCGTAGTCGAACGTGCCATCGGGTTTCAGATCCGCCTGGGCATAGGTGACGCCGTACTCCTTCAAAGAGCATTTGCTCTCCCGGATGCCGATGACCTCCTCCAGCGTATCGTAGGGAGCGCCCACAGGGGAGAGGAGCTCGTCGCCGGGCAGGAGGTTGGCGGACAGGGCCACGGTCAGGGCGTGGGTGCCGCAGGTGATCTGGGGGCGCACCAGGGCGGCCTCCGTGTGGAACACATCGGCGTAGACCCGCTCCAGGTTGTCCCGGCCCTCGTCGTTGTAGCCATAGCCGGTGGTGGCGGCAAAGTGGGTGGCATTGACCCGGTTTTTCTGCATGGCGGAAAGGACCTTGCCCTGGTTGTACTCCGCCGTCTGATCGATGGCTTCAAACCGGGGACGCAGATCCTCCAGGACCTGCTGGCCGAAGGCATACACAGCGGGGCTGATGCCCAGCTGCTGATACATTTGTTGGATATCCATGTCGAGACCTCGATTTTGTAAAATTCATGTAAATTACAATTATACCAGTGAAACCGGGCGTTTGCAAGTGTGGGGCGAAAAAAAGGCGGTACGCAGCGCGTACCGCCTGGAATGGTGTGATTTAAACGTGGATGCCGCCCACAAAATAGTTGTAGTAATAGCCGCTGGTCAGGTCGCTGATGATGACGCCCTGGCTGCGGGAGGAAGAAGCGTGGACGAACTGGCCGTTGCCTATGTAGATGCCGGCGTGGGAGCAGGCCTTGCCGGCGTTGCGGCTGGGATCGTTGAAGAACACCAGGTCACCGGGCTGCAGGGCACCGATGCTCCAGACCTGGGTGCCCAGTCCGCTCTGCCACTGGCTGGTGGCGGAGTGAGGCAGGGAGTAGCCGTACTGCTGGTAGACATACATGGTGAAGCCGGAGCAGTCAAAGCCGCTGGGAGAAGCGCCGCCGTACACATAGCGCACGCCCAGATAGCTCTTGGCGGTGTCCACGATGGCGCTGCCGGAGGAAGAAGCGGAGGACTCGGTCAGGTCCAGGAAATCACTGCGGATATAGCCCTCGGTGCCGTATTTGCAGGTGACGTCATACCAGCCGTCCACCAGACCGTTGACGGTGACGATGGTGTCGGCGTCCACGGTGGCCAGCACTTCGCTCTCTGTGGAGGCGCCGGAACGAACATTCACGCCGTCGCTGTTGACCCGGCCGTACGTCTCAAAGACGTTGTCCTGATCCACCAGCAGATAGTCGGCGGAGACATAGCCCGTGTTGCCCTCGTAGGCGATCTTGTACCAGCCTTCGGTGGAGTCATCCAGAATGGCCACGGCCACGCTCTTGTCCAGCGTGGTCACGATATCAGAGGAAGTGGACGCCTCAGCGCGCAGACGCAGGGACGAACCGGTGGTGCAGCCGGCGCCGACGGCCACGTCGGCGGCCATGGTGTGAGCGGTCAGCAGCAAAGTGGCGGGGAGGGCCAGGAAAAAGAGCTTTGCTGCCTTGCCTGCAAAGTGTGTCATGGGTGGTCTTCCTTTCGTTTCTTTTGTGTGGGGGAAGGGAGCGGCAGGGAGAAGGGGGTTATTTCTCCTTGCCGGCCAGGGCACGATCCAGCCAGATGGCGGCCACGTCCATGGCGGCATACAGGCTGTCTTTTTCGCTCTTTTTAACCACGCGGTCCCGGGACTTGAGGTTGGCGTCCGTCAGCTGCAGCTGAACGGAGACCTTGGTAGCCACATTCAGATCCTGCTCTTTCTTGCTCTCCAGGACCTGCATCATGATAATATATTTTTCAGCCATCGTGCCGTAGTAGATCAGGTTTTCCACACGGCGCAGAGGATGGCCCTTATACATCAAACCTTCCGTCTTAGCGGACTTGCTTTCAGGCATGCAAACACTCCTTCAATGAAATTGTAACCGAATTGTAACAGATTTTATCCGATTTGTCAACGATTGGTGACGAAGAAAAATACGGAAATTTCCCCCATTCACAAAAGAAACCCGCAAGGCAGGGCCTTGCGGGTGAAAAAAGACGGTTCCCTTATTGTCCCAGATACTTCCGAACCAAGACCTGCAAAAGCTCATCGCGGTCGATCTTGCGGATCAGCGTGCGGGCGTTGTTGTGGTTGGTAATATAGGTGGGATCTTCGGACAGGATATAGCCCACGATCTGGTTGATGGGGTTATAACCCTTTTCCTCCAATGCCTGATAGACTGTTGTCAGGATGTGGCGGATCTCCGCGTCTTTTTCCATTGCGATACTGAATTTCCGGGTATAATCGTCCATGCAGACACCACCTTTCTTTACCGATGGAAGAAACCTGGAACACAACATCTAGTATACTCGTTTTTTCCCTGACTGTAAAGCGTTTTCGGAAAAAACTTTTGCTCCCCCGCCTTTTGGCGGGGGAGCATTTGCAGGAAAAGGTATCAGCGCAGCACGGCGCCCAGCTGGGATTTCAAAAGTGCCAGGATGCTGGCCACATCCGCGTCGGCTTCCTCGGCGGTGAGGCTGCGCTCATCGGAGCGGAGGGTCAGGTTGAAGGCCACGCTCTTCTTGCCCTCCGGCACACCGGTGCCGGTATAGATATCGAAGAGGGAGACGTCCTTCAAAAGGCCCTTGGCGCCCTGGCGGATGCACTCTTCCAGTGCGCCCACGGTGACGTCCTTGTCGCATACCACGGCGATGTCCCGGGTGACGGCGGGGAACTTGGGCAGAGGCTGGTAGACGGGACGGCCGCCCATGGAGGCGAAGAGCGCGTCAAAGGACAGCTCGGCGGCGTAGAGCTCGCAGTCCACGTCATAGTGCTCGGCCACAGAGGGATGGATCTGGCCCACCACGCCCAGCAGCGTGTCGCCGGCGTGGACTTTGGCGCAGCGGCCGGGGTGATAGGAGGGATTGCCGTGCTCGGCCTCCCAGTGCACGCCGCCGATCCGCAGGCCCTCCAGCACAGTCTCCACGGCGCCCTTCATGGAGAAGAAATCACACTCGGCACCGTAGGCGCCCAGAGAGAGCACCTTGGGCTCGTCGGCCATGCCGGAGCCGTCGTTCTTGGCAAAGTAGGTACGGCCCAGCTCGTAGAGGCGCACGGCCTTGTTGCGGTAGTGGTAGTTGCGGGAGAGGATCTCCAGCATGGAGGGCAGCGTGGTGGTGCGCATGATGGAGGTGTCCTCACCCAGGGGATTGAGGATCTTCATGGAGTTGCGCAGGGGGGAGTCGGCAGGCAGGTTGATCTTATCGTAGTAGGTGGGGCTGATGAAGGAGTAGGTGATGATCTCGCTGTATCCGGCGGCGCGGCACAGCGCACCCACGGCGTTTTCCGCTTTCTGGACGGGGGAGAAGCCGCGGCGGGGATTCAGACCGCCGGAGAGGGTATCGGGGATGTTGTTGTAGCCGTGGAACCGGGCTACCTCCTCGGCGATATCGGACCAGTGCTCCACATCAGAGCGCCAGGAGGGCACGGTGATGGTGCTGCCTTCCAGCTGGAAGCCCAGGGACTCCAGGATGGTGCGCATCTCCTCCTCGGCCACGTCAGTGCCCAGGAAAGCGTTGATCTTGGGGGCGTCCAGCTCCACGGTGACGGGCCAGGAATCCTTGGCGATCACGTCCAGCACGCCGTCCACCACCTCGCCGGCGCCCAGCAGCTCCACCAGCTCGCAGGCACGCTGCACGGCCAGCATGGTGTTCATGGGGTCCAGGCCCTTTTCATAGCGGGAGGAGGCCTCCGTGCGCATGTTCAGCGCGGCGGCGGTACGGTGGATGGAGGCGCCGTTGAAGTTAGCGGACTCGAAGAGCACCTGGGCGGTGTCGCCGATGATCTCGCTGTTGGCGCCGCCCATGACGCCGGCCACGCACACGGGACGGTGCTCATCGCAGATGCACAGCATGTCCTCGGTCAGGGCGTGGTCCTTGCCGTCCAGGGTCTGGATGGACTCGCCGGGACGGGCGGTACGCACCACGATCTTGCCGCCCTCCACGCAGGAGAAGTCGAATGCGTGCATGGGCTGGCCGTACTCCAGCATGACGTAGTTGGTGATGTCCACGATGTTGTTGATGGGGCGCACGCCGCAGTTGCGCAGCCGCTCCCGCATCCAGGCGGGGGAGGGCTGGATCTTCACGTTCTTCACCAGACGGGCGGTATACCGGGGGCACAGCTCCCCGTCCTCGATCTCGATGTCCAGCATGTCGGCAATGGAGCCGCCGCAGCCGCGGATCTCGGGGGTGTGGAGCTTGAGGGGCTTGTGGAAGGTGGCGCTGGCCTCACGGGCAAGGCCGATGACGCTCAGGCAGTCCGGGCGGTTGGGAGTGATCTCGAACTCCACCACATGGTCGTCGGCACCGATGACCTTGGCCATGTCATCACCAGGCTGCACGCCATCCTCGTTCAGAACGAAGATGCCGTCGGTGATGCAGTGGGGGAACTCGCGCTGCTCCGCGTGGAGATCGGCCAGGGTGCAGATGGACTGGGCCTTGGTGTTGTAGGCCACCAGATCACCCTCGTGGAGGTTCTGGCAGGCGGTCTCGGTCTGCATCGTCTCGCTGCCGGTATCCAGCGTCACGGCGTAGCGGCTGTAGGCCACCGTCTCGCAGGCGCACACCCGGGCGGCCACCACGGGGCCATAGATCTTGTGGCCGGGCTGGACGTCGGCGGGGATGGAGGGCTTTTCGGGATCGGTGGGCTTGTAGTCATTCAGAATGGCCGCGGCGGTGATAACGGCGTAGGGATAGTCGTGCTCGGCGGTCAGGTTCAGCTCCTTGAGGGAGCAGAGCATGCCGTTGGACACAACGCCCCGCAGCTTGCCCTTTTCGATCTTCACGCCGCCGGGCAGCAAAGACTTGTGCCGGGCCACGGGCACCAGGTCGCCCACATGGATGTTCCACGCACCGGTGACGATCTGGGTGGGCTCCGCCTCGCCCACGTCGATCTGGCAGACCCACATGTGGTCGGAGTCGGGGTGACGCTCCATGGAGACGATGCGGCCGGCCACCACATTCTGCAAAGATTCGTTCAGTACCTCCGTGATTTCCACCTTGGAGCCGGAGAGGGTCATGGCCTCGGCGAAGTCACGGTCGCCCACGCTGGCCACGTCCACAAATTCATTCAGCCATTTTCTGGATAATTTCATCGTATTGCCCTCCTATTAAAACTGCTCCAGGAAGCGCATGTCGTTTTCAAAGATCAGCCGCAGGTCGCTGATCTTGAACTGGCCCATGGCCAGCCGCTCCAGGCCCATGCCGAAAGCAAAGCCGGAGTACACTTCCGGGTCGATGCCGCAGCCCCGCAGCACCTTGGGGTGGACCATACCGGCGCCCAGCACCTCGATCCAGCCCTCGCCCTTGCAGGTGGGGCAGCCCACGCCGCCGCACTTGTGACACTGGATGTCCATCTCGCAGGAGGGCTCGGTGAAGGGGAAGTGATGGGGACGGAAGCGGGTCTTGGTATTGGGGCCGTAGATCTCACGGATGACGGCGTTGAGGGTGCCCTTCAGGTCCGCCATGGTGACGCCCTTGTCCACCACCAATCCCTCGATCTGATGGAACATGGGGGAGTGAGTGGCGTCCACCTCGTCCTTGCGGTACACACGGCCGGAGGAGATCATGCGGATGGGCACACCGTAGGTCTCCATGGCGCGGATCTGCATGGGAGAGGTCTGGGAGCGCAGGAGGATGTTGCTGTCCTCGGTGAGATAGAACGTATCCGTCCAGTCGCGGGAGGGATGATTTTCCGGGGCGTTGAGCTTGGTGAAGTTGTAGTCCGCCTGCTCGATCTCCGGGCCGTCCATGATCTCAAAGCCCATGTTGATGAAGATCTCCTTGATCTCGTCCAGCACGGTGTACATGGGGTGCTTGTGGCCCTGCTGGGGCTGCTTGCCGGGAATGGTCACGTCCACGGTCTCGGCGGAGAGCTTTTCCTCCATGGCCTTCCGGGCCAGAACGGCGGACTGTGCGGCAATGGCCTCCTCCACGGCGGCGCGCACGTCGTTGGCCAGCTGGCCCATGACGGGGCGCTCTTCAGGAGAGAGCTTGCCCATCTGCTTCAAAACGGCGGTCAGCTCGCCCTTTTTGCCCAGGTACTGCACCCGGACCGCTTCCAGCTCAGCGCTTTTCTGGGTGCCGGCAACGGCTTCCAGCGCGCTTTTGCGGATGGCTTCCAATTGTTCTTTCATAGCGATGCTCCTTCTATCTCAAATATTTTTCGGCAAAACAAAAAGACCCTCCGTCCCATCACTGGGACGAAAGGCCATCCTTCCGCGGTACCACCCAAATTCGCATGCGGTGCATGCGCACTTGCTGCCCCTGTAACGGAGGGCGGTCCGGCCGTGTCTCCACGGCGGCTCCCGGGCGAACCAAACCGGACGTGCGCAGTCTGGCTTGCAGCCGGTGACCAGACCTCTCTTGGCGCCGTTTGACGGTTATTTTCCCGTTCATCGCTGATATCAAGTACCACTTATATCACAGCAAAACGCAAAATGCAAGCCCCAATCCGCCCGGCATGGACGGATCGGGGCTGGAAATTTTCAGGAGAGCAGACGGCCGTCCATGAGATCCTCGATCTCCATGGCCGCCACGGCGCCGTCCTTCATGAAAAAGGTGATGTGCTTGCAATAGGCCCACTGTCCCGGCTCGAACACAAGGCCATAGTCGGCGCCCCATTGGGCCTCGCCCACGGCCTTCACGGCCACCGCGGACGGGTAGGCGGCCAGCACGTCCGCTTCGGAAGCTCCCACGGCGATGCCGCCGGCGGTGGTGATGCCGGGCCCATCTACGATCATGCGAAAGACAGATTCTGCACCGTCCTCCGGGGAGACGTTATACGATACGGTGAACGCCCCGCAGTCCGCCTCCACGGAGGGGTAGGCGCCATCGGAGGCTTCATGGTGCGTCTGAGACTCTGCCGTCAGGCCGTACTCCCAGGGGAAGGAGCCCTCCTGATCTCCCAGGCAGAGCAGCTTGCCGTCCACGTCCAGGGCGAACTGGCTGTTGACGGCCTCCTTTGTGGACGCTGTATTTCTTTCGTAGGCGGCGCGGATCTTGTCCAGCACCGCCTGCTCCGCCTCCGTTTGAGGCTGGCAGCTGTTGAGAACATTCAAAAATTCTGCCTGTTCGTCAAAGGAGCGCCAGGCGGCGGAATATCCCGGCATGGCCACCACGGCGTCGATGTTCATGGGCGGACCTTTTTGCCGGTAGGGGGCGCCGTCCAGCAGGGCCAGGGCCGCCAGAATGTCCCCGGGCCGCTCCAGAAACCGCTGGTAGAGCAGGTCGCCGGGGGCTTCGGCATAAGCGCCGTCAGCATAGATCAGATAGCATACCAGCTGCCAGTCGGTGTAGTCCCGGTAGGCGCCGGTGACCTCAAAGTCCTGGTAGTAGTCGATGGTGCATACCGTGTCCGCGTCCAGGTCCAGATCATCGCTGGGACAAAAGCTGGTAAAGCGCCAGCCCTCGTCCGCCTTTTCGTAATCCAGCGTCCGCTGGGAGTATCCGACGGTGGACACGGCGTGGGGATAGCCGTCTGCCTGGATGGGATGGTCCACGAAATCCGCCCAGAACGTAATGGTCACCGTCCAGTGGGTATCATCCACCTGCCGGGCGGAGAGGGTCTTGTCCAAGAGATACACGTTCTGGCCCCGGGCGCCGCCGGTGCAGCAGAGCTTCCCGTCGATCTCCCGATAGCTGCCGTCCGAGAGCAGGGCGTCACTGATTTCGGAGGAGAAGCAGGCGCGGACCCGGGCCTCCAGGTCGGCCATGGTCGTGATGCCGTCGTACTCCACCGGGTAATAGATATTGCCATCCAATTGAATGGCCTCGATGCCGGTGGGCAGGGTGTGCATGGAGAACCAGTCGTAAACCTCCGCCGCGGCGGCATAGGCGTCCAGCACTGCCTGTTCATCCGGGGGAGAGACCTGCTCTGGGGATGCAGCGCACCCGGCCAGCAGGCAAAGTGTCAGGAAAACGGGGACGATACGCTTCATGGCCAGCGCCTCCTTTCTGCTGCCAGCATAGCAGACTTCCCCGGGAAAAGGGTGACATTTTGGCAACAAAGAATTGCAAATAGCGGGCAGAACTCCTATAATAGGGGAAAACAACGCACAAAAAGGAGGAAACGGCATGAAGCTGGCGACGGCGGAGCAGATGAAGGAGCTGGACCGGCAGGCCATTGAGGAGCGGGGCATCCCCTCCATCGATCTGATGGAGCGGGCCGGCGCGGCGGTGGCGGAGGCGGCGGCAAGCCTGCCGGCGGGAAGGGGACGCCGTCGGGCGGCGGTGCTGTGCGGCACCGGCAACAACGGCGGGGACGGCATCTGTGCTGCCCGGTATCTTTTCCTGAAAGGCATAGAAGTGCGGGCCTACCTGGTGGGAGACTATGAAAAGATGACGCCGGACGCCCGGGAGCAGACCCGGCGCCTGAGCGAGTGCGGCGTGGCACTGGTGCCCTTTGACCCGGAGAACGAGGAGCAGCGCCGGTGGATTTTGCAAGCAGATGTGTGCGTGGACGCGCTGTTCGGCGTGGGCCTTTCCCGGCGGATCGATCCATCGTCCCATTGGGGCCGGGCCGTGGCACTGATGAACGACAGCCGGGGCGCCGTGGTGGCCGCCGACATCGCCAGCGGCGTGGACGCTACCACAGGCGAGTGCCTGGGAGAGCCGGTACATGCTGTAAAGACGATCACATTTACACTTCCGAAGACAGGGCAGTTCGTGGGAAAGGGTGCCCTTTGCTCCGGTACGGTGGAGGTGCGGGACATCGGCATCCCGGCGCAGCTGGTGCGGGAGACGGTGTGCTCCATCCAGACAGTGGAGCGGGACTTTGTCCGACAGGCGCTGCCCCGGCGGCAGGCGGACGGTCACAAGGGCACCTTCGGCAAGGTGCTGGTGGTAGGCGGCGCTGTGGGCTATACCGGCGCGCCGTACCTGACGGCGCTGGCCGCCGTGCGCAGCGGCTGCGGATTGGTATCGTTGGGTGTGCCGGAGATCATCTGGCCGGTGGAGGCAGCCAAGTGTGTCTCCGCCATGCCGTTCCCACTGCCGGACAAAGATGGAATGTTAAGCGATAAAGCTTTACAGAAAATTTTGGACAAGCTGGCGGACTGCCAGGTGCTGGCCCTGGGGCCGGGCCTTGGCCGCAGCCAGCGGACGGGACGGCTGGTGCGGGAGCTGCTGGCCCAGACGGACAAGCCCGTGGTGCTGGATGCCGACGGCATAAATGCCCTGGCTGGGCATATAGATGTGCTGAACGGACGGCGCGGCCGCGTCACCATCCTCACGCCCCACGACGGGGAGTTTGCCCGGATCTATGACGGGCCGGAGGAGCTGGGCCGGGCGGAGGAGGCCCGCGCCTTTGCCCGCGCCCACGGCTGTGTGCTGGTGCGCAAGGGTCACCGCACCCTCACGGCGCTGCCGGAGGGGAACGTGCTGGTGAACACCACCGGGAATTCCGGGCTTGCCAAGGGCGGCAGCGGAGATGTGCTCACGGGTGTCATCGCCTCGCTCCTTGCCCAGGGTGCCACGCCGGTGCAGGCGGCCGCCGGGGGCGTCTGGCTCCATGGGCGGGCCGGTGAACTGGCTGCGGAGCGGGAGACGGAGTACGGCGTCACACCGGCGGACGTGGCCCGGACCATTCCGGCGGCCATCCGGGAAATTCTGGGATAACGGAGGAGTTTATGGTGCGCCTTGCCAAGTGCGTACCAATGATGACCCTGTGCGTGCTGCTTTGCGGCTGCGCCCGGGGCGAGGAGACGGTCACGGCGGAGCAGCTGCGCCAGCCCTACATGGACATGAGCGGCTGCCGGATGGAGGCGGAGGTGATCTGCGACCAGAACGGTCAGGAGTGGACGGCGTCTGTGGGGTGTACCTACAAGGCGGACGGCGGCGCGGAGATCGAGGTGCTCTCTCCGGAGCGGATCGCCGGCGTGCGGGCCGTTCTGGACGGTGAGACGCTGACGCTGGAATATGAGGACCTCTGCCTGGATGCCGGGATGCTCTCCCGGGAGAAGATCAGCCCCATGGCGTGCCTGCCCCGTATGATGGACGCCCTGCGGGAGGGCTGGCTCCTGGAGGAGAATCAGGAGGACTGGGGCGAGGTGCCCTGCCTGCGGCTTACAGTGGATCAGACCGGGACGGAGGCGGAGAAGGTCTATACCACGCTGTGGCTCCGGCTGGACGACGGCACGCCGCTGCGGGGCGAGATCGCCGTGGACGGGGAAATAATTTTGACGGCGGAGTTTACGAGTTTTTCCTTTTGTGATACAATCGACAGCCAGGAGGGGTGACCCCACTGGAGAAAGGTGACAAGGACATGGAAGACGCGGTTTTGCGGCGCACCTGGGCGGAGATCGACCTGGACGCGCTGGAACATAATTACCGCCGTGCCCGGACCCTGACGGGGAGCGGTGTGCGGTATCTGGGTGTGGTGAAGGCGGACGCCTACGGCCACGGCGCCGTGCAGATCGGGCGCAAGCTGGAGTCCCTGGGAGCGGATTACCTGGCGGTTTCCAGCCTGGACGAGGCCCGGGAGCTGCGCCACGGGGGCATCACCATGCCGGTTTTGATCCTGGGGCACACGCCCCCGGACATGGTGCCGGAGCTGATCCGCTACCACATCACCCAGGCGGTGTCCGCCCTGGCCAAGGCGGAGGAGTACAGCGCCGCGGCTGTCGCCTGCGGCGGTACGCTGCGGGTCCATATCAAGGTGGACACCGGCATGTCCCGGCTTGGTTTTTTGGTGCGCGGCGGCCATTTTGAAGGCGGCATTGCGTCTATCGCGGCGGCCTGCGCCCTGCCGGGTCTGGACGCAGAGGGCATCTTCACCCACTTTGCCGTAGCCGACGAGGACGGTGAGGAGGACGAGGCCTATACCCGGGAACAGTTCGGATTGTTCACCGCCGTCATCGATGCGCTGGCACAGCGGGGGCGGACATTTGCCATTCGCCACTGCGCCAACAGCGGCGCCCTGGCCCGCTACCCGGAGATGTATCTGGATATGGTGCGGCCCGGCATCGCCCTCTACGGGGCGGGCGCGGACGCACAGCGGCTGGACCTGCGGCCGGTCATGTCCCTCAAGACGTGTATTTCCACCATCAAGGTCTTTGACCCGGATACCACCGTCAGCTATGGCCGCACGTTCCGCACCACGGAGCGCACCCGCATGGGTGTGCTGCCCATCGGCTATGCCGACGGATTTTTCCGGGGGCTTTCCAACCGGGCGTCCGTGCTGACAGACCAGGGAAGTGCCCCCATCCGGGGCCGGATCTGCATGGATATGTGCATGGTGGATCTGACGGAGCTTCCCGATGTGCATGTGGGAGACGCGGTGGAGATCTTCGGCCAGCGCCAGCGGGTGGATGACCTTGCGTCCATACTTGGGACCATCCCCTATGAGCTGACCTGTGCGGTGAGCAAGCGGGTGCCGCGGCTTTACCTGGAGGGCGGCACTGTGGTGGAGCGGAGCCTGCGGCTTTTGTGAGCGGGACAGACACTTCGCCCTCCGCCGGGACATAGACTGTCACGGGGCGGAGAGCGCGGAATTTTTTGCGGCGCCGTCCGGGTATAAATTCCGCATCCGTGTGGGAGAATGAAAGTGGCCTCACCGAAGGCGATTCGGTGGCGGGTACTTCTTTCGGCGGAGTGTGAACTTTGTGGATACAAGTATCAAACGCGGCGATATCTACTATGCCGATCTTTCCCCGGTGGTGGGCAGCGAGCAGGGCGGCGTGCGCCCTGTGCTGATCATCCAGAACGATACCGGGAACCGTTACAGCCCTACTGTGATCGCGGCTGCCATCACTTCCCAGACCGGGAAGGCGCGGCTGCCTACTCATATTGACCTTCCCGTGGCGCAAAGCAGCGGACTGAGCCGGGACTCCATCGTCCTTTTGGAGCAGGTGCGCACGCTGGACAAAAAGCGCCTGCGGGAGCGGATGGGCCATGTGGAAGATGGCGTGATGGAAAAGGTGGATCTGGCCATTGCGGTGAGCTTTGGCCTGCCTCACGACCAGATGGTATGAAGCGGGGCCCCTGAAAAGGGAGCTGTCCCTTTTCAGGGGGACCCGGTACAAAAGAATTTGGAGGGTACATACATGCAAGGAAAGAAAAACCGGTGGCTGCTGCGGGCAGTACTGCTGATGCTGGTTTGCAGCCTGACCACCATGACGGTGTCCCTGGCGGCGGAGGCGGGCACCTCCGGCGACCCGCTGGTGACGCTCAGCTACCTCAACGGCACATTTCTGGACAGCCTTCTTGCCAAGGTGGACCAGAAGATCGACCAGCGCAACAGCCAGCTGGGCCTGAGCGGCTCCGGCGCTTCCAGCTCTGCCACGTTCTCGGTGGTGACGCTCTCCTCCGGGCAGACTCTTACCGGCGACATCGGCTGTGAGGTGATGCTGCGGGTGGGCTCGGCCACCTGCGTCTCTCCCTCCAATCCGGGACTTATCGATGAGTCTGCCGCTACCACCCTCAATAACGGCGGCGCCCTGGTGACCAATCACCTCTACATGATGACCATCGAGGGCCGCGGCGTCAAAGCCGGCTCCGGCACCGTGAAGCTGCTGGTGCGGGGCGGATACACCATCGCCTGAGCAACATAGTGCAAACAGCCTGTGCATATAGATGGCACAGGCTGTTTTTTTGCGGAAAGGGAGGCGGCGGTATGGAGCGGTATCCGTTGATGTACGAAGGCACGGCGGTGGGGGAGCTGACAGCGGAGACGACCGGACTGTATGTGCGCTTTTGCGCCCAGGGACGGCTGCCGGACGACGGGCTCTGGTGTGCCTGGGCGGTGGGGGAGTCGGGACAGCTGCGGCTGGGGGTGCTGGAGCCCACGGAGGGGGGCGCGCGGATCCGCCGCCGGCTCTCCGGGCGGGAGGCGTCCGTACCGGGACGGCTGGTGCGGGGGGAGCTGCGCCCCGCCTCGGAGAGGACGCTTCCGGTGTGGAAGCTGACGGAGACGCCGGAGCGTCTCGTCTCCACCCCCTGGATCAGCCGGGCGCTCAAGGGGCGCACCGGCGTGTACGTCCGGCAGGAGGGGACGCTGCGCTATGTGGCCATTCCCTGGGGCAAGGGGGAGCCCTTTCCGCTCACACCGCTTTTCTGCCTGGCGTCCGTACAGCTGGTGGAGGGGCGGCAGCGGGTGGTCTACTGCTTTGACGCGGGGGAGCGGCCGGTGGTTTTGTAGGTTCCGGACAGAAAAAATGAAAAAAACAGATACCACATTTAGCGGTGGTATGCTATAATACCCACAACACGTACCGCCGGAGCGCCGGCCATTCTGAATCGGTTCAGGAGGTTCACTATGAAGTGTCCGTATTGTGGCTATAACGAGAGCAAGGTCATCGATTCCCGTCCCGCGGACGAGGGAGCCAGCATCCGCCGCCGGCGGGAGTGCCTCTCCTGCGGCAAGCGGTTCACCACCTATGAGACGGTGGAGAGCCTTCCCATGGTGGTGGTGAAAAAGGACGGCAGCCGTCAGAGCTTTGACCGAAGCAAGGTGCTCGGCGGCATGATCCGGGCCTGTGAGAAGCGTCCGGTGCCTCTGGCGGAGCTGGAGAAGATCGCTGAGGAGATCGAGCAGGATCTCCAGAACTCCATGGAGCGGGAGATCAGCACCGAGGCCATCGGGGAAAAGGTCATGGACCGGCTGCGGACGGTGGACCAGGTGGCCTATGTGCGCTTTGCCTCCGTGTATCGCCAGTTCAAGGATATCGATACGTTCATGGCGGAGCTGAACAAGCTCCTCTCCGAAAAATAACGGCTCAGAGGATGTTGCGCAGATTGCACTGCTCCATCTCCGCCAGCAGTCCCAGCTGGTGCCGCAGATCGGACAGCTCTGTCTGCAGCTGCGCAAGGTCACGCTCGTCTGCGCATACCGCCGCCCGGCGGTACATGGCTTCGGCGTTGTCCGCCACCTCGTGGCGGGAGACGATGTGCAGATAGGTCTGGAAGTGCTGCCAGTCGGCGTAGCTCTCCTCCAGCGCCTCGCCGGCGTCCTGCCACCGGTCCTCCGCAGCCAGGGCTTCCACGCGGCTCAGCTGACCGCTCCAACGGTCGGTGCAGCCGGTCATGGAGCGGGCGTTCCACATGCAAAAGGCCAGGATGACCGCCAGGACCCCCAGGGGCAACATATAGGAACGTCTCATGGGGCCTCCTTCTTTACACAAAACACGCTGCCTTGTCCGTCCACCGTCAGTAAAAACACCTGGCGGTGGGAGGTCAGGCGGCGTTTTTTCAGCTCTTTGGCCAGCCAGGCCTCGTCATGGCCGCTGGCAGCGAGGTTTTTGGACAGCAGCCGCCCATCGTTGATGACCACGATGGGAAGTGTCACCTGCTGGGTGATCTTGACGCCCAGCTGCTGGGCGGTGGGAGGCTGCTTATCCTCAAAGGGCAGGACGGACAGCTGCCCGGAGTTTTCCAGAATGGCGTATTTCACATCCGCTACCGTGGCGATGCCCTGTCCCCGGAGCTGCTCCAAAAGCTCATCCAGAGTGAAGCGGTTTTTCCGCATGGCCTGCTGCTGCAATTTTCCGTTCTGGACCAGAATAGCGGGCGTACCGCACACCAGGGCCCGGAAGCGCAGATGGTGCAGCGAGAGCTGGCTGATGAGCAGAGACAGGCTCAAAAGCGTCAGGATGGGGATGATACCGGTGAACAGCGGAATGCCGAAATCCTGCATGGGCACCGTGGCAAGGTCCGAGATCATCATGGTCAGCACCAGCTCCCCCGGCTCCAGCTGGCCGATCTGCCGCTTGCCCATCAACCGCAGGCCCACCACGATGAGAAAGTATAAAATAACCGTGCGCGCAAAGGCAGTGATCATAGGCAGTTTCCCTCCATAGGGCAAGTGTGTCCGGGAAAAAGGCATTTATTCACACTTGCGCTTTTTGCGGTTTTCGCATATACTGCTACCAGTCAAAGCGCAGAAGGGAAAGGAGGCTCATGGGAACGTAAGACCCATCATAGCGCCATGTGCCTGCGGGGCTCCGCAGGATAACGAGGTGAGGGGAGTATCGAAAATTCGGCGGGTGCCCCTCCGCGGCCGCGGCTGCGTACACAGTGCACAAATATGCGGGTGACCGCAGAACAAAGGCACTGTGACCGCGGGAAAAGCGACAAATACTGCGCGTTTGTCCTTTTGGTAATCGATTTATCAGGAGGATACTCAATTTATGTGCGGAATTATCGGATATGTGGGACGGGAGAAGGCGGCGCCGATCCTGCTGGACGGTCTTGCCCGGATGGAATACCGGGGCTATGACTCTGCCGGCGTGGCTGTGCGCTCGGAAGAGCATGGCCTCCAGGTGAAAAAGAGCAAGGGCCGGCTGCAGGTGCTCAGCGACATGATCCACGGCGGCGCCGATCTGGAGGGCTGCCTTGGCATCGGGCACACCCGCTGGGCCACCCACGGCGAGCCCAACGACATCAACGCCCATCCCCATGTCAGTGAGAACGGTGCCATTGCCCTGGTGCATAACGGCATCATCGAAAACTATCTGGAGATCAAGGAGCACCTGCAAAAACTGGGCGTGGTCTTTACTTCCGACACGGACTCTGAGGTAGTGGCGCAGCTGCTGGAGTACCACTACAACGAGTGCCACAGCATGCTGGAGGCCGTGGGCCGGTGCCTGCGGCGCATCGAGGGTTCCTATGCCCTGGGCATCATCTGCGCCGACTATCCCAACGCCCTCATTGCTGCCCGGAAGGACAGCCCTCTGATCCTGGGCTTTGGAGAGGACGGCAACTACCTCGCCTCCGACGTGACGGCCATCATCAAGCACACCCGGGACGTGGCCTACATGGACGACGGCGAGATCGCCGTGCTGACGGCGGACAGCATCGACGTGTTCGATGACGAGCTGGTGCCGGTGGAGAAAGAGCACCACCAGGTGGACTGGGACGTGTCCGCGGCGGAGAAGGGCGGCTATCCCCACTTCATGTTCAAGGAGATCATGGAGCAGCCCGAGGCCATCCGCAAAACCGTCTCTCCCCGGCTCCGGGACGGCCGGGTGGTGCTGGACGACTTCCATATGACGGCGGAGGAGGTACGGGACATCTCCCGCATCTTCATCATCGCCTGCGGCTCTTCCTACCATGTGGGCATGGTGAGCAAGTACAATTGGGAGCGCCTGCTGCGCCGGCCTGTGGAGGTGTGTCTTGCTTCGGAGTTCCGGTACAGTGACCCGCTGGTGGACGATCACACGCTGGTCATCGTCATCAGTCAGTCCGGCGAGACGCTGGACACCATGGCCGCCATGCGGGAGGCCAAGCGCCGGGGCGGCCGTACGCTGGCCATCGTGAATGTGGTGGGCAGCTCCATTGCCCGGGAGGCCGATGATGTGCTCTACACCTGGGCCGGCCCCGAGATCGCCGTGGCCACCACCAAGGCCTATTCCACCCAGCTGGTGCTGATGGATCTGGTGGGATTGTATCTGGGGGATCTGCTGGGCACCGTGTCGCCCGAGGAGTACCGGGCCATTGTGGAGGCTGTGGAGCGCCTGCCGGAGCAGATGCAGGGATGGCTTGCCCATGTGGAGGATGTGCAGTATTTTGCCTCCCGCTATTTCAATCACGCCTCCATGTTCTTCATCGGCCGCAATCTGGACTACGCCATGGGCCTGGAGGGCTCTTTGAAGCTCAAGGAGATCAGCTATATCCACTCCGAGGCCTACGCCTCCGGCGAGCTCAAGCACGGCACCATCTCCCTCATCGAGCCGGGCACGCTGGTGGTGGCTCTGGGCACCTACGGGCCGCTGTTCGATAAGTTCATCAGCAATGTGGTGGAGGTGAAGGCCCGCGGCGCCGAGGTCATGGCATTGACCACGGAGGACTTCCGGGAGAAGATGGGAAAGACGGCAGATGCCGTGGTGACCGTCCCCGGTACCCACCCCATTTTGCAGCCTTCCCTGGGCGTGGTGCCGCTGCAGCTGTTTGCCTACTATGTGGCGCTGCAGCGCGGCTGTGACATTGATAAGCCCCGGAACCTTGCAAAGAGCGTTACCGTGGAATAAACGGACCGGTCCGGCTCATGCCTTGCGGCATGAGCCGGACTTTTTCGGCACATGGATCACTTTCTGATCTATGGGGCCGCCGGACGGCCATTTCCGGGGAATCGGTCACTTTTTTCTCCTGTCGGAGCGTTGACACGGTTAACGGCAGTATGGTACTATGTAAACCGAAAACCACTGGTTCCCGCCGGCGGCAGACGCTGGCGGGAACTTTTTTCGGGGGTATCCCGTCGAACCTTGTCGAGACAAATCAGCAGAGAGGAGCAGCCATGTACAAAAGACGCTTTTTCGCCTCGCTCACCGCGCTGGCGCTGGCGGCGGGACTTGTGATGACACCGGCGAACGCCGCTTTCACGGATACCGAGGGACACTGGGCCCAGGAGGCCATCACCAAGTGGAGTGAGGAATACGGATTGATCACCGGTTATGAGGACGGCACCTTCCGGCCGGACAATTCCATTACCCGGGGTGCGTTTGCCGGGATTCTGGACCGCTTTTTGAAGTATACCGCCGTGTCCCCGGCCTCCACGTTTTCCGATACGGCCGGCACCTACTGGGAGACCTCTATTTTGAAGCTCCACGCGGCAGGTGTGTACCTGGGTACGGACGGCGCAGCCCTGCCGGGCAATTCCATCACCCGTCAGCAGGCGGTGACCATGATCGCCCGGGCCTTCGGCATCACGGGCACGTCCACCGCGCTGCCCTATACCGATGCGGGGAAGATCGCCTCCTATGCACAGGCGCCCATTGCGGAGATGACGGCCCGGGGTTATATCACGGACTGTGCCGACGGAAACTTTCGTCCCATGGACCCCATCACCCGGGCGGAGATCGTGAATATTATGAACAACATGGTGCAGGTGCTCATTCAGGATACCCAGACCTATACGGGCAATATCCCCGGCACGGTACTCATCAACTCCCCCCAGGGTGCTTATCTTACCAATATGCACATTACGGGCGACCTGATCCTGGCGCCCGGTGTGGAGGATACGGTGACGCTGGAGGATGTGACCGTGGACGGGCAGATCCGCAACTTCAGCCCGGTGACGCCGACCATCACTTCCGCTACGGACCCGGATGAGCCGCAGGAAGAGCCGGAGGAGCCGGATCAGGGCGGGGACGGCCAGAACGGCGGCGAACCCGTATCCGGCATCCGGCCCGAGGATGTATATACCCCCGGCGCCACCACCGGAGAATATATCCAGTACAGCGGCAAGTCCTATCCGGTGTACGCGGACGCTGAACCCATCTCCCTCTATGACGGGGATTTCTACTGGGAGGATGACCGTCTGGTGTATGCAGGACGGGAATTTGACACCCGTTTCGGAATCGACGTGTCCGCCTATCAGAACCGGGCCAGTCAGAACCAGACCATCGACTGGGAGGCCGTTGCCAATGACGGCGTAGAGTTTGCCATGGTGCGGGTGGGCCTGCGGGGCTACTCCAACGGCAATCTCCTCTCCGATGCGTTCTACCGGCAGAATATCGAGGGCGCCATGGCGGCGGGCATCGAAACGGGCGTCTACTTCTTCGCCCAGGCCATCACCGTGGAGGAAGCCATCGAGGAGGCGGACTTTGTCATCAGCCTGCTGGACGGTCTGGAGATCGACGGGCCTGTGGCCTACGACTGGGAGATGCACGACTCCACCTACCGGGTCTACGGCACCACGCCGGAGATGGCCACTGCCTGCGCTGTGGCATTCTGCCAGCGGATCGAGGAGGCGGGCTACGAGGCCATGGTGTACGCCGGACAGTATGTCAGCTACATCAAGTACGACCAGGGGGCGCTGGCACCCTACCTCTATTGGTATCCCGAGTATAAGAGCACATCCTCGGAAAAGCTCTATCCCACCTTCTATTATCAGATGGATTACTGGCAGTTCTCCAGCAGCTGCACCATCGACGGCATCGGCGGCCGGGTGGACGCCAACATCCAGTTTATCCGATAAAAAAGAGCCGCCCGGACGGGCGGCTCTTTTTTATTACGATGCGGCACGCTGCGCCTTTTCGGCAGGGGAGGGGCGCTGAGAGAGCACCACGCCTGCGGTGATGAGCACCGCGCCCAGCAGTGCCAGGGGCGAGATGGGCTCGTCCAGAAAGATCCGGGCGGCCAGAATGGTGATAAAGGGCATCAGGTAAATAAAGGTATTGGTGGTGACCACGCCCAGGATCCGGAATGCCTTGTTCCACAGCACGAAGCAAAGGGCGCTGCCCACCAGACCCAAAAAGAGGAAATTGGCGATGCCTGAGGCAGTCAGCAGGGGGGCCGTAGGATAGGGGACGCCTTCCGCTGCCACCAGCGGCAGCGCGGTGACGATGCCCCAGAACATGGTGCGCCGGGTGACGAGGATGGAGTCCAGTCCCCGGCTGGCACGGCGCAGCAGCACGGAGTAAATGGCCCAGCACACGGCGGCAGCCAGAGCCAGCAGGTCCCCCTTAGGATTCAGCTTGAGAACGAACGTGCCGTTGCACACCACCAGGATCACGCCGGAAAAGGCCACCAGAAACCCTGCCAGGGTGGAGGCGCGGAAGCGCTCCTCGCCGGCGAAGTGAGCCAGAATGGCGGTGAAGATGGGGGCGGCGGCCACGATGATGCTGACATTGGAGGCCAGCGTGTAGGAAAGCGCGGTATTTTCCGTATAGAAATAAGCGGTGCAGCCCAGAAGGCCCAGCAGGAAAAACACGCCCTCCTGCTTCATTGTCAGAGCAAGACGCTTGGGCCGCAGCAGCCACAGTGCGCAGTAGGCCAGGATAAAGCGGGTGAGCATGATCTGTGCCGGGGTGTAGAATTCCAGCAGCACCTTGCTGGAAATGAAGGTGGAGCCCCATACCACCACGGTAAAGGCGGCAAAGCAATAGCCGGTGAGCCGGTTTTGATGTTTCATGATGTCCTCCTGCAATGGCTTTTCCAGCCCATCATACCACGGCCGCGCTCTGCGGGCAAGCGGGGGAATGGAAAAAGCAGGGGCGAAAAGCATGCTGCCTTTCGCCCCTGCTCTGCGCAGACGGGACGGCTTACTTTCGGTTTTCCTTCTGATTCTGGGTGCGGTTCTCGCGGGAGTCGCTGGTCTGCTTTTCCTTCTGCTGGCGGCAGTTCTGGTTGTTTTCGCGATTCTGCATTGCCAATTCCTCCTTCTGCCTTGTTGAGGCACGGTAGTAGTATGGACGGAAGTTCCGGTTCTATACCACAGGAAAAATAAAAAATAAAGAAAAAACAGTTGACAGCGGAAAGAGAAGCTGATATACTAATCCAGCAAAACAAAGAAGGCGCGCATCCGCCTCACCTCCAGCAATCAGGCAAAGAGGTCAACAACGTTGTAATCAAACCGCCGCTATTGGTGGTTTGTTGTTGCGCGGATGCCATCAGGTATCCGCGTTTTGTGATTTTTAGGATGGAGGTGCTTCGACCATTAGCAAGCAAGTGCATGAACTGAATGAGGAGATCAACGACAAGGAAGTCCGGCTCATCGGGGCACAGGGCGAACAGCTGGGCATCATGGCGCCGGCAGAGGCGCTGCGCATCGCTGACGAGCAGGGGCTGGATCTGGTCAAGATTTCCCCCCAGGCGGTTCCTCCCGTCTGCAAGCTGATGAACTACGGCAAGTTCCGGTTCGAGCAGAGCAAGCGGGAAAAGGAAGCGAGAAAGAACCAGCATGTGGTCGAGATCAAGGAGATCCGCATGTCTCCGGGCATTGACGTTGGCGACTTCAACACGAAGCTCAAAAACGCCCAGAAGTTCATTGCCGACGGCAACCGCGTGAAAGTCTCCGTCCGCTTCCGCGGCCGTGAGATGGCCCATACCGACATCGGTAAGGATCTGCTGGACCGTTTTGCCGAACAGTGCGCCGAAACCGCCAATCTGGACAAACCCGCCAAGCTGGAGGGACGGATGATGTCCATCTTCCTCTCTCCCAAGACCGGCAAGTAAAGAATTTTCAACGATACGGAAGGAGCAATCACGATGCCTAAGCTGAAAACCCATAGCGGTGCGAAGAAGAGATTCAACCTCACCAAGACCGGCAAGGTCAAGCGCGCCAAGGCCTTCAAGAGCCACATCCTCACCAAGAAGGATACCAAGCGTACTCGTCGTCTGCGTGCCGGCGGCT
>PPYE01311252.1_pt1 | contig 43232 bp, 31 predicted proteins | sample 1559881 | NCBI WGS metagenome assembly PPYE01 (sample SAMN08240022, study PRJNA423297) | Human gut metagenome, whole genome shotgun sequencing project.
ACACGTGCAAATGCGGGATGAGGAGCAAGCGCAAGCTCTGCGGGCTTGGCATCCCTACGGCTCTGCAGGTCTTGGGGCTAGTGCCTACGGGCTTGCTTATTCCGTAAGCGATTGCCCTGTTCAATTCGTTCATGATAACATATTTAGCACAAAATTTGTTAAGATTATAAATCTTGACATTTATCCAATCCATTACGAGGAGGTCTCACGGCGAATGAACACGAAAAGGAAATCGCTGCTGCTCTTCACCGCCGCGGCCGTCTGCGTGGGCGCGCTGAGCGCCGCGCCCGCGGGCGCGACCAGCAAGGAGCACCTGATCGGACAGGCCGAATACTACGTGCGCGAGTTCGAGAAAGAAGTGGAACGCCAGCGCGGCGGCGAAAAGATGGTCTGGCGCGGCAAACAGGACGCGCTCAGCCGCGTGCAGGCGCTCAAGCTCCAGTACCCCGACGATCCCCAGATCGAAGAGCTGTTCCAGCGCGCCAAAAGCGCGCTGATGAAGAGCAAGGGGGACTTCATGGAAATCACCCCCGAGATGACGGCTTACCTGCAGACGGAAGAAAAACTGCGCCGCGAGATCGCCGCTCTGGGTAAAAAAGCGTGGGACGAAAAGCTCGCCGAATATCGCGACACGCTGATCGACAAGCCCTTCCCCGCGCCCGACGCCAAGCAGACCGCCGTCAGCGACCTGGAAGGCAAATACGTCGTGCTCGACGACGTGCAGTATCCGCAGCACCAGTTCTATGGCGCGACCGGCGAGTACGTTTTCACCGGCAAACCGTCCGCCGGCTACTACTTCGTCGACATCGGCAGCCGCGCCTGGCTCGGGCCTTACGAGGCCGCCAAACGCTTCCGCCGCCAGGTGGACACCGAACTCGAAGAGGCGAAAAGCTGGACCGTGCTCGGCAAAATCACCGACATCACCGCCGAGATCCCCGAAGCCGGCGAGAAAAAAGTCGGCGGCTTCCAGTACGGCTGGGTGGTCACGCCCGTGGCCCTGTACGTTCCCGACCACGTCATGGCCTATCATACGCCGGACGGCGAGGCAAGCGGCGCGTTCGCCGGCGAGGACATCGTGGCGAAGAGGAAGGAAAGCTGGTACAGCGTCACGGCCGTTCCCGCGGACGTCTCCCCCGAACGGCTGATGGAGATCTACGTCACCGCCATCAAGGAAAAGAACTACGACCTTTACCGCGAGTGCATCTATCCCGACTGCTACAAGGAAGACACCGGCCAAGAACTGCTTCGCTACCACTGGGACCTGCATCAGGGGCGCTTCCACGGCGAGTACGTGCACGTCACCTTCGGCCAGGCGAAGATCAGCGTGCTGAAAGGCTTCGACGACAAAAACGACCTGGAGAACTTCTTCCTCGACGCCGGTCAGAAAGAAACCCTGAACAAAGTCAGCGGCACGAAGATCGAAGAAGCCGTCGTCGAGACCCGCGCCTGGAACGAAAACGGCAAAGTCGTCGGCTCGCCGCATCCGCACCGTCTGCGCCGCTCAGGCGGCGGGCGCTGGTACGTTTACGATTACCAGCCGCGCTTTTAATCCCCGAGAGGAGCTGAAGAAAAATGTTTCCTTCCGCAAAAAGGCTGACCGCCGTTCTGATCTTCTGCCTGAGCGCCGCGCTGCCCGCCGCCGCGCAGGAACCGGCGACGGGAACGGGCGAAGAAAAACCGGTCGTATATGACTTCGCGTTCTGCAAAAACTCCATCGCGCAGGAACTCAGCGTCCGCGCCATGCTCGTCAAGGGCGACGCCTTTCTCTACCCCGATCGCGTCGCCAAGCTGAAACAGTACGTGAGTTACATGTATTCGCCGACGACGCTCTCGCCCGCGCTGAATTTCATCGGCACGCCGGCGGAGATCCAACGTTGCCGGGAGACGGCCGACGCTTTTCAGCGCTACAACGATACCGCCCTCCGCCGCACCACGTTCCGCGACATGTTCGTCATCCTCCTCGCCAATTCGGCCGTCATCCGCGCCAAGAAACTGGACGACTCCTTCCAGTGGTTCGAAGAGATGGGGCCGACCTACAAAGGGCACATGAACGGCTACGACGCCGCCTACCGCAAGTTCGTCGAAGCCGCCCAAAAGCTGAAGAACAACGTCGATCTGAAGGGCGTGAAAGCGAGCGGTCCCTATCCCTGGAACGTCGATTTCGCCGACGTCGTCATCTACGCCGGCCTGAACGAATACGCGCATAAAAATCTGCGCGCCCAGCCTTACTTCGAGAACGAGATCCGCGTCCTCGACGCGCAGATTGTCGCCTGCAGCGATTCGAAACTGAACGAGCAGAAAAGCATGTTCGAAGCGCTCAAGAAAGAATGGGAGAAAGCTCACGCCGCGTTCAACCAGGCGAAAGAAGCCGTGCTGAAACTGCCCGGTTACGCCGAGATCCAGCACCTCGTCGACGCCGACGAAAAGATCCTGCTCCACACTTTCGATCTGCTCGACGGAGCGCTGACGATCATCGAATACCTGAACAAAGGCGACACAATCGGCGGCAGCCTGCGCACCTGGAAGAACGTCGCCACAACCGCCTTCAATACGGGAGATTCCGTCACCAGCGGCGGCGGTCCCGTCTACACGCGCCGCCTGCGCAAAAGCCTGACCGAGCTGCGCCGCATCTGGAACGACGCCGTCGCGCACCTCGACGTCGCCTACGGCGGCTCGCCGGGCTGGCACACGATGAAATATTAAAGGGGAGGCACAAAAAATGAAAATCTCGCGCGCGCTCGTTCTGTCGCTGCTCCTTGCCGCAGGTTCGGCCGCGGCGAGTAGCGCCGTCACCGTGGCCGAAGTGATCCAGTCGGGCGGCGAATACCGGGGCAAGATCGCCACGCTCCTGCTTCCGCAGGGCTGGAAGAAAGGCACGTTCGACACCGACCGCTGGCTCGACTTCAAGTCCCCGACCGGCAGGATCACCACCAAGACGCTGCGCTTCTCGCAGGAGATCCTCTACTCCCACTCGCCCGAAGAGTTTCAGCGGAAGATCGCCGCCGCCGCGGAAAAGGCGGGCGCGCCGCTGCAATCCCTGGTAATCGACGACGTTCCCTTCCAGTTCTATGTAACGCCGTCGAAATATCAGGACAAGCGCGTCCCCGGCACGCAGTACGACATGATCCTGTGGGCCGACTGGCCCCGCAAGGAAGAACCGGCCGGCAACGAATTCCGCGACGCCATGAACATCTCCATCCTGGAGCGTCCGCTGCTCGGCCCCGATGCGCAGACGGCGCTGAAGCCCGAACAGATCGGCGAGCTGCTGCGCAAGGGCATCCTCCCCGACGTGGAAATCATGGCCATGCTGCAAAGCGTTGCCTTTGCCGACGGCCCCGCCAAACGCTACCACGCGCGCTTCGCCGCCATCCGCCGCCAGGCGCAGGAGCAGAAAGACGCCGCCGCGGTGACGCGCCTGGTCGCCGTCGGCAAACTGGCCGGCACGTGGGTCCCCGACGAGCTGCGCGTGAACGGACGCACGCTGACCGGCGCCGAAATGGAAGAAGCCGCCGCCGGCCGCCTGCGCACCGTCACCTTCAGCACGGACGGCACCTACCGCTTCGAGCCGCGCGACGAGACGTGGAAGCCAAACGACAAAGGCGGCTACACGCTCGGCGACCTCAGCGGCCGTCTCTGGGTCGAGAACAACGGCCTCGTCAACTTCCGCGACGCCGACGGCTATCACTTCGTCTTCCGCAAGCTGCCCAACGAGTTCCCCAGCGATCCCGAGCTGCTCGCCGTCGCCGTCGGCGAATGGACGCCGGTAGAACTGATCGCCGGCGGCACGGACGCCATGGGCGACGAGCTCGAGCGCGCCGCCCGGCTGGCCCGCGTTCCGCTGCAGCCGCTTTCCGTGCGCCCCGACGGCACGCTGTTCGACGGCAGGAAGTTCGGCTCGTGGAAGCTCGAAAACAACCGCTTCGTCATGACGTTCGAAAACTGCCAGTTCGTCCTGCGCGGCGCGCATATCGAAAACCTCGCCGCCGACGGCGCGCGCGTGATCTACGCGCGTCAGGGCGAAGAGCGCCGCTTCAAGTCGGTCTTCATGGGCGAGCTGCTGGCCGCCGAAGCGGCGGCGGCCGAGAGCGAACCGGTCATCGGCCGCTGGGAGCCCGCACGCGTGACGAAAAACGGCGAAGAGATGCCCAAGGGCATCGCCAGCGACAACTATCGCGCCAACGCCCGCCCCATCTGGATCCGCTCCGACGGCGCGGTCTTCGCGGACGGGCGCGACTGCGGCGCGTGGAAGAACGAGGGCGGCGTTTACACGTTCAGTCTCAAGAGTCCGCTCGCCCAGGCGGAGCTCAAGTTCGAAGACGGGAAACTGACGCGCGGCTTTTCCGGCGGCGTCGTCGTGATCTACAAAAAACTGCCGTTCACGCTCCAGTGAGGGGACGGTTCTTCCCGCCCCGCGAAACCGAAACGTTTCGCGGGGCGTTTTTCGTTGTCCCGCGCGGGACGGGAAAAAGTCTTTCCGCCGCGCCGCGTTCGTCCGCGCCGCGACTTTCACCCCTTCGGGTGATGCCTTTTCGCGGCGGCGCGCTTATGATGGCGGCAAGAACGTCGGTCAGGCTGTCTTTTTTTCCACGCGCGTTTTGAGCGGAAAAGCCTCGAAAGCCGACAAAAATCCCGTGCATGAAACGGCTTTTTATGTTAATCTTACGATGATGTTAATAAAGAATAATTTCTCGGGAAAACTTGAGAAAGAAATCTGAGAGGGGTGCTGAGAATGGGACTTTTCAAAGCGATCGGCGGCGCCATGGGAGACGTGCTTTCCGACCAGTGGCGCGAGTACTTTTACTGCGACGCGATGGAACGCGACGTGCTCGTCGAACGCGGCTACAAACGCAAGGGCAAGCGCGGCAACAACAAGGGCGGCGACAACATCATCAGCAACGGCTCGATCATCTCCGTGGCCGACGGCCAGTGCATGATCGTCGTCGATCAGGGAAAAGTCGTCGAACTCTGCGCCGAACCGGGCGAGTTCGTCTACGACATGTCCAGCGAGCCGAGCATCTTCTCCGGCGGCCTCGGGCACGGCCTCAAGGAAAGCTTCAAGACCATCGGCAAGCGCATTTCCTTCGGCGGCGAAGCGCCCAAGGAGCAGCGCGTCTATTACTTCAACACCAAGGAGATCATGGGCAACCGTTACGGCACGGCCAACCCCGTTCCGTTCCGCGTCGTCGACAAGAACATCGGCCTCGACGTGGAGATCGACATCCGCTGCAACGGCGAATATTCCTACCGCATCACCAATCCGATGCTGTTCTACGCCAACGTCTGCGGCAACGTGAACGAAGTTTACACGCGCGATCAGATCGACAGCCAGCTCAAGACCGAGCTGCTGACGGCGCTTCAGCCGGCGTTCGCCAGGATTTCCGAGATGGGCGTGCGTTACAGCTCGCTGCCGGCTCACACCATGGAAATGGCCAAGACGCTCAACGACCTGCTCTCCGAGCAGTGGGGCGCGCTGCGCGGCATCGAAATCGTGGCCTTCGGCATCAACTCCGTCAAGGCGTCCGCCGAGGACGAGAAACGGATCAAAGACCTGCAGATGGGCGCGGTGCTCCGCAATCCCGAGATGATGGCCGCCCATCTCGGCCAGGCGCAGGCCGACGCCATGCGCGCCGCCGCCTCCAACACGGCCACCGGGCCGATGTTCGCCTTCGCGGGCATGAACATGGCGTCTCAAGCCGGCGGCATGAACGCGGCCAACCTGTTCGCCATGAGCGCGCAGCAAAAGGCCGCTCAGGCGGCCGCCGAGCCCGCGCAGACCGCGGCGCCCGCTCCCGCCGCCGGATGGAAGTGCTCCAAGTGCGGGCACGGGGACAACCGCGGCAAATTCTGCTCCGAATGCGGCGCGCCCCAGCCCGCTCCGGCGTCGGCCGAAGGCTGGACCTGCCCGACCTGCGGCCACGTCAACAAGGGCAAGTTCTGCCCCGAATGCGGCGCCAGAAAGCCCGCCGGCGAACCTCTCTACAAGTGCGACAAGTGCGGCTGGGAACCCAGGGATCCCCATCATCCGCCCAAGTTCTGCCCCGAGTGCGGCGATCCCTTCGACGAAAACGACAACGTCGCCAGATAAAGAATTTTCCGCGGAGTTTCCGCATCGCGCTCGAAAGGAGAAAACTTCATGGAAGAAAAAACGGCCTTTCAGGACGAGCAGGAACCTGTACGGGTCCAAACCAAGGACGAGACCGACAAGAAATGCCCGCAGTGCGGCGGCGTCATGGAGTTCGACCCCGCCACGGGCGGCATGAAATGCCCCTACTGCGAATACGCCGAAGAGATCGCGGCCGGCGAGGCCGCCCGCGAGATCGACTTCGAAGACGCCGAAGACCGCGCCAGCCACGACTGGGGCGCCGCCAAGAAACGGGTCCTCTGCGAGTCCTGCGGCGCGGAGACGATCTACGACGCGCTCGAAGTCGCCAATGAATGCCCTTACTGCGGCTCCAACCAGGTCATGGAAGTACGGGACGACGACACCATGGCTCCCGGCGGCGTCTGCCCGTTCACGATCGACAAGAAGACCGCCGGCGCGAATTTCAAGCGCTGGATCGCCGGCAAACTGTTCTGCCCGTCGCTGGCCAAGCAGAAGGCGCGCCCCGACGCGTTCCACGGCGTTTATCTGCCTTACTGGACGTTCGACACGCAGACCGAATCCGAGTACGACGGACGCTACGGCATCTACCGCACGGTCAGGGAGGCCGACGGCAAGACCCGCACGGTCACGGACTGGTACTACACTTCCGGCGATTACAGCGAGTTCGTCAACGACCACACCGTGCTCGCCACGACGCGCCACGACGCCTCGATCCTGAACGAGATCCTGCCGTTCGACACCGAGGCCAACGTGGCTTATAACCCGCGATACCTGGCCGGCTACGCCGCCGAGCGCTACTCGCTCGGACTCAACGACGGCTGGGACCAGGGACGGGAAGAGATCGACCGTCATCTGGAAAGCCAGATCGAACGGAAGATCCGCTCCGAATGCCGCGCCGACGCGGTCGCCAACGTCAACGTGCAGACCAGTTACGACGACCTCAAGTTCAAGTACCTGCTGCTGCCGGTATGGCTGTCGTCGTTCCGCTACAACGGCAAGGTCTACAACTTCATGGTCAACGGGCAGACCGGACGGGTCGGCGGCAAGTCGCCGATCTCGGCGCTCCGCGTCGCCGTCGCCGTACTTCTGACCGCCGCGGTCATCGGCGGCGCCTGGTACTTCATCAACAAAAGATCGGCGCCGTCGGCCGTGCGGTCGTCCTTCCAAGGCCCGGCACGGACGTTCGATTCGACGCGGTCGACCGCCGCTTTGCCGGAGGATTTCGCACGTCGGCTGAAAATGTTCCACGTGGAACATTCTTGGTGTCAAACGGGCTTCCGTTCAGTCGTAAGCTCGTTTTCCGCATCATAAAATCCGCATCATAAAATCTTTGAAGGAGGTCTTTCCATGCGCAAAATTTTCAGCGCCCTGCTGTGCGGCCTGATTCTCGCCGGCGCGGGCTGGGCAGCCAACGAGGTGACCGTCAAAAGCTTCTCCCCCGAGGGCGAAGTGACGGCCAACCGCCCTCAGTTCACCGTCGTCTTCAGCGGCGACGTGGTGAAAAGCAACCAGCTGAACAAGCCCCTCACGGGCGGCGCGGTGCCGCTCAAGTTCCGTCCGGCGTTGGCCGGCACGGCCAAGTGGGTGAAGACGAATCAGCTGGTCTTCACGCCGTCCGCCAATCTGCAGCCGGCCACGCGCTATGACGCCGACTTCGGCCCCGGCGGGCTCCGCACCGCCGGCGGCGCGCTGGTCGCCGGGCGTCAGAGCTTCACGTTCCACCGCCCGGCGCTCAGTTTCGACCGCGTGACCATCATCGGCACGTCGCCCGACCGCGAGCTGACGCTGCGCCTCGACTTCAACGCCGAAGTCTCGCCCGTGCGTCTGCGCGGTTTCCTGAAAATTTTCAACGCCGCCGGCAACTCCGTGAGCTACAACATTCAGGGCGCGACACCGGCCAAAGAGATCATCGTCCGCACCAGTTCCATCTACGGCAAGAGCGTCAAAGTCCTCGTCGAGGGCGGCCTGCTGCCCGACAAGGGCGACCTGCCGCAGGCAGGCGGGCTCGAAGCGACGTTGAACGTGTCCACCGAAACGCTGGTGACCGATTCCAACGCTTTCATGAACGAATCCGGCCGCGGGCGTATCCGCGTCGGCCTGAACAACAGCGTCGATCTGGCCAAGGCCAAAGGATTCATCGAGCTGTCTCCCGCCGTTCCCTTCACGCTGACCAGCAGTTACGACGGCTTCAACATCGAGGGCGATTTCGCGCCCCGCAGCCGCGTCACGCTGACGATCCGCAAAGGATTGACCGGCGCGGACGCCGAGCCGATGAAAGAGGATTTCGTCAAGGCGTTCATCTTCCCCGACATGCCTTCTTTCGTGCGCTTCCCCGCCGCCGGCATGTTCCTCACGCCTGCCGAGGCCCCGCGTGTCGCCGTGGAGAGCGCCAACATCGAAACGCTCGAAGTTTCGGCGTGGCGGCTCTACAACAATAACGTGCCGATCGCCGCGCTCGATCTTGACGACGAAGGCAGCTTCACCAGCTGGGCAAAACCGCTCGGTTCCAAGAAATACGCCGTCGGCGGCATGGTCAACGAGACCGCGCGCCGCGCCCTCGACCTGGCCAGCCTCGGCTGCGAAGGCGAAGGCGTCTATCTGATCGAGGCCAAGAACGGCGATCCCTACACGTGGGACAGCGCCAGAATGCTCCTCAGCATCACCGACACGGCGCTCTCGGCCCGCATGTACAAGCGCGGCCTGCAGGTCTGGGCCAATTCGATCTCGGACTGCAAACCGCTGGCCGGCGCGGAAGTGAAAGTCTATTCCGCCAAGAACCAGCTGCTCCTGACCGGTACGACGGACGCCGACGGCCTGGCTTCTTTCGGCGTCGCCGAAGGCTGGCAGGACGACCTTCAGCCTTCGCTGGTCACCGTTGAAAAGGAAGGGCGCCTGTCGTTCGTCAAGCTCGGCGTCAATCAGCTTTCGGGACGCGACGTCGATATCTCCGGCGCGCCGTGGAACGACGCCTACGACGGCATGTGGATCCTGCCGCGCGCCCTCTGGCAGCCCGGCGAGACCCTCGAGGCCGAGGCGATCGTGCGCAGCACCGTGCTCGACTTGCCCGGCGAGTTCCCGCTGAACTGGTCTCTGAGCGCCCGCGGCATCGACCTGGCTTCCGGCGTTATGAAGCTTGACGCCGACGGCACGGGCGTCGTTTCCGTGCCGATCCCGGCGACGGTCGACAGCGGCTCCTATTCGCTGCGGCTGACCGTTCCCGGCACGAAGACCATCGTCGCCGAACGCGCCGTGCAGATCGAGGAGTTCCGTCCGCCTCAGATCGAGACTAAGCTTCAGGCGCCCAAGGCGCTTTATCCCGGGCAGGAAGCCACGCTCGAACTCAGCGCCCGCTACCTCTTCGGCGGCAGCGGCGCCGGACTGGCCTGGGAACTCGATTACACCACCGTTCCCGAAGCCTACGTCTCCGGGGCGAACCCCGGCTACGTCTTCGGCTCCGAAATGGGCAAGGACGCCGGGCGCTCTTCCGGCCAGATCGCCAGCGGAGAGCTCGACGAGAACGGCGCCGCCCAGGCCGTCTGGACGCCCGAGGAGGACCTGAACGCCCCTTCGATCGTCCGCGCCCATCTGCGTCTCAACGTCATGGAGGCCAACGGCCGCTGGACCGGCAGCACGGTTTCGGTGCCGATCTATCCCACCAAAGCGCTGATCGGCGTGATGGCGCCCAAGGCCGAAGTCCGTCCCAACAGCTCCGCCGAGATCGGCCTCGTCGCCGTCGATCCGGACGACAAGCCCGTAAACCTGGGCGAAGTGGCCGTCGAGATCAGCAAGGTCACCAGCCGCTACGTGATGGTCAGCGACGACAGCGGCAGCCGCATGACCTGGCAGGAAGAGTTCTCCGAGCCCGTCACGGACAAGGTCACGTTGAACGGCAAGGGCAAATACGTCTTCACGCCCAAGGACGAGGGCGAATACCGCCTGACCTTCACTCACGCCGATGGACGCGCCTCGCTGCGCCTCTGGGCGTGGGAAAACTGGACCGGCTCCGCTTCCATGGGCGCCGTCATGCCCGACCGCGTCGAGCTGAAGTCCGACAAGGAAAGCTATCTGCCCGGCGCCAGCGCGCAGATCACCGTCAAGTCGCCTTTTGCCGGACGCGCCATTCTCGCCGTCGGCAGCGACCGGCCCATGACGATCAAATCTTTCGACATGACCGACAAAGAAATGACCGTCGACGTGCCCGTCACCGAAGAGCTGCTTCCCAACGGCTGGATCACGATCCAGGTCGTTCGTCCTGAAAGCGTCGACACCAAGCCGCCGTACCGCGCGCTGGGCGCTCTGCCGCTCAAGCTCGACCTCAGCGACCGCCGTCTGAACGTCTCCGTCGAGGCGCCCGCCAAGGCGGAACCCGGCGTGTTCAGCGCCAAAATCCGCGTCACCGACGCCAAGGGACAGCCCGCCAAGGGGACCGTGTCCGTCGCCCTCGTCGATCGCGGCATCCTGCTTTTGAGCGGCAGCGACAACGCCGATCCATGGAAGTACTTCACGCGCCGCCGCGGCATGGACGGCAAGATGTGCGACATCTACGACTCGCTGCTGCCGATCGAGGCCCGCGGCACGGCGCTGCTCCACCCTGCTGGCGGCGACGACGCCGAGATGTACCGTGCCAAACTAATGGCCAACGCCGACATGATGTCGCCGGTCCGCGCTTCCGATTACAAGCCGCTGTCGATCTGGCTGCCCGCCGTCGAGCTGAAGGACGGCGCGGCGGAGATCACCACGCAGGTGCCCGAGTTCGCCGGCGCACTTCGCGTCGAAGCGATCGCTGTCGACGGCGTGGCTCTGGGACGCGCCGAAAGCGAGTCGAAGATCGCCCGCCCCGTGGTCATCGACCTGACGCTGCCCCGCTTCGCCGCGCCCGGCGACCAGCTCCAGGCGGCGCTGAACGTCACCGCCGAACAGGGCGGCAGCGCCTCCGCCGTCGTGACTCCCGCGGAAGGGCTCGACTTGAACTTCAACGGCCAAAGCGAGTGGAAGGATACGATCGCGCTGACGGCCAACAAGCGTCTCGAACTGACGTCGCTGATCCCTACGCTGACGGCTCGCAGCGCCAGCGAACACGGCGCTTTGAAGGCTTCCGTCTCGCTGGGCGGCCGCGATTATGCGTCCGAAACCGGCCTTGCCATCCGTCCCGGCTGGCCGCTGACTTCCGTGGTCGGCGGCGGCAGCGCCGGCGAAGGTTCGACCGAGGTCGTCCTGCCCGACGACTGGTACCCCGGCACGGGCAGCCTGACGCTGACCATCTCCGGCGCGCCCGTGGTCGACGCGGTCTCGCTGCTCGAGACGGTCGATACGTGGGGCTTTGGCCTTGACCGTCTCGTCTCGCGCGGCTGGATCACGCTGAACATGCCCAGCCTGCTCAGCGACGAAGATCAGGATCTGGTCAACCCGATCGAGAACCGCATCGCCATGAACACCGTCCTCGCCGGTCTGGCGAGCTACCAGCTCTACGACGGTTCGTGGAGCGCCTGGCGCGGCGACGGCACCGACGCTTGGGGCTCGGTGGCCGCCCTGCACCTGCTGACGGCCGTCAAAGCCGCCGGCGTCATCGACCCGTCCGGCCTGAACGCCGGAACGCAGTGGCTGCGTCGCTACATGGCCGAGCCGCTGCCGGAGAAGAACGTTCGCGAAGCCATGAACGCCCGCGCCTACGGCGCGTATGTGCTCGCGCTGGGCGGCGAAGCGCCGCTGGGCTGGATGAACTGGCTCGAGGAGCGCATCGGCGACCTGAGCGGTTCCGGCCGCGCGCTGCTGGCCGCCAGCTACGCCCTCGCCGGCGATCAGGAAAAAGCCCAGGCGCTGGCCGGTTCGGAATCCTCTTCGGCCGACGCCAAGCTGTCGCTGCCCGAAGCCGGATTCAGGATGCTGGCGCTTGACGCCATCGAACCCGGCGGAGCGCCCAGCCGCGATCTCGCGGCCCGCATCGCCGCGGAACTGGCCAAGGGCAGCGGACGCCGCAACGCCCGCGACGCCGGCAGCATGATCATGGCGCTCGGCGTGTTCTCGACTCACGTCATCCCCGGCCCCGTCACGGCCAAACTGTTCGACGCCGACGGCAACGAGGTGGCGGTCTTTGACGGCAAGCCCGCGATCTGGCGGGGCGGCAAGGGCGGGACCATGAAGCTCGAGGCCCGCGGCGCCGGTTCGATCTGGTACTCCTGGACCGCCAGCGGCGTGCCCGACAAGGAGCCGCGCAGTTACAGCCGCGGCCTGCGCGTGGAGCGCAGCTTCGTCGACGCCAAGTCGGGCGAAGTTCTCAATCTGTCCTCCATCGCCTTCGGCCAGGAAGCGGCCATGAAGATCAAGGTCACGGCCACGTCGCGTCCCGCGGCGCTGCGGCTGAGCGCGCTGCTGCCCGCCGGATTCGAAGCGGTCAGCGCCGGCGAAATGACCGCCGGCGAAGGCTACTCCGTCCGCTCCGACCTGCGCTTCGACCGTCTGCTGCTCCACATCGACGGGCAGGGCAAGAACTTCGAATGGAAACTGCCGCTCCGCGCCGTCTACCGCGGCACGTTCTCCGTACCGCCGATCTCCGTCGAGGCTCTGGGCAACAAGGGCATCGGTTACCTCGGCAAATCCGAAACGGTGACGATCCAGTAAGCGTTTATCCCGATGAAATTTCATAAGCTCACGCTTTGGACGGGAGGATTGTTCCTCTGCGCGTCGCTTGCGGCCGCCGCGGCCGGTTGGCGCTATTGGAACCGTCTCGGCCGGCTCGAGCCGATCGAGACGCGCCTCTCGTCCTGGCCCCGCTCCACGGTCGTCCGCGACCGCAAGGGGACGATGCTCAGCGTGACCATGTCGGAGGACGGGGAGTTTTGTCTCCCCGTCCTTCTTTCTGAAATGGGGCGCTGGATGCCGCTCGTCGCCGTCGAAGTGGAGGACCGTCGTTTCTGGTCGCACGGCGGCGTGGACTGGCGGGGCGTTTTGCGCGCCGCCAGGGACAATCTTCTGGCCGGAAAGGTGCGCTCCGGCGCCTCGACGATCACCAGTCAGGTGATCCGCCTCTGCTGGCCGGCCGAACGCAATCTGAAAACCAAACTGCGCGAGTTCGCCCAGGCGACTCAGCTGGAAAAGATCAAATCGAAAGAGGAGATCCTCCAGATCTACCTGAACATGATCCCCCTCGGCAGCAACCTGCGCGGCGTCGAGGCGGCCTCGCTGGCATGGTTCCAGCGCTCGGCCCGCGACCTCACCATCGCGCAGGCGGCGCTGCTGGCCGTGATGGTCAAAGGGCCGACCGCTTACCGCCCCGACCTGCATCCGAAAGCGGCGCGGCAGCGGCGCGACTGGGCTATTTCGTTGCTGCGCGAGCGCGGCAAGATCACCGACTGGCAGGCGCGCTCCGCCATGGCCGAACCGCTGCCGGAAGAGCTCTCGCCGCTGCCGGCCGACGAGTGGGTCTCCTGCCAGAAAGTCATCAGTCTCACGGAGGAAAAGGACATCACGTCCACGCTCGACCGCAACGCGCAAAAGATCCTCCGCGCCGCGCTACTCGACGCGCTGGCCTCGCAGGACGACGCCGTCACGGCGGCCGGCGTGCTGATCGAGAACGCCACCGGCGCCGTGCGCGCCTATGTGCCCAACGCCCGCTGGGGCATGAAGGGCGCTCCCGCCGGCTGGGTGGACTGCGCCTCGTCTTTGCGTTCGCCCGGCTCGGCGCTGAAACCGTTCGCCTACGCCATGGCCTTCGAGGACGGCGCGCTCACGCCCGCCTCGCTGATGGCCGACACGCCGCTGACGCTTTCGGGACGCGCGCCGCGCAACTTCGACCGCATCTATCGCGGCCCCGTCAGCGCCGCCAACGCGCTGGTCGATTCGCTCAACGTCCCCGCCGTGCGCATCCTGCGCGCGGAAGGCGGCGAACGCCTGCTGCAGAAACTGCGCAATCTCGGCTTCGCGGCGCTGACGCAGAGCGCCGCGCACTACGGCGACTCGCTCGTGCTGGGCGGCTGCGAAGTGTCGCCGCTCCAGCTCGCCCGCGCCGTCACCGCGCTGGCGCGCCGCGGACGGCTGATCGAGAGCCGCTTCGTCGAAAAAGAGCCGCTTTCGGAACGCGACGTCTATTCCGCCGAAAGCGCCTGGATCACCACCAACGTCCTCGCCGATCCGGCGCGGATGCCGACGCTGCTGCGATCCGTCGATCCGTCGCGCGGGCAGATCGCCTTCAAGACCGGTACCTCCTACGGCCTGCGCGACGCCTGGACGGCCGGCTGGAACGACCGCTGGTCGCTGGTCGTGTGGCTGGGGGATCCGCGCGGCGAACCGCATCCCGAACTCGTTGGCCTCGGCGCGGCCGCGCCCGCCGTGCTGAAAGCGTTCCGCGCCCTGCCGCCGGGAGGATTCGGCGCGCCGCCGGCCGGCGTGGCGCAGCGCGAAGTCTGCTCGCTTTCGGGACTGCCGCCCACTGACCTTTGCCCGCGCACCGTCAGGGAATATTTCATTCCCGGCGTCTCGCCGTCCGGCGTCTGCCCCATGCACCAGCTCGAACAGGGCAAAGTGGTGGTCGTCTGGCCGCAGGAGCTATCCGTCTACATGGAAAGCGCGCGCGAAAAGCGGACCGAGCTGACGGTCGCCTCGCCGCTGGCCGACGCCGCTTACCTGATGCACGAGGAAGACGCCAAACTGGTCTTCCGCGCCGAAGGCACCGGCGAGTTCTTCTGGTTCGTCGACGGCAAATACGCCGGCCGCGGCACGGCGGACCGGCCCTGCCTGTGGCCGATGACGCCGGGGCGTCACCGCCTTTCCGTGACCGACTCGCTGGGACGGCAGAAAGCGATCTCCTTCTCCGTTTACACGCTGGACGACAATCCCGGCCGACAGCTCCCCGATCTGGCGCCGCTCGACTGACCCGCGCCGGTCGCTTTCGCTCAAAAAAATTTCCTCTCAACAAAAAAAAGGGGCTGCCTCTTCTCGCGCTCGCGCGCGGGAAAGAGGCAGCCCCTTTTTAAATTAAGCGGCTCCGCAACAAACATCGAAGAACCGTATCATACTATTTCTTGATAAAAAGCATTGGTTTGCCGAGAGCGGCCCTTTATCGAGAAAATAGCGTCACATCAGAGAGGACAGGATGCTGGCCTTGGTGACGATGCCGAGCAAAACCCCCTCCTCGTCGACAACGGCGATGGGGAACGGCGCTTCCGCCGCGAGGGAGATGGCGTCTGCGATCAGCGTATCGGGCGTCGCGGTCTGCACGTTCCGGCAGAGCGCCTGAGCGATCGGCTGCCCCTGCCGGCGCGCCTCGATCGCCTCCCTGATCGAGAGGATCCCTGACAGGCGCAGATCATGGTCGATCACGAAAACGGAAGACAAACCGTTCATCCGCATCTCATGGATGGCGTAATCCACGCTGTTGTCCAGGCGGACGATGCTGGACGGCGTGATCATGATGTTGCGCACCGACACCACTTTCGTCTTGTCCGCGCTGTTGACGAAGTTCCGCACGTACTCGTCAGCAGGCTGCGTGCTCAGTTGTTCCGGCGTGCCGATCTGAACGACTTTCCCGTCCTTCATGATGCAGACCCTGTCTCCCATCTTGAAGGCTTCGTCGATGTCGTGCGTGATGAAGACGATCGTCTTTTTCAGTTTCCGCTGGATCTGCAGCAGTTCGAACTGCATGTCCCGGCGCACCAGAGGATCCAGCGCGGAAAACGGCTCGTCCATCAGCAGCACTTCGGGATCGCTGACCAGCGCCCGGGCGATGCCGACCCGCTGGCGCATCCCGCCGGAGAGCCGCTCGCACGGCTGATGTTCCCAGCCGTCGAGTCCCACCATGGAAATGCTCGCTTTGGCGAGGCGTTCGCGGTCTTCGCGCCCGAGCCCTTTCACCTCCAGGCCGTAGGTGACGTTTCCCAAGACGTCTCTGTGGCTCATCAGCCCGAACGACTGAAAGACCATCGCTATCTTTTCGCGGCGCAGGTTCAGCAGCTCCCTGCGGCTCATCGACTGAATATCGCGCCCCTCGAAGAGGACCTTTCCGCTCGTCGGCGTCGTCAGTCTGTTGAAACAGCGTACCGCCGTCGATTTTCCCGATCCCGAAAGGCCGATGATCACGAAAATGCTCCCCCTGAAAACCTCCAGGCCGACATCCCACAAAGCGACGGTACACCCCGTTTTTTTGTAAACCGTATCCTTGTCGGCCCCCGCCGACATCATCTTGGATGCTTCCGCGCAGTTCGGACCATAGAGCTTGGTCACGTGCTCCATCCTCAGGATCACGTCATTTCGAAGGGCTGTCATGGGCCTGTCCTCCGTCTCCATTGGGACTGTCCGCACCTTTTCCGGAGCTCATCCCCTGCGTCACCCGATCGAGCACGATCGCCAGGACGACGACGCAGCTTCCAGCCACGAGCCCGCGCCCGATCTCGATCCGGTTGACGGCGTTCAGGACTTCCATGCCGAGCCCGCGCACGCCGATCATCGAAGTCGTGACCACCATGGCCATAGCCATCATCAGAGTCTGGTTGACGCCCGCCATGATCGTCGGTTTGGCCTGGGGGATCTGCACCTTGAACAGCGTTTGCCGTCGTGTGGAGCCGAAGGCCCTGGCGGCTTCCACCACCTCTTTGTCCACCTGGCGGATCCCCAGACTGGTGAGGCGGATGACCGGAACGACGGCGTAAATGACCGTGGCGATCACGCCCGAGGCGTTGCCCGTCCCGAACAACAGCAGCGCGGGGATCAGATAGACGAACACCGGCATCGTCTGCATGGTGTCCAAAACGGGGCGGAGCATTTTATTCGCCAGATCGGAACCGGAGATCAGGATCCCGATCGGAATGCCGATCACAAGGGCGATCATCACGCTGGCCAGCACGACGGACAGCGTCACCAGCATCATCTGCCACAGTCCGGCGAAGCCGATGGCGGCGACCAGCGCGGCGTACAGGACGCCGCTGCGGAGACTCCGGCGGGCGCGCCAGACCAGGAGCGCGACCAGCAGCAGGAAGAGCGGCCACGGCACGTGCCTCAGGCACAGCAGGACGAGGCTCACGAAGCTGTTGAGCCCGCCTTTGATCAGGTCAAGAAAGGTTTCGGCGTTCACGGCGAAAGAACGCACCGTCGTGTCGATCGCCGTCGTGTTCAGTTTGAAGAATTCCGGGAATGTGAACAGCCAATCCATGATCTACCCCCTTTCGGAACGCACAAAGCGGCGCTGTCACAGAGCCGCCCTCACCTTTGCCGCCTGTTCGGGCGAGAGCCATCGATCCAGCAGTTCGGGATGCGACTTCGTCAACAGCCACTCCGCGGCCTCTTCGTAGCCGGCATTGGTGGTGTTCATATAGGCTAAAGCTTCGCTGATCATCGCGGAACTCATCTCGAATTTGGCAAGAAACGCGCAGAATTCCGGATTCGACGCGGCAAAGTCATTGCTCACCGCCACCGTCACCGTGACCGAAGGGCAGGCGCCGTATCCCTCGTGATAGCGTTCGGCGTCGTACGGCTCGTCTTCGAGAAGGACGAAATCGTATTTTCCCAGCAGCCACGTGGGTTCCCAGTAATAGGCCACGATCGGCGCCTTCTTGTCCCAGGCGGAGACCATCGCCGCGATGAGCACAGCGTCGCTGCCGCTGGCGAAATAGTTGTAACTCTTGTCCAGCCCGTAGGCCGCTATTTTTTTGTTCATGATCTCCGTGATCTCCCAGCCAACGATACCGCCGTAAATGATGCCCTTCGAGGCATCCTCCGGGTCGGGGAACAGTTCGGCATAGCGGGCCAGATCTTTTACGCTCTTCAGATCGGGACAGCGGTCGGCCACGTACTTGGGAATGTAAAAGCCCTGGCGGTTATCGTCGAAGTTCACGCCCAGTTCGGTGAAACGGCCAGCCTGCAGGTCCGGAGCGTAAGACCGAATGTTGCTGGTCCATTCCTCCATGTGAATGTCGATTTCTCCCTTCAGCAGGGCCTCATGGGAGATCGGCGTGGAACCCGGCGTTTCCTGCCACGTGTACCCGAAAACTTTTTCCGCGATCAATCCGGCCAACGCGTTGTTCAGTTTGATGGAATCCCAGCCCACGTCGGCGAATGTGAGAGCGGTTTTCTCTTTCCCCGTCTCAGTGCCGCCGGCGGCGCATCCCGCCGACACACACGGCAGGAGCATTGCCAAGAGCAGCAGCGATCTTGTCGTCTTTTTCATGATGTCCTCCTTTTCATGGGTTTCGGATCCTCCGGAGCGCCGATGGCGACGGGAGACAGACCGCCCCGAAAGCGGCCCCTCCCCAGCGCCCAGGAGTTCGCGAAGAAGCGCGTCACTCTCCGAAAAAATGGCTTCGTCCCGTCGCCCTTCAACTTTTGCAGCGGGCCTTGGGAACGCCGTCCTCCATGAGTTCGCGGACTTTATCGATATGCTGCACCCCGCACGCGACGATCAACACGTCGTTGACCTTGAATTCCGTCGACGGCTCCGGCGACAGCAAGGTTTCGTCACCCCGCCTGATCGCCACGATCGTGGCGCCGGTCTTCTGCCGAAACTGAAAATCGCGGATACTGACCCCCAGAGCGGGAAAAGTTCCGCCGATCCTGAACGTAAACATGTGCAGCCGGTCGCTGTCCCGGAAACGCTGAGTCAGTTCAAGGATCTGCCCAAGCGTCGCGTCGATGTCTCTGTTAAGCTCGTCACGCGCCGCAATCATGCCGTCAAGTCGGGCCCTGAGCGCAAGCAAGTCGTTGTCCAGCCGGCGATGCTCGACATATTCCACGGCGTGGCTCCGGGACACGACGGTCGAACCGACGTTGTCCTGCGTCGAAATGACCCCCACGTCGTTCAGATGCCAGAGCGCGCGCCTGATCGTCTCCGGAGACGCCTTGTACTGCGTCCCCATCAACGAGCGTCCGGTGATTTTCGTCCCTTCCCTGAGCTCGCCGCTGGCAATTTTGACGGCAAGATCGAAGGCGATTTTGGAATAAACGGGCTGCCCATGCCCCTTCCTCATGGAAATCCCCTCTTCTGGTGGTTTTTGTACGGCAATATCCATTGCGGAAAAATTTTTCAGAGATCGTGACAACTCATTTTAATTTATAAGTTGGCAGAATGTCAAATTCCCTTGAAGAACGCGCCGTCCCTGGCTCTCGACGGCTTCACCGTTTCATACTATTTCTTAATTAAAAAGCCGAACGCAAGGGCGCTGCGGGGGAGTCCTGTGCGACAGGACTCCCCCGCAGCGTCCAGAAAACCATGTTACAAGAATTAGGATTAGCTCCGATCCGCGGAGACGGCCTTTAAAAACGGGAGATTGCTTTTCCGATTGACGATCGGTCATTGCCCGGCATGATTTCGAAGCGGACTCTTGACAAAGTTATTGAACAATCCATTGATTAGTTAAGACAAACAGATACATTCCCGTAAATATGGACGGCCGACGCCTCAGAAGCGGGAAAGAGTTCATCGAAGAAGCAGGTTCAAAGCGTCGGGAGTCTCCTTGAAAATATTCGCGCAATTTTGACTTCTTGTCTTTGACAAGTTAAAAATTATATCTTCTTGACGACGAGCCCCGAATAAGGCATAATTATTCACATGAAAATTTTCTGTCTTTCGCCGTGCTTTCCTAACAATAAATAACATTCGGAAGAGCACCGTCGGCGATCGTTTCTTTGGACACGAACAAGACGGAAAGCGGATCGAGAAACAAAGCGGTCTGCGGGACAGACCGCGCGGCGGCGACGCGATGTCGCCATCCCGGCCCCGGCGGGCGCTGGCGGGAGACGGGACGGCAGTTTGGCTTTCAGTGCTCTTATCCTATCGAAGGAGATGGCATTACATGAAGAAAAGCACCATTCTGGCTCTCGCGGCCCTCGTTCTCGGCGTGGCGGCCAGCACCGCTTTCGCGGCCAAGGATCGTCTGATCGTCGCCGATCAGTACGACGCCACCACGATGGACCCTATCGGCCACAATGACGTTCCCAGCTCGCGCTGCTGCTTCGAGCTGTACGACACGCTGATTTTCAGAGACAGCGACGGCACACTGGTTCCCGGCCTTGCGGAGAGCTGGGAATTTCTCTCTCCCACCGAGTACAAGTTCAACCTGCGCAAGGGCGTCAAGTTCCACAACGGCGAGGAGCTGAAGGCCAGCGACGTGAGATATACGATCATGCGCGCGACCACCGACAAGGGCGCGAAGATCAAAACCTATTCGCAGAATGTGGCCGACGTCAAAGTTCTCGACGACTATACCGTTGTCATCGTTCTGAAGAAGCCGGATTATTCTTTCTTCGGCTCTCTGACCCACAGCTGGGGCTCCATCATCAACGAAAAGGCGACTGAGGCCGCCGGCGACAGCTATGGCACCCCGGGATCCGCTCCCGTAGGGACGGGGCCTTTCAAGTTTGTCGAATGGCAGAAGAGCAATAAGTACGTTCTGGAGCGCTTCGACGATTTCTGGGGCAAGAAGCCTTCCTACAAGTATCTCGAAGTGCGCGCGATCCCCGAGCCCACGAACCGCACGATCGAGCTTGAAACCAAGGGAATCGACATTGCCTATCCCATCATCGGCAACGACATCAACCGCATCCGCGACAACGATCAGTTGACGCTCTACAAAGAGCCGCAGTCCTCGATCACATACCTTGGCTTTAACTGCACAAAGGCCCCCTTCAGCGACGTTCGCGTCCGCAAGGCCATCAGAGCCGCCCTCGATACGACGCTGATCCACAAGGCCGTGTGGGAAAAACTGGCGAAGGTCGGTATGGTTCCCACCACGCTGGTCCCCATCGCCATCACTTATTCGATCGGCAACGAGGTGCCTGAGCACAAGCAGGATCTTGAGCTGGCCAAAAAGCTTCTGGCCGAAGCGGGATTCCCCAATGGCTTCAACTGCGAGATTTGGACGAACGAGCGCAAGGAACGCATCGACATGGCGCAGATCATGCAGGCTCAGCTTGAAGAGGTCGGCATCAAGGCCGAGATCAAGGTTTTGGAGTGGGGCGCTTATCTGAACGGCCTGCAGGAAAAGAAGCACGACATGTTCGAACTGGGTTGGGTCTCTTCCGTGCCCGATCCCAACTTCGCCATCAGCGGTCTGCTGGAGACGAACGCCGGTTCCAACTACACCTTCAGTTCCGACCCCAAGCTTGACGAACTTCTCGCCAAAGGCCGCGAGACGCCCGACGGACCGGAGCGCGCCGAGGTTTACAAGCAGGCTCAGCTGGAGATCAACGATTATTGTCCGATGGTCTTCCTGCACAACGACGAGTCGGTTGCCGGTTCGCAGAAGAACGTCAAAGGTTTCAAGCCCGCCGGCAATGAAACTCATTCGTTCCGTGACGTGTATTTCGAGGACTAATATCGATATCAGAGATCACAGCCTTTGCTGTGGCGTCCTGTGAGAGTAAACAGGGGAAATTTCCCAATTTCCCCTGTTTTTTTGATTGTGAGTCACTTCCTCTGGAACAACGTTCCTCTGTGGGGTTCTTTTCGCCCCGATCCTATTTTTACGAAAGGCAGGTCAGATTATGTTACGCTACATCTTTCGCCGCGTGCTCTTTCTCATCCCAGTGCTTGTCGGCGTAGCTTTTTGCGTCTTTCTGTTGCTGTACCTGACCCCCGGCGATCCGGCCAAGATGGTGCTTGGCGACCTTGCAACGGAGCAGGCAATTCAGGAGTTCAGAGAAAAAGAAGGCCTGAACGACCCCTTCTGGATCCGTTTCGGCAAATACATCTACAAGGCTGTCGTTAAAGGCGACATCGGCCGCTCCTATTCCTCCAAGACCCCTGTCATGAAAGAGCTGATGGCCGCTTTTCCAGCGACGATCAAACTGTCCGGTTTTGCAATGATCATCGCCGTTATCATCGGCCTTCCGTGCGGAATTATATCCGCCATCAAGCAATACTCGGTGTTCGATACGATCACCATGATTTTTGCCATGATCGGTCTGTCGATGCCGGTATTCTGGCTGGGCTTGCTGCTGATCCTGCTGTTTTCCGTCAAGTTGCGCTGGCTTCCTTCGTCAGGCTTCGACACGTTCAAGGCAATGATCCTACCCTCGTTTGCGCTGTCGGCACAGGCTATCTCCATGGTGACGCGTATGACCCGCTCCTCGATGCTCGAGGTCATCCGCGCCGACTACATCCGCACGGTGCGCGCCAAGGGACAGACCGAACGCGTCGTCATCTGGGGCCACGCGCTGCATAACGCGCTGATCCCCGTCATGACGATTGTCGGCCTGCAGTTTGGGCATCTGCTCTCCGGCGCAATGCTGACCGAGTCGATCTTTGCCGTTCCCGGACTGGGACGTCTGATGGTCACATCGATTATGGCCCGCGATTATCCTATGGTTCAGGGCGCCGTGCTTTTCGTCGCAACAGCGTTCAGCATTGTCAACCTGTTGGTTGACATTCTCTATGCCTATGTCGATCCGCGTATTAAGGCGCAATACAAATAGAGGAGGCTCATACGATGGCCGAATTGAACGTCACAGAGACTCAAGTACGCAAACAGCGCGGCCCCTTCGCTGAAGTCATGCACCGCCTGAGCAAGAGTCCGTTGGCTATGTTTGGGCTGGGTTTTATCCTGCTTTTGGTGTTCTGCGCTGTCTTTGCCAATTGGCTGGCGCCTTATCCTTTTGCCAAACAGAATCTTCTCCATATGTTTGAATTGCCGTCCGCCCAATACTGGCTCGGCACCGACGAGTTTGGGCGCGACATTCTCAGCCGCCTGATCTTCGGCGCGCGCGTGTCGCTGCAGGTCGGTTTCATCGCCGTCGGCATTTCGCTGGTCGTCGGCGGCCTGCTCGGCGCGTTCGCCGGCTTTTACGGCGGCACGCTCGACAACGTGATCATGCGCGTCATGGACGTGCTGCTGGCTATTCCTCAGACGCTACTGGCGATCGCCATCGCCGCAGCCCTTGGTCCTGGTCTGTATAACTTGATGATCGCCGTCGGCATTTCCGCCGTTCCCAACTACGCGCGCATCGTGCGCGGTTCGGTGCTCTCGATCCGCGGCATGGAGTACGTCGAAGCGGCCCGCGCCGTCGGCTCTTCCGATCTGCGCATCATCCTGCGCCACATCATTCCCAACAGCATGGCCCCGATCATCGTCCAGTCCACGCTGGGCGTCGCCTCGGCGATCCTCAACGCGGCCGGGCTGTCGTTCATCGGGCTGGGCATCCAGCCGCCCAATCCCGAATGGGGCGCCATGCTCTCCGGCGGGCGTCAGTACATCCGCGACTTCCCGCATCTGACGCTCTATCCCGGCCTGGCCATCATGCTCACGATTCTGGCCCTGAACTTCCTCGGCGACGGTCTTCGCGACGCCCTGGATCCCAAGCTGAAGCGCTAAGGAGGAGCCGCTCATGTCCGAAAACAAAGATTTGCTCCTCGAGATCAAGGATTTGACGATCCACTACGTCACCGAGAGCGGCCGCGTCCACGCCGTCGAAGGTCTGAACCTCAAACTGGCGCCCGGCGAGACGCTGGGCTTCGTCGGCGAAACCGGCGCCGGCAAGACGACCACCGCGCTGGGCATCATGCGCCTGCTGCCCATGCCGCCCGCCAAGATCATTTCCGGCGACATCGTCTTCGAAGGCGAAAGCCTGCTCAGCAAGCCCGAAAGCCAGATGCGCGCCATCCGCGGCGGCAAGATCGCGATGATCTTCCAGGATCCCATGACTTCGCTCGATCCCGTCGTCCCCGTCGTCGAGCAGATCGCCGAAATGGTGGAGCTGCATCAGAAAGGCACCAAGGCCGACGCGCTCAAACGCGCCGGCGACATGCTCGAGCTGGTCGGCATCCCCCGCGAGCGCGGCGTCGCCTTCCCGCACCAGTTCTCGGGCGGCATGAAGCAGCGCGTCGTCATCGCCATCGCGCTGGCCTGCGACCCGACACTGCTGATCGCCGACGAACCGACCACGGCTCTGGACGTGACGATTCAGGCGCAGGTGCTCGAACTGATGCACGAGCTCAAGGAAAAGTTCAGGACGTCCATGATCATGATCACCCACGACCTGGGTATCGTCGCCGAGATGTGCGACAAGGTGGCCATCATGTACGCCGGGCGCGTCGTCGAGTACGGCACGACCGAAATGATCTACAACAACCGCCTGCACCCCTACACGGAAGGGCTGTTCAACTCGCTGCCCGACCTCGAATCGGAGCAGGAAGAGCTGAAAGTCATCCACGGCCTGATGCCCGATCCCACCAATCTGCCCTCGGGCTGCTGTTTCCATCCCCGCTGCCCCTACGCGACGGAGGACTGCTCCAAAAACGCGCCGGAAATGACCGAAGTGGTTCCCGGACATTTCGTCGCCTGCCCCGTGCGCACGGCGGCGCTGAAGAACGACTAAAGGAGGCCGATGACTATGACTGAACAGCTGAACACCCAGCCAATGGTAGTTGTCAACCACCTGAAGAAGTACTTCAACACGCCGCGCGGTCTGCTCCACGCGGTCGACGACGTTTCGTTCTTCGTCAACCGCGGCGAGACGCTGGGATTGGTCGGCGAATCCGGCTGCGGCAAGTCGACGCTGGGCCGCGCCATGATCCGCCTGCTGGAACCCACGTCCGGCGAAGTGAAGTTCTGGGGACGCGACATCGTCGGCCTGAGCAAGGGCGAAATGAAGGAAATGCGCAAGAAGGTCCAGATCGTCTTCCAGGACCCCTATTCCTGTCTGAACCCCCGCCTATCCGTTTCCGAGCTGATCGCCGAACCGCTGATCGTCAACAAGTTCTGCGCCAGTCGCAAGGAAATGAACGACCGCATCACCAAATTGATGGACACGGTCGGTCTGGCGCGCCGCCTGATCGGCGCCTATCCCCACGAACTGGACGGCGGCCGCCGCCAGCGTATCGGCATCGCCCGCTCGCTGGCGCTCGATCCCGAGTTCATCGTCCTCGACGAACCCGTTTCCGCCCTCGACGTGTGCATCCAGGCGCAGGTGCTCAACCTGCTCAACCAGCTGCAGAAGGAGAACAACTACACCTACGTGTTCATCTCCCACAATCTCAGCGTCGTCAAGCACCTCTCCGACCGCATCGCCGTCATGTACCTGGGCAAGATCGTGGAGCTGACGGACTACAGGACGACCTTCAAGAAGCCGCTGCACCCCTACACGCAGGCGCTGCTGTCGGCCATTCCCATCCCCAAGGTGGGACAGAAGCGCGACCGCATCATCCTCGAAGGCGACGTCCCCAGCCCCGTCAATCCGCCCAAGGGCTGCCGCTTCGCGGGCCGCTGCCGTTTCGCCCAAGACGTCTGCCGCCAGCAGTCGCCCGAGCTGAACGAGTACGAGCCGAACCATTTCGTGGCCTGCCATTTCACCGGCAAGATCCAGTACGCCCGTTAAATACGTTCCGACAAAGGGCCTGTGACGCGCACAGGCCCTTTTTTGATGACGCCGTTTTTTTGCGGTAGAATAGTTCCGCGCCGCCAATTTTTCGCTGATCTTTCGAAGGAGGATCTTTATATGTCTTCACTGGTTGATCGTTTTATCCGCTACGTCAAAATCAACACGCAGTCGGCCGAAGGGCAGAATTGCGTGCCCAGCACGCCCTGCCAGCACGATCTGGCCAAAGCTCTCGGCGAAGAGCTGCGTTCGTTCGGCCTCGGCGACGTGACGGTCACCGAAAACGCGTACGTCTGCGCGGTCCTGCCCGCCAACTGCGAAGGCGCGCCCGCCATCGGCTTTTGCGCCCACATCGACACGGCCCTCGAAGTGACCGGCAAGGACGTCAAGCCCCGCCTCGTCGAAAACTACGACGGCGGCGACGTCGTGCTCAACGCCGCGGAAAACGTGGTGCTGTCGCCGAAAGTTTTTCCCGAGCTGAACGACCACAAGGGCGAGACGCTGATCGTCACCGACGGCACCACGCTGCTCGGCGCCGACGACAAAGCCGGCGTCGCCGAGATCATGACCGCCGTCGAATACATGACGCGGCATCCCGAATTCAAACACGGCAAGATCGTGGTCTGTTTCTGCCCCGACGAGGAGATCGGCCACGGCGCCAAGTTCTGGGATCTGGAAAAATACGGCGCCGACTTCGCCTACACCGTCGACGGCGGCGGCACGGGGACCTTCTCTTACGAGACGTTCAACGCCGCCCAGGCGCACGTGAAGATCAAGGGCGTCGCCGTCCATCCCGGCACCGCCAAGAACAAGATGATCAACGCCGCCATGGTGGCCATGGAGTTCGCCGCCTCGCTGCCGCCCGCCGAGACGCCGCCCCACACGGAACTGTACGAGGGGTACTACCATCTGACCGAGATCACAGGCGGCGTGGAAGAAGCGGAAATGACCTACATCATCCGCGACCACGACACCGCCAAATTCGAGGCGCGCAAGGAACATTTCCGGCTGCTCGTGCGCCAGCTCAACGAACGCTGGGGCCGCGAACTGGCCGAGCTGGAAATGCACGACCAGTACTACAACATGGCCGTGCCGCTGCAGAAGCGCATGGACATCGTCAAGACCGCGCTGAAAGCCTACGAGATGGCCGGCGTCACGCCGAAAATCATCGCCGCCCGCGGCGGCACCGACGGCTCGCAGCTCTCCTTCCGCGGCCTGCTCACGCCCAATCTCTTCATCGGCGGCTACAACTGCCACGGCAAGTACGAATACGCCGTGGTCGGCGCCATGGAAAAATGCGTCAAGGTCATCCTCAACATCGTCCAGCTCTACGCCGAAGGCAAACAGGTCAAATAAACGGCGCGCCCAACAAACGAACCGCCCCGCTGAAATTTCAGCGGGGCGGTTCGTTTGCTTTTCGCTTCTCTATGAAACGCGCGGAAGAAACGATTTTACTGCGCCGCGGGCAGGAACGCGCCCACCATTTCGGCGTTGGGCGTCACTTCGAGCACGAGCGTATCGGCGTCGGCGTTGACCAGGTTGATCGCGTCGACCATGCCCATGTTGTCCAGCACCATGGAGACGATGCCCTTTGCCTCGTCGTCGCCGCCCAGCGCCGGCACGATGCTGTCGCCGAAGTCGGCGAACAGCTTCTTCAGCACGGGCTGCAGGACTTTGACGTCGAAGCCGAGCGCCACGTTGCGGGGCTCGAGCGCCGCCGCAAGGCCGGAAGCCGCTTCCGCGGCCTGACCGAACTGATCGGCGTTCATGCCGGCGATCAGCAGGCCCTTCTCGCCGCTGGCGACGAGGACCGAGACGGGCGCGGCGAACGTGAAGCCCTTCCAGCCGTCCGTATCGTAGGCGGCCGGTTCGCCGGCCACCATCTTGCCCTGCTCGGCGAGCATGTTGGCAAGCGCGGCCGCCTTGGCGGCGTCGATGTCGGACACGTGCAGGTACAGGCCGGGGATTTCGCCCGCCATGGGCGCGGCCAGCTTGCCGGCCACGCCGAGCGTGACGTTGCCGCGCAGGATCTTGACGACGTCCGCCCATTCAAGGCCGACGGCGCCGATCGCCTCGTTGATCTCGGATTCGGCTTCCTTGAGCATGTCCGCGTCGGCGATCAGGTCGGCGAGCTTGAAGTTCTCCGGCAGGAAGGACGCGGACAGGTTCAGCAGCGCGGCCAGGGGCGAAGAGCCGAAGACCAGCGGCGCTTTGGCCGCGGCGCCCCCGTTGAGCACGGCGCGCAGATCTTTGCCGATCAGGGCGCCGATCTCGTCCACCAGGTTGCTCCACAGCATCGCCTTCACGGACGTCGCCGTGTCGTCAAGCCCCAGCTCGAGGCTGAGCGGCTGCGGCAGCGCGGCGTCCATCTTGGCCAGCGTCTCCGCCGAGATCTGCATCTGCACCCAAATGTTGGCGGGCGTATGGGCCGTCACCAGGGCGCTGCCCTCGGGAGCACCGGCCATCACAGCCAGATTGGCGGGGTCGCCGCTCGCGCCGATCAGGTACTTGGCGCCGTCGCGCTCCAGCGTCGCCAGATAGATCAGGCCAATGGAGCTGTCCTCGGAGTCCACCGTGCCCAGCGGCGTGACGGTCGTGCCTTCGGGAGCGGTCACCGTGAACTCGGGCGCCTTGAAATTGCCGGCGGCCGCAAAATCCTCGGCGGTCAGGGGCATTTTCATCTCCGCCGCCAGAGCCAGCCTGCCGACTTCGTCGAGGCTCGGTTTCAGACCGATGCGCGCGTCGAAGCTGCCGGCCTTGTCGGCGTAGTTCTTCAGCTGCTCGGCGGGCAGCATCTTCATGGCGCGCATCAGCAAGGAATCAGCCGGCTTGCTCAGCAGCGCCTGAGCGTCGCGCAGACCGAACGCCCCCCAGTCGCCGCCGTTGACCAGACCGGTCGTCAGATCGCCGGGGCGGGGAGCCGCGAACGCGGAAGACACAAGGAGCGCCAGCGCCGCCACCGCGGCCGGAACGGAACGGAATTTCTTCATAAGACATTCCACCTTTCAAATATTCGTCTCGCCCTGCGGCAAGAAACACATCAGCCCTCCTTACGAAAGGCGCACTACCGAGTTGAATCTTATCATTCCGAAACCTTTTCCTCAATGCATAATATTAAATAAAATACTATCTAAAACGGCATATTCTTGGTGTTTTTTCGCGTCGCACGGAGCTCCGGCGCGCCGCCGCCATCCGTATCCTACCATGAAACGAGACGCCCGCATCACCCGAGAGGGTGAAATTTCCGCGCCGGGGCTGCGACAGAAAATCCGGGCCGGCTGCCCAGCAGCCGGTCCGGATTGAACGCAACAGTTACGCTTTGTTTTTCAACGTCATCTTTTGAAGCAGATACATCGCCGCGCCGACGCCGGCGCCGACCACGTCGGTGATCCAGCCGGGCTGGATCAGCAGCAGCGAAGCGGCGAAGATCACGGCGCGCTCGAACAAATTCAGATTGCGCAGCCAGTACCCTGCCGCCGCGAAGGACAGCAACACCGTACCGACGATCGCCGTCGCGGCCGGCACAGTGGTGTTGGCGACGGAGGCGTTGATCATCAGCAGCTCGGGGCTGTAGACGAAGAAATAGGGAATCAAAAATCCGGCTACGGCCAGACGCAGGGCGGTAAAACCGGTGCGCATCGGGTTGGCTCCGGCGATGCCGGCGCCGGCGTAGGCCGCCAGCGCCACCGGCGGCGTCAGGTCGGCGATGATGCCGTAGTAGAAGATGAACATGTGCGCCGCCAGCACGGGCACGCCGAATTTCTGAATGGCGGGCGCGGCCATCGAGGCCAGCACGATGTACTTGGCGGTCGTGGGCAGCCCCATGCCCAGCAGGATCGACGTGATCATCGTCAGCACCAGCGTGAAGAACAGATGCCCGCCGGCCAGCGAGACGATGCCGTTGGCAAGCTTCAGGCCGATGCCGGTCAGCGTCACGGAGCCGATCACGAGGCCGGCGCAGGCGCAGGCCGCGGCGACGCCGAGGGAGCTGCGGGCGCCTTCGTCGAAAGCGGCGATGATGTCGCTCAGCTTCATGCGCGTGTTCTTGCGGCACATGGCCACGGCCACCGTCCAAAGGATGCTGTAGAACGCGGCCTTCAGCGGCGTATAGCCTTTGATCAGCATGTAAACGATGACGAACAGCGGAATGAGCAGATGCCCGCCGGCCAGGAAGATCTTCTTCGTGTTGGGCAGCTGCTCTTTGGGCAACCCCCGCAGGCCGAGGCGTTTGGCTTCCATGTGGATCATGATGAACACCGCCATGTAGTAGAGCAGGGCGGGAAGCACGGCGGCAATGGCGATCGTGATGTAGGGCACGCCGATGAAATCGGACATGATGAAAGCCGCCGCCCCCATGATCGGAGGCATCAGCTGGCCGCCCGTGGACGACGCCGCCTCGACCGCGCCGGCGAAGTGCGGCAGATAGCCGATGCTCTTCATCAACGGGATCGTGAACGTTCCCGTCGTCACCGTGTTGGCCACGGAACTGCCGGAAATCGTGCCGAAAAACGCCGACGAGATGACGGCCACTTTGGCCGGGCCGCCGACCTGATGGCCGGCCGCGGCAAGGGCCAGATCGATGAAGAACTTGCCCAGCCCGGTCTTGTTCAGGAAAGCGCCAAACAGGATGAACATAAAGACGAAGGTCGAAGAAACGCCGACGGGCGAACCGAGAATCCCTTCAGTGGTCAGGTACATATGATTGACGATGCGCGTCCAGCTGAAACCGCGGTGAGCGAGGAAGCCGGGCATGACCTTGCCGAAATGGGCGTAGAGCACGAAGGCCAGCGCGACAAGCACGATCGGCAGGCCGACGATACGGCGCGCCGCTTCGAACGTGAACAGAATCGCCAGAGCGCCGAAGATCAGGTCGAGCGTCGTCGGCAGCCCGCCGCGGTACAGAATCGCCTCGTAATTGACGACAAGATAAATCATCGTCGAACCGGCAAGAGCGGCCAGCAGCACGTCGAGCCAATGCATCGTCTTTCTGGAGAACGACGCGAACGAAGGATACAGCAGGAAAATCAGCACGAACGTGAAGAACACGTGCAAGGGACGCTGAATCTGGGCCGGCAGCACGCCAAAACCGGCCGTATAGAACTGGAACAGAGAAAAGACGATGCAGATGAGCTTGATCGCCTTGCCCCAGAAGCCGTCCGGACGGCGATAACGCGATTCCGTGTCGTACTTTTCGAGATTTTCCTGGACTGCGCTCTGGTCGCCGGCCACCGTGTCGGCATTCAGTTGCTTTTTCTCCTGCAGCAGCTCCGTCGCGCCTGACTCTTTCCTCATTTCATCCATATTCCCATACCCCCTTATACTCTCCACAGCATGTTCCGACATTTAAACTTCAGCAGTTCGGACAGATTTCCTTCGTGGACCGAGAACGTCAGCGGCTTCCCCGGAGCGGACACCCACTGTTTCAGCTTGAATTCATCCGTACCGACAAACAGCGTGTGATCCGCCGCGACCTTGCTGATGCGGTAGGTCACGGCGGGGAGCCTCAGATGGAAGCCCCTGATGCGATACGCGCCGTCCTCGACCGTGAACGTCTGGCCATCCAGAGGCCCCGTCGGCAGCCCCGCGCCCATCATGTCGTAAACCGTTTCGCGCAGAATGGAGCAGTCCGGGGCGATCTCGTAGATCTCGTCCACCGGGCGCCGCGCCACCGAATGGATAAAACGCACCGTGTAGCGCTCTCCCAGCTTTACCGGACGCAGATAAACCACCGCTCCCCGTTCATCCGTCACGGTCAGATACTGCTGCGGCACGCAAAACAGGATCCCCGCGACAGCCACAAGCGAAAAGATGAAAAGAGACACACGCCCCAGGGATTTTTTCATGTTCACGTCCTCTCGTCCTCTCGTCCTCTCGTCCTCTCCTCCGCACGCCGCCGGCAGAATGAAAAGCCGCGCTTTTTCCTGAAAAAGCGGAAGGAGCCTTCCGACTCCTTCCGCTTGGGAAAGCTCCAGACTTCCGAGCCCTGCCTACTTGACCAGGCCGACCTCCTTGTAATACTTGAGGGCGCCGGGGTGAATGTCAAGCGTCATGCCGTCGAGAGCGTGCTCGAGCGTCAGATTCTTGCCCTTGGCGTGCGCGTTGCCAAGCGCTTCGAGGTTCTCGAAAATGGCCTTGGTGACGGCGTAGGCCTCGTCTTCCGACATGTCGCGGCGGGCCACAAGGCAGGCCTGCACGGCGATGGTCTCGACGTCGTGGTCAAGGCCGCTGTACGTGCCCTTCTCGATCACGGCCGGAGCGAAGAACGGATACTTGGCGATGATGTCGTCGCGAAGCTTGCCCTTGATCTCGAGGAACCGCAGCGGCTGAGACGTGACGATCTCCTGAATGCCCGAGTTGGGCGCGCCGGTCGTGAAGGTGAAACCGTCGATCAGGCGATCCTTGAAGTGCGACGTCGCCTCGGCGTAGGACAGGAAGTGAGGCGTAAACCCTACGTAATTGGCGCCGTCAAACAGGCCGATCTCGCCGAAAATCTGGCGGGCGTTCGCTTCGTTGCCGGAGCCGGGCGCGCCGACGGAAATATTCTTGCCCTTGAAGTCCTCCAGCGACTTGATGGCGCTGTCGGCGTTGACGGCAACCTGAATGTGCTCGGGATAAATGCGGCAGATGCCGGTCACGTTCGCCAGCGGCGCCTTGAAGAACATCACGCCGCGCTTGGCGTAATCGGCAGTATCGTTCTGCACCAGAGCCAGGTCGATGTCGCCGGCGTTGAGCAGATTCAGATTCTCGACGGAAGCCCCCGTCGCCTGGGCTACGCAGGCAACCTTGCCGCCGGAATGGTCGGTGATGATCTGGGAGATGGCGCCGCCCAGAGGATAATAGGTCCCCGACGTGCCGCCCGTGCCCATGATGAACTGGCTGGCCGCGAAAGCCGTTGAAGCGGCAAAAAGCCCCGCGAGCGCAACTGCCAAAACTCTTGATTTCTTCATGCGTATCCCCTCCACAGAATAAGATATGAATCTTCAGAGAAATGAATCTTCCTCTTGGCGTTATTATACATTTTTAACCCGGCTTTGAGAAGTCCCCGAACCAAAGTATACAATAGCAAACGTCCCTTGTATGAGAGACATTTCAAGCGGCGTTATGCGATTTCCTGTCGTGTTATTCCTCCCCGACGGCGCGGCGAGTTCCACATTTTACAGAACATTCCCCACGAGAATGTCAGCTTCTATAAAATCACGCGGTATTATATGCGTCGCGGCGTCTCCGCCACGACTCGCGAAACCGACGCCCGGAATATTCCCGGCGCGGAGATGAAAGAGCCTCGACCGGGGCGCCTCGCTCCATTGCGGCAAACCCTTTCGGCAACGGGAAATCATGCTCCCCAAAGGATCCCGGCGCCGCCGCAAACAACAAAGCGCGGAGAACCGTCGGTTCTCCGCGCTTTGTTCATCGATCGATATCCGGATCGCGTTTTTCCGCTAGAAGCCGACGGCCGCTCCCAAACGGCGGCTGTCGGCGCCGCCGTTGAGGAACTTGTCGGTGCCCTTGGCGTTCCAGTTGAACATGATGCCCTGGGCGCCGCCCGTGTACAGCGGTTCCTGCAGCGAGATCTTGTAGCCCATCAGTTCGAGCGTGTCAAGAAGCGCTTTGTCGTAGCGATCGTTTTCGGTTCTCATTTCGTTGCCGCTCTGATTATGGAAGCGCGCCGCTTCGATCGCCTCGTCCATCGTCATGCCGTGGTCGACGGCGTTCATGATGCACTGGGCCACGGCGGTGATGATGCGGGTCGCTCCGGGCGAACCGATGCTCATGAAAGGACGCCCTTCGGGATCGAGCACGATCGTGGGACTCATGCAGGACAAAGGACGCTTGCCGGGTTCGGGGGCGTTGACGCTTTCCGGATTGGAAGCGAAGTCGTCCATCTCGTCGTTGATCAGGAAACCGTACTCGGGCACGAACACGGAAGACCCCATGAAGAAGTTGATCGTGTTGGTCGAAGTGACGACGTTACCGAACTGGTCGGCCACGGAGAAGCTGGAAGTCGAGAAACGCTCGTCTCCCATGCCGCCGAGGAAAGAAGTCTTCTCCGCCGTGTCGTACTTCCAGGGATCGCCCGCTTCCGGCTTGTCGACGATCGCGTCGGTGATCCTGCCGGCTTCTTCCTTGGCGTATTCCTTGGACTGCAGCCCCGCCAGCGGGACTTTGGCGTAAGCCGTGTCGGCCATGTACTTGCTGCGGTCGGCGAACATCATCTTCGTCGCCTCGCCGAAGACATGAACCTTCTTCGCGGACTTGAATCCCAGGTTCTTCACGTCGTAGTTTTCCATGATGTTGAGCAGCTGGACCACATGCGTGCCGCCGGACGACGCGGGAGGCACGGAATAAATCCGGTAGCCCCGATAGGTGCCGACGACGGGCTTGCGAACGTACATCCGATAGCTGGCAAGATCCTCCATGGTCATCTTGCCGCCGGTACGCTCCACGGCCCTGCAAATGGCCTCGCCGATCTCGCCCTTGTAGAACACGTCGATCCCCTTCTCGGCGATCAGGCGGAACGTTTTGGCCAGCGCCGGCTGTTTCAGAAGCGTGCCGCCCTCGATGGGCAGTCCGACCTCGTCGAAGAAAGGCAGCGTGCCGGGTTCGTTGAACTGGTTCAGCGTCTCGAAATGGTCCTGAATGAATCCCTTCTGGGCCGGGTCGGTGACGAAACCTTCCTCGGCCAGACGGATGGCTGGTTCGGCAACTTGGGCAAAGGTCATGGTGCCGTAGTTCTCGAGCGCGTAGGTCATGCCCTTCAGCCAGCCGGGCACGCCGACGGACTTGCCGCCGTAGGCCGACCACTTTTCCTTCTTGGCCTGCTCGGACGCGAACATATCCTTGGTGGCCGAAGCGGGAGCCTGCTCGCGGTAATCGAGGCAGATCACGTCTTTCGTCTTTTCCGAATAGAAGGTCATAAATCCGCCGCCGCCGATACCGGACGCGTTGAATTCCACGACGTTCAGCGCCAGAGCCGTGGCGACCGCCGCGTCGATAGCATTGCCGCCCTTCTGCAGGATCTCGACGCCGGCTTTGGCCGCCAGTTCGTGCGCCGCAGCCACCATGCCATGTTCGGCGTAAACATCCTTAACCTCCGCGGCGCCGGCCCCGCATGCAGCAGCGGCGACCAGAGCCAATGCCAACGTTGCGCCCAACTTCTTCATACCATTCCCTCCTTTGTATTTTGAGGCTGCAAAGCGCTCCGCAGCCTTGAAACCCAACTCCATAAAACAACTACCTCGCCGGAGCCAGCCAGGCGCCGAGCCCTTTTTCGTTGATCTCTTCATACGAAGGGATGCCCTCCACGACGATTTCCTTGCCGGGGCGCACGTCGCCAAGCAGTTCGATGTACTTGCTCATGGCTGCGACGTGGCGAGCCGTCCTCAATTCAAGCGGCTGCCGATCCTCGTAGGGGATGAACAGCACGCCGAGCTTGGCGGCTTTCATGTAGGCCTTGTCGTGCCCCGTGAGCACCAGCGCCTCATCGGTGTGGCCGCGCAGACGCCCCTGCGCCGGATTACCGGCTTCCATCAGGATCGGGATCACATTCGGACAGTGATCTCCCCACTCGCGGTGGCTCAAACCGCGGAAGTTCACCGGCGAAGGTTCGAGCCGCATGGGAATGCCCATCATCTCGAGTTCCATCGTGACCATCGCGGCCAGCTCCATGGAATGTTCATGGGCGACCGTCGCATTGATGACGGGGTATTCCGGCGAAGCTTCATGAAGGTCGAACGCCAGATCGACGTTTTCCTTGTTCAGCAGTTCGACGATGGCGAGGCCGACCAGCTGCGTCAGGCCGTCGTTCCTCGTGCCGGGATAGGAGCGGTTCAGATTGCTGCGCGAACCGCCATCGAGTTTCTGACCGGAAGGATAGTGGATATATACATCGGGCTCCGGCCACTGGTCGATTGGATTGGTGGCGCGCGAACCGTACTTGAACACCCGCGCCTTTCCTCCTTCCTGAGGAATGTGGAAGCGCTGGGGGGCCGCGTCTTGAGGCGAGTTGTGAGTGAACGCCGACATATTGGCGCAGGGCAGCACGATCAGACGCCCCTTCTTCACCTGCGCGCGCTCAAGGTACATGACGGCGCCCATATAGCCGGCAGGCTCGTTAGGATGCGTGCCGCCCATGACGAAGACCGTGCCGCCCTCCTCGGCCCCCTTCTGAATGTAAACGGGGGTGTCGCCGTGAGTCCCCTTCAAGGCGGGTTCCCATTCGGACAGCGCATGCCGCTCGAAGCCCGGCGCCGGATACAAGACATCCGCCTTCCACATGGACATGAACGACTGCGCCGTCAGCCAGCAGATCAGTCCGATCAGAGCGCACAGCACGACAGCCGTGAGAGGACTGCCTTTGACCTTATAGCTCTCTTCCATCGCGCCGGCCTCCTTACTTGATCATGAGCAGACGGAGGACCAGCGGTATAAGCACCATCGCGCCGGTGACCTGCTTCCAGAACGAGCGCTCTTTGAACATGCAGCGCAGCACGAAGAGCAGCACGAAGAGCACGATCCCTCGGTAGATTAGCGTCATCAGGCTCTCCCTCCCTACTTGAGCAAAGCAGCGATATCGTTGCTGTAGACGATGATCAGAATGCCCCAGACGTCGAGGATAAAGCTCGGCCAGAGACACTTTTTGAGGATCCTGAAATAGTTCTCCTCGTCGACCACCTGCGCGGCGAAAATACCGGCCAGCGCCGTCGGCGGCATCAGATCGCCCAGCGCAGCCACAAGGCTGAGCGCCGCCGCGACGACGACCGAATCCTTGCTGAGCATGGCCAGCAGGCAGGGAACGCCGAGCACCGAAGAGGAACCGAAGGACGAGACCGCTCCGAACAGCGGGATGATCAGCGCGATGCCGAGATAGAGCGTCCAGCTCGGCAGGCTCAGCGTCGAGACGACAATAAAGCCTTGCACGCCGATCAGCGTCATGATCTGGATGAACATGCCCACGCCCATGAGGATGCCGAGCACGGGCAGACAATCGTTGACCGCCTCGGTAACCGTGTCGACGAAGTTCCATTTCACTCCCGCGAAGAATCCCGCCGCCGCGGAAACGAGGAAGATCAGCGGCATGCCAAGCCCCGGCCAGACGGAAGCCAGCGCCTGCTCGACGACAAACAGCGCAACCAGCACGATCACGGGCAGAGCGAGGCGGAAACCGAGCTTCTCGCGCTCCATCGTTTTCAGGTGCTCTTCAAGGGCCTGCGTGTCTTCGCCCTTGCGGATCGCGGGATAGATCATCGTCAGCGCGTAGACGACCGCCAGCGGCATCGTGCAGACCAGCAGCGGCAGCGCGAACCCCACGTAAGGGATATCGACGCCGGCGCAAATGATCATCGCGGGGATACTGATCGGCGGCGCGATCATGCCCAGCAGGGCAGCCATGGAGATGATCGCGCCCGTCTTGACCTTGTCGACTCCCAGCGCCCTCAGCACCGGCGCGACCAGCGCTCCCGTGGTCAGCACGGAAGCCGTGGAAGATCCGGTGATCATGCCGGGCACCATGACGATCAGCATCAGGCCGATGCTGAGCAGCGCCGGGAAACGGCGGAACCTGCGAATCAGCCATGCCGACAGCGCGTCAAGCAGGCCGATCCTGAGGATGACCTTCATGAAGATCATGGCCGTGGCGATCACAAGGATCGTGTTCAGATAGCCGAACTGGCCTTCCACAAAATGACGGAGCGGGAACCCCTCGCCGCCAACCAGCGCGCCCACGATCGCGGCTGAAGCCATGGCCACGGCGATAGGCAGCTTCCAGCAAAAAGCGCCAAAAGCGAAAACTGCGATCATGAGGAAGGTATAAAAACCTTCCGGCCAGAACCACTCCATGGGCGCGCCTTACTGGGCCGCGTTCCAGTCGGCGAGGATCTTCCCCAGCGGCTCCTTTGTTCCCTTCACGTTGGGAGCGGTCTGGATGACGATCTTCCTTTCGTCGGCGTACTTGTCGAACACCTCGTCGGAGTTGCCGCCGTCGACGACGATCATGCCGTCGGCGTAAGGAGCCGCCGCGTTGATGAACAGGTCGGACAGAGTGCCGCGGCGTCCCTCGCCGCCCACGTGCATGATCAGGACCTTCACGCCCTTCTTTGCGGCCGCGTCCAGCAGGGCCTTCGCACGCGCCACTTCTTCTTCCTTGTCGATGCCCGCCGCGCCAAGCCCCTTGGAACTGCCGCCGACGACGGCGACCAGTACCTTTTGGTTCTGCAGCGCTTCGGGCCTCATCAGCGCATCATAATCGGGAACCACCTTCAGGGCGCGCATAACCACTTTCACCATCATCGCATCGGGTCCCTGGCCGATTGAGGTCAGGGCCACGTCGGCGGCGCAAGCGGCCGTCGCCAGGGTAAACACGGCGATCATCGCGGAAACAACTCTTCTCATCTTCACAAAAACCAGCCTCCTCTGATTTGGCCGTCGAGAACGGCGGCGCTCGACAATCGTTGCGGCGGCGCGTTTGGGCGCCGCCAGGAATGCCCCCTGCGCCACCGAGAGCGCGGAGGGCATTTTTGCCCTCTGTCTAAAGCGGCTGAGCGGCCGCGACGGTGTTGATCGCGCGCGGCTCCTTCAGGCCGAAGCGCCGCGCCGCTTCGGCGTACTGTGCCGCGTCTCCGGACGTGTTCAGCTCCAGGCTGCCGGAGCCGGCGTCGTTGAGCAGCCCCTGCGATTCGAGAAAACGCTTCACCGCCAGCGCCTGCTCATGAGCGGGGTCGATCAGCGTCAGCTGCGGATAGAGACGGTTCAGATGCCCGGAAACCAACGGATAGTGAGTGCAGCCCAGGATCAGGTGCCGGATCGGCGCTTGGGCCAACAGCGGTTCCACCGCCGCGCGCAGCTCGGGATCGATCGATTCGGGACGAAGGTCGCCGCCGTCGATCAGGCGCGCCAGATTGGGACAGCCTTGAGCGTAGACCTTCATCTCCGGCCGGACGGCGTTGATGAGGCGATGGTACGCCCCCGACCGCGCCGTGAAGACGGTCCCGATCACGCCGACGCAATCGGCGTCCAGCGTCGCCACGGAAGCGGCGCCCGCTTCGATGACGCTGAAAATCTTGAACGGATAATCGTCGCGGTACCGGTCGATCAGCGAAGAAATCGTGTTGCAGGCCACGGCCGCCGCCTTGACGCCGCGCCGCTCCAAAAACGCGAGGATCTGGCGCGTCAGATGCAGGATTTCCTCGCCCGATCTGTTGCCGTAAGGCATGTTGGCGCTGTCGCCGTAATAGAGCACATCTTCTCCCGGCAGGACTTTTTGTATTTCCTTGACGACGGAAAAGCCCCCCACGCCGGAATCGAAAACGCCCACGGGACTTAGCTTATCCATAGGACTCCCCTCTTTATCTGAATTTTGGACCTTGCCTGACAATATTCTAACACAAAAAAACGGCCGGACACGCGCGTCCGGCCGTACGTTTTTCGTCGAATTTATTGAAACGGATCTTCGCCGTTGAAATCCCGGCGTCCAGCGCCCGGCCGCCGCAAGCCGTTTTACCGCAGCAGCTCCCCCAGTTCCGCCGTTTTGCGCTCGAACACGGCCAGCGCCCGCTCCACCGGCTCGGGCGTGCTCATGTCGACGCCGGCGTCCCGCAGCAGGCCGATCGGGTCTTTCGAACAGCCGCCGCGCAGCAGGCCGAGATAGGCGTCGCGCTCGGCTTCTCCGCCGCCGAGGATGCGATCGGCCAGGGCGATCGAGGCCGAAAGGCTGGTGGCGTACTGATAAACGTAAAAGGCGTTGTAAAAGTGCGGGATGCGCGACCACTCCGCGGCCAGGTCGGGATTGGCGCCGACTTCTTTGCCGTAGTAGCGCGTGTACAGCTCGCTCCACAGACGGTTCAGCAGCTCCGGCGTCAGGGGCTCGCCTTTTTCGGCCAGAGCATGCGCGTCGCGCTCGAACTCGGCGAACAGCGTCTGGCGGTAGATGGTCAGGCGGATCAGTTCGAGCTGCTGCCCCAGCAGGAAGATCTTTTCCTCTCGGTCGCGCGTGTTCCCGAGCAAATGCTCCGCCAGCAGCGTTTCGTTGACCGTGCTGGCGACCTCGGCGACGAACAGCGTGTAGCCGGCGTACACCTGCGGCTGGGCGGCGTTGGACATCCACGTGTGGATGGAGTGCCCGCCCTCGTGGGCCAGCGTCGATACGTCGCTGAACGTGCCGCCGTAGTTGAGCAGCATGTAGGGATGCGTGCCCCAGCAGCCCCACGAATAGGCGCCGCTGCGCTTGCCCTTGTTCTCGTATACGTCGATCCAACGCTCGTCGAAAGCGCGCCGCATCGTGCGCACGTACTCCTCGCCAAGAGGCGCCACCGCTTCGAGCACCAGCTTTTTGGCCGTCTCGTAGCTGAACGAGCGTTTGATCTCCTTCGTAAAGGGAGCGTACAGGTCCCACGGCTCCATGCGTTCCACGCCGAGGGCTTTTTTCTTCAGCGCCACGTATTCGTGCAGCGCCGGCAGTTTTCCGTTCACCGCCGCGACCAGCCCGTCGTAGACGGACACGGGGATCTCGTTGCCGTACAGCGAAGCTTCCAGCGCCGAAGCGTAGCGGCGCAGGCGCGCGAACGTGGCGTCTTTCTTGACGCTGGCCGCATAGGTCGCGCCCAGCGTGTTGCGGAACTTCGCAAACGTCCGGTGGATGCCCTCGAACGCTTCGCGGCGCACGCGGCGATCCGGCGAAGAGATGTAGCGGCCGTAACTTTCCTGCGTCAGCGGCCGCTTTTCGCCCTTTTCGTCGGCGATTTCGCCGAACTGCATGTCCGCGTCGGTGAGCATGGAAAAGATCTCGTCGGGCGCCCCGGCCAGCTCGCCCATCGCCGCCATGACGGCTTCCTGTTCGGCGGAAAGAACGTGTTTTTTCTCGCGCAGGATGCGCCGCAGCATCAGGCGGTACAGTTCCAGTTTCGGTTCCTGCGCCAGAAAGGTCTCGATTTTCGCCTCGTCGGCGCTGAGGATCTCCGGAGACAGGAACGCCGACGCCTCCGCCGCCCGAACGCTCAGCTGCGTGGCGCGCGCCGCCAGCGCCTTCGGCCCTTCCGCCGCCGTGTCCTCGTGGCTGCGCATCACCGCGTAGCTGTACAGCCGCCCCAGCAGGTAATCCAGCCGCTCGTCCAGCGTGATCGCCTTCAGCAGCGACGCGGCCGAGTCCATCACGCGCCCCCGGCAGGCCGCCAGTTCCGCCGCCGTCGCTTCCGCTTCCTTCGCCTCCGCTTCCCACTGCGCCGGCGCGGCGTAAATGTCTTCCAGCTTCCAGCGCACCGCCTCGGGCACCTCCGCGCGCGTTTCGTACAGCGGCGCCGCGTAGCCCGCGTCGCCGGCGACGCCCGATGCCTTCGTTTCGTTTTCCGTCATTTCGCAACTCCCTTTCTCATCTTCTCCGACGCTCAAAAACCGGGAATGAAAAACAGCTTACGATCGTACAGGCTGATGCGGTAGATCCGCCCCGAGGGACGGTCCCAGGCGTAAAATCCGTTGCCCGCCGGGATGCCCGCGCCGTCGAGGAACTGCATGTCCTCGCCGCGCGCGTAAGAATCGGTGACCGTGCCGCGCACCGGGCGGGCGATCGGCAGACGCCCCACCACCCGGCGCGGCCGCCAGTTCCCGCTCAGCCCCGTGCGCGCCACGATATCCGCCACAGCCTCGGCCACCGGCGCCGGACAGACGCCGAGAAAGTCGTAACGCCCGTGCGGCGAGCACGCGAAATCGCGCAGCAGCCCGGCCGCCAGCCATTCGCCGCCTTCGCGGCGCGGCAGTTCGATCAGCGCCGCATAGAGCGCGTCGATCACCATGAACGCCCGCGGCGTTTCCGACGGCAGCTCGAAAGAGCCGACCTCGTCCCAGCGGCTCGGGTCGCCGCCCGGCACGTGGACGCGCAAAACGCTCCACGCCGCCTGCAGCCGCTGCGGCCCCTCGCCCCGGACGCAGCGCCGCCACAGCGAGTACAAAGAGCCCTCGAGAATCTGACCGTCGAGCGTCCGGCGCAGCTCCGCCGCTTTCGCCTCGCCCGCCGCGCGGGCCTCCTGCGCCGCCGTCAGCCGCTGCCAGCGGGCGTCGATTTCCGCTTTCGTCAGCGCCGCAGCCGGGACGGCAGCGCCCAGCGCCGCGGCCGCCAAAAACGCGCTCCAGTATCTTAAACGCATCATTCAGCTTCATCTCCCCGAAAAAATTTTCCGCCCGCTCCGGCGCAAGACATCCCGCCGTCCGCGCAGGCAGTTCCGCACGCTCCGCCACGATTATATAGCCTGCGGCAGGCGGCGGCAAGAAGACAGCCAGCGCGACACGGCAAAACGACACCGAAAAGACGTCGGGGCAAAAATGCACGCGCCTCGCCCCGGTTACGCCGGCGCGAAGGGACCCCTCCCTCTCGTTCGGCTTCGTGCGAGAACTCATGACAGACTGCCAACAAAAACTCGTCCGTAAAAATGTAGTTTTTTACACTTTTACGGACGAGTTTTGTTGATATTTTACGCTTTTCGCGGCGGAGAACCTTCAGGCCAAGAGCCTGAGAGCCTTCCATGCCAAATACGGCCCCGCCCTCAGCGTGCGCACGTCGCTTTCGCCGTACCGGGAGCAGGAATGGATGGTCAACGTGCCCCTGTACGACGTCGGCGCGTGGTTTGCCGGACGCAGGCGGGCGGCGACGGCATAGACCGCGGCAGGAGCGGCTTCGCGGCGCCGTTTTCGGCCGGGAGGCCGCGAACGTCCGCTTGCCGGCGTTCCCGGCCGGCGTTATAATTTTTCAAGGGAATCATTGATTTCCCAAGGAGGAATCACGAAATGAACGATGAAAAATCTACAGAACTGCTGGCCGGCATCGCCGCGCGCCGGTCCTGCCGCGCCTTCGAAAACACGCCGCCGGGGCCGGAGCTGCTCGCGTCGGTGCTGAAATACGCCACGTTCTCGCCCTCGGCCAAAAACGCCCAGCCGTGGGAAGCCTATGTCGTCGCCGGAGAACGCCTCGACGCCCTGCGCGCGAAGATGGACGAAGCCTTTCGTCAGGGCCGGGGCGTGCCCATGCACGCCGGGCGGGAAATGCCCGCGTGGCAGGCCCGCGCCCGCGAACTGAGCGGCGCCTTGGCGCCCGTTCTCGAGCGCCAGGGCTGGGAGCCGAAAAGTTTCATCGGCCGCTGCCTGCGCTTCTTCGACGCGCCGGCCGCCGCCATCGTCTGCATGGACGGCGAGCCCAGCCCCCTGCATCTCCTCGACATCGGCATGTTCACGCAGACCCTGTGCTTGTCCGCCGCCGGGCACGGCCTTGCCAGCTGCATCATCGCCTACACGCTGATCGTCGAGCCGGCCATCCGCGAGTTCCTGCGCCTGCCCGCCGAGCGCCGCGTCATGATCACCGTGGCGCTCGGCTTCCCCGCCAAAGACCAGCCCATGGGCCAGTTCAGATCCGGGCGCGCCGAAGCGGGCGAGAACGTGCACTTCGTCTGATCGTGGTTTTCGATGCAAAAGGCCCGAACGGTCATGCGACCGGTCGGGCCTTTTGCATCGGGATTCACTGTCAGTGGCGCGGCTGCTCTTCGGCGGGGAAGTCGGGGCGGACGACCAGCGTCACGTCGTTCTCGCGGGAAAATCGGGCCAGCATGGCGTCGAAGCGCTCTTTCACTTCCGCCGGCACGTCAACTTTCATGGTATCCATAGGCATCGCTCCTCCGTTAATAATTTATCATGATAAAGCACTGATCGACAGTTGGATGATACCACAAAGGACAAAAAAAGCAAGAGGGAGAAAAAAAGCTTCTCCGTCTTGCCGGGAGATTCCACCGATCCACACGACGCGCCCGCAATTTCGCCGCCGCAGTCACAGGCGCTGAGCTTTCGAATCAGGAGGGAGGGAGGG
>PPYE01186811.1_pt1 | contig 43213 bp, 42 predicted proteins | sample 1559881 | NCBI WGS metagenome assembly PPYE01 (sample SAMN08240022, study PRJNA423297) | Human gut metagenome, whole genome shotgun sequencing project.
GTCTCAACATGTTCACCGTTGTCCAAACCAATGCTTAAATCATTTTCAATAATCGGTAGCTTAAACCGAATTGATTTAAGCCACTGACCATTGGGTTTGCGTTCCTCATAAATCTGTATTTCAGCAATCAACGCTTCTATAAGTTGTCGCCGTTCCACATCGTTCATAGCGAAATACAGCTTGTCAAAACAAATCAATACCTTGTAAATATTATCCCCTGTGATTTTCTCTGCTTCAATAGATGTCTTTTTCGCTCTGGCATCAATCAACTGTGATTCCAGTTCTTCTATCTTATCATACATCCGATAAAGCCTGTCATCAAGGTCTGCCTTTCTTCTGATATAATGTCTGTCATCGGGATTGAGATTATCAATTTCCTCCATCAGCTTCGATTTGATAGAGTAATCTTGACGGAGCTGTTTTTCATAATTTTCTATTTCTTGGTCTATGGCAGTCGTATCAACTTTCATGTTGATTTTTTCCTGCATCATAGTTGCAAAATTAGGGTTGCTGACGAGCTTCACTATCACTTCAGCTACGGCATCATCCAGAAGTTCCTCCCGTATCTGCTTTTTGTAATCACATTTATGCCCTCGCTGCATACTACGGTGTTTGCACCCATAATAGAAGAAATCCTTGTATTTCGTGCCGTCTTTTTTGTGTTTTATACTCTTGTTCCCATACATCCCTGCACCGCATATAGGACATTTCACAATCCCAGAAAGCAGATGTGTCCGTTCATTTTTCCCTTTATTGACATGTTCATACTTTCTTGCCTGTGCAACCAATTTTACCTGTGCAGCATTCCAGACATCCTCTGGAATAATAGCCTCATGCAATCCATCTACCAAAAGGAAATTATCCTGTTCCACAAGATGGAATTCATTCCGTGTCCCGTGGACTTTTTCTGTTTTCCTGCGTCCATAAGCAATTTTACCGCAGTAGACGGGATTTTTCAATATCAAGCGGACTAGATGGGCATCAAAGAGAGGGTTCTTCCCATTTTGACGCTGTATCTTGCGGATACCGTGATTCTCCAGATATTTTGAAATGCCATTCGAGCCAATATCCGTATTCACATACTGGTCGTAGATGGTTCGGACTGCAACCGCTTCTTCCTCGTTGATTTCCAACTTGCCATTCACAAGTTGGTATCCATATGGTGCAAATCCGCCATTCCATTTTCCCTCTCTGGCTTTCTGGATTCTGCCCTCCATTGTTTGAACACGGATATTCTCACGCTCAATTTCTGCTACTGCTGACAAAACGGAAATCATCAGCTTGCCTGCATCTTTGGAAGAGTCAATCCCATCCTCGACGCAGATTAGGTTTACACCAAAATCCTGCATGACCTGCAAAGTTGAAAGAACATCCGCTGCATTTCTCCCGAATCGGGAAAGCTTGAACACCAATACATACGAGATGTTATCTTTTCCAGACTTTACATCTTCCATCATTTGCCTGAATTGCAGCCGCCCCTCGATTGATTTCCCCGACTTTCCTGCGTCCTCATACTCACCGACAATTTCATAATCATTGAAATCTGCATACGCTTTCATTCTTGCTCGTTGTGCATCAAGCGAATAACCGTCAATCTGCATAGCCGTGGATACTCTTTTATAAGTGTAAACCTTTATCTTTTCTTTCTTCATAATAACAGCAACTCCTTTTCAATCAAAACCGTGATATTTGTTTCCTACACTTAAAATTGTATCAGCGGTTTTCTGAAACAACAAATGTGCGATTTGGGTAAGTTTTAGAATCGCTGCTACATTCTCTGGTATGACTGATATCGGGCATACCGTCTATGCCCAGTTCGGAAGCATATTTCGCTATAAGATTTGCCAACAGGTCTGCCAAGCCATTCCACTCATCGTCAATGAGCATATTTCGATACACCTCCTTTATTTGTCTGCCAGAGAAAGACTAATGGCAAGAGCCTTGTCAACTCTTGCCATTATGCTATCGGGCATCATTCCCATATACTGTTTTAACCTTTGTTTATCAATCGTCCGTATCTGTTCAAGTAAGATAATTGAATCTTTGTCGAGCTTATCACAATCTTTTACCTCGGTATGTGTCGGGAGCTTCGCTTTCGTGTGTGTACGGCTCGTTATCGGAGCAATAATAATTGTCGGGCTGTACCTGTTTCCTGTATTGTTGGAGATAACAAGAACAGGTCTTATGCCGCCCTGCTCCGAGCCGACAACGGGATTTAAGTCTGCGTAGAAGATGTCCCCACGCTTAATAGTCCTTTCCATTATGTGTTTAACCTCCTATCTGGATTTAGGCAGGGGCTTCCTGCCTATGTAGCAGCCAGATACAAGGAAGTATTTAAGGTCGGGAGAGCATTAACAAAATCTCTGTTCTTATGACCGCCTTATTATCTGGCTTTATGATAGGAGCACCTCTATTTGTCCTCGACACCCCGAAATGCAATGCGTCTTTGACGCAGGGAAGTCGCCAAATGGTCAGCAGCGAACTGACGCCACGGGAGTTCCACCCCAACTGTCGTCCTGACAGAGCCGCCCTCATTGCCTGCGACGGGTTGGATACCGTTCGGGCTGTGACTGGACGGGAGTACCATTGTTCTCTTTGTGGGTCATGGCGAAATCGGGAGCTGCCCGATATTTTGAGTCGGTATTTGACCGCTCACCACCTTTCATCGCTATTCTGCTTATCGGCAGGTCATGGCGTACCGCTGCACACGCTTATGCTCATCACAATCACAAAATATTTTTCAATTTTTTTCTAAGATGCCATAGGCGAAAGTTAATTGCACTGACAGTCAGACCGCATTTTTCAGAAATTTCCGAGCTGCTATATCCATCCATTTTCCACAATGCGATTTGAATGGTGAGCTTGTCCACCTTAATCAAGACCTGATAAAGTTCCTGATTTTCAATGCTGTCCAAGAAATCATTCACCGTCTTTATTTCGGGTAGTGTGGTATCCTCCGCAACTTCCTCAAGGTATGTACCTGTATCCTGCAATTTCTCATAGTACCGCCTGTCGGAATTGAAGATAGCCCAATCGTATATACGGAGCTTCTCAATGGTATCTTTATCAACACCCAAGCTCCGCATCTGCTTTTCCTCGGCTTCTTTCCAGATACGCCATTTCCGTTCTTCTTTTGCTTTGTTATAAGCCATTATCTGTTACCTCCAATCTGAATTTTTTTAAAAAATCCAGATTGGCAGGCGGCGAACGGCATCCGACGCTGAAAATATGTGTATTGCAGCATTCTGCAAAAAGCGACAAAAGAAAAACCGCAAAGGCTGTCACACCTTTACGGTTTAGGGAGAATTTATTTCTATTATGTAGAGATTTGGCTTCTACTTTTGAGGTACAAAGCCCCCTTGCGGTGGCGAGGATTTTTTTAACAGGTTATCCGCCCATCCTCGATATGGTATATGTAAGTAGAAACTACTGCTTGCAGGCAATAAAAATCCCTCCAAACTCAAACAGGTCTGGAGGGGTAAACTATTTTCATTTGGGCGTGAAGATATAGCCCGCCAAAACGCTGTTTTTTTTATTTGGTGGGCTTTTTACTCTTATCTGCTATGGAGACTATTTGTTTTATTAGGTCAAATTCACCTTTTGGAATAAATATAGCTCCATAATGTTCAGCCATTTTTATATCCAAATTGTAGTCGCTTCCAGAAAGTAGAATAAAAGGAATGTTTCTATGGTTTTTCTTTACTTCTTGCAACAAATCTACACCTGTTCCATCACGCATATAGAGGTCAGAACATATTAAATCAATCGCATTTTGTTTGAGAATATCTATCGCTTCCCGTACTCCTGCGGCAGTATATGTTTCAAAATATTTAGACAACGCCATATCCAAAATTTGCAAGAAACTCTGTTCATCGTCCACAAGTAATATTTTCTTCATTGCTTCACCTCCATTCTGGTGAGTCCATTCTATTATTTCCACCTTACAATTAGATGAATTTCAGCTTACAATACAGTAAGCTGAAAAGGGCAGGCAATTCCTAATTCAAGAATTGCCTGCCCTTACGATAAATTGAAATTAATATTTACAATGCACTGATTGTATCGACAATGGATGTTTCTTTCATTTTTCTAATGGGATTTCTTACTGCCAAAATTACTGCAATGGCTACAACAACAATAATGATACCAAGCTCAACCAAAGGAACACTCCATATATCGCCCCATTGATAGGTTATAAGTTTGCTAAATAAAATTTTGTTGCAGACTATTCCCAAAATGCTGCCGCAGATAGTACCTGTGATTGCATAAGTAGATGCTTCGGCAATAATCATTTTAGCCAGTTGCCTGTTACTTAATCCAATAGCTCGAAAAGCTCCGTATTGTTTCATTTTTGCCGCTACACTCATAGCTATACTATTTATGATATTGAATAGCGTAATCAATGCAATCAATACCAAAAAGCCATAAATGAAAAGCCCGAAACAATAGTAAGCTCCACGGGTATTGCTATTACCCATTCGCTCATCAGAAAATGTATATTGTGAGCCTACCAAGCGGTGAATTTCGTTTACATCATTTTCTGTGGCATCTTGAGATAACTGTATATCAATGATAGTATATTCCGTTTCGCCCGTCAGTTTTCTAAAGGTATCCTCAGAACAAATGAGCTTGCCAGCATCTTGGCGATTATTAAATGGGCAGTCAGATAACATACCAACAATCTCTATATCAGCTTGGCTGCCATTCAGATTTAAGGTAATAACATCGCCTGCCTCAATGTCGTTTTGTGGCTCAAAAACGATAAGTCCTGTATTATTTTCACTTTGTGCTTTTTCCAAGCTGCCAGACAAAACATAGTCCTTCGCCCAATCAAACTGCATATCTTCATAGGAAATAAGGTCAACAACTTTTTCCTCGCCATTTACGATTACGGGAACATTGTAGGCAAACATTCGCCCATAAACATTTTTTACGGCAGGATTTTGCTGTAATTCCTCAATAAATTCAGCCTTTACCGAGCAGGTATCTTCTGGACTGATAACAGATATATCGGCAGTCCACGGCTGTAAAGGCGTCAATGTGTGATTCATAAAATCAATAGTTACTGAAAATGCAAGAAAAAGAATAATACTGATTGAAAATGAGCTAATCATTAAAATGAAATTCTTTTTGCTTGCTTTAGCATGATGAATACCAAGAGAAATGTCTATCTTGAAAAACTTGGTATTCGCCGCCTTTTTTACAGGTTGTAAGACATTTGCGTTTCCAGTTACCGCTGCCAAAGGAGAAACTTTGGATGCTTTCTTAGCGGGAGAACGGGCAGCAAGGAGAACTGTCAACAGACCGACAACAATACCCGCTATAATACTTGGATAGCTTATGCTTAAAGCAGGCATCCCACCAAAATATTCTGGACTAAGTTGCCGTAAAATAAAACACAATACCCATACCAATACCATACCGCCGACAACACCAATCGGAATTGCAAATCGACACCAATTCAAAGCCTCTTTGCGTACTAACTGCATAACCTGTTTAGGTGTTGCCCCTATGCAACGAACCATTCCAAAAAACTCTGTTCTTTGTGCCACATTGCTGTTCATACTACTTGTAATCATCAACACGCCTGCAATCAGAACAAGGATAAATAATATGACAGCAGTAGCATACACCTGTAACATAAAAGAATTACTGCTCTGTCCTAAAAGTCCAAGTAATTCTGTGTTTTCGGACACTTGCTCATCAGATAATTCAAACTGCTGCTTAATATCCGCTATGTTACTCTGAATATTTCGGGCACTCTTAAACTGCACATAACGCATTGTGTAGTCAGCGGGATTACTGTTTGTACCATCTGGGTAAATGGCACGAAAACTTTCAGTTGTCAAAAATACGCCGTAAGAGTCTTCGCTCATAAGCTTTGCAGCGTTATTCATAAAACCCGAAATTGTGTATAATATTTTTCTTCCATCGGGCATAGTGATAACAATTTGTTCTCCGATTTCTAAATGCAGCATATTTTTTGCGTTATTTGTTACCAATGCTTCATTTTCATTTGCGGGAAATGTACCTTTGTCCAATGTAGTGAAAATTTCTGTAACAACACTTTCATTACTGCCGCATATCACTACATTTTTTCCCGACAGGGTGTAGCCTTGCTCACCTCGATAATTCAAGACTCCGTAATCGGCTACGGTAGCTACTTCTGGACGGGAAGATATTAACTTTGCATCTTCATCACTTATGCCCCTTATTCCAATATGCCAATTTCCTTTTTCTTGCTGTGCCTGCAAAATCTGCCCCCTGATAAACATATCAGCCATACCGAAAATAGCCGTTACCAGAAAGACCGCCAATACAATACAAATAATAGACATACGATTTTGCTTTCGATGTACTTTTGCAGAAATGGGAACCAGGTCAAGATAATTTTTCATTCGCATTACCTCCCAAGTCCGTCAGTACACCATCTGTGACACGCAATACACGGTCAACCATAGAAGTAAGACTGTTGTTGTGTGTAATCATAAGTATCGTCTGTTGGTAATGTCTGGATGCTTTTGTCAGCAAATCAATAACATCTTGGCTATTCTTGCTATCCAGATTGCCTGTCGGCTCGTCCGCAAGAATTAACTTCGGTTTTGTAATCATTGCCCTGCCAATAGCGACACGCTGCTGCTGACCGCCAGAAAGCTGGCTTGGCAAATGGTTTCTTCGGTCTGTTAAGCCAAGCAATTCTAATATTTCTTCTACATCAGAAGCTTTCGGCTTGCGATAATCCAAAAGAAGCGGAAATACTATATTCTGTTCCACCGTTAATTCAGATACAAGCTGAAAAGACTGAAAAATAAAGCCGATATTTCTCCTTCTGAAAATCGTGCGTTCTTCTTCTTTCAACGTAAAAAGATTGCTTCCGTCTATCGTAATCACGCCAGAAGTAGGAACATCCAATGCCCCAATGCAATTTAGCAGAGTGCTTTTTCCAGAGCCAGATTCACCGACAACAGCAACAAATTCTCCCTTTTCCAGAGAAAAAGACACATTTTTTAAGGCATCAACCTTTACCTCGCCTGTTCCGTAGGTTTTACATAATTTTTGTACTTTCAATATTTCCATATATCCAAGTACCTCCTTTCTCAGTAAAGAATAACACCTCGACCTTACAAGCAGATGAATTTGACCTTACGATTATGTAAGGAAGGACAATGTAAAGGTTGTTCCCTGTAATCGCTCACTCTGAACAGAAAGAATACCGCCTTGTCCCTCAACAATCGCCTTTGCTAATGGCAGTCCAAGTCCAATCCCTTGACTATCTGAAGTATTTTTGCTTCGATAAAACCTCTTAAATATGTGGTGTATATCCTCTGGGGCAATTCCATGTCCATTATCTGTAATAAATATTCTAATCATAGCGGGAGTTTGTTTCCACGATATAGTGATTTTTCCGTCTGCATCTGTATGGTCAAGTGCGTTTTTGATAATGTTGCCAATGGCTTCACTCATCCACTCTATATCACAGCAAAGCATCTGATTCAAGTCACCATCTATCACAATTTCCTTTTTTTCATTGTTTGCCCGTGTTGTCAATTCGCTAATTGCGTGATTGAGAATATTCGAGATACTGTAATTGGATTTTTCAAAAGAAATGCTCCCTGCATCTATTCTTGTGATTTTCAACATAGACTGAATAAGCTGCTCAATCCTCTTTAATGCAGTTCCTATCTTTAAGGAAAATTCTTTAACCGTTTCGGGGTTATCTGGCTCATTCTCAATAATTTCCTGATACATCATAAGTGCCGATAGGGGCGTTTTTAATTGATGGGATATATCAGAAATTGTATTTTTAAGAAACTCTTTTGTCTTTTGTTCTGTATCATTTTTTGCTTGAAGCATAGTAGCCAGTTGGTCAACAGAAGATAAGAGCTGATAAATCGTTCCCTCATTGGATTGCGGCAGGTGAACAGTATAGTTTCCATCTATGTAGTCCTTAATGATGTTTTCTGATTTTCTATATAGCCTTTCCCTACGATACAAAAAAAGCATTGTACCTAAAAGCAGAAGCAACGTCCATAGAAATAACATCCCAAACAGTGATGCCAGCATTGTATTTTTAGCAGTAGATACATAAAGTAAATTTTCTATATCCGTGCTGTTTGAAAGACCGATTTCGGCTAAAAACTTACTTCCCGCACCGTCTGCCTCCGTATTCATTAAGGCTGTTGCAATTACTTCCTTTGAAATTCCTTCTTCCAGTAAAGAAGTAGCAATCGCATTATTATGTGTTAAAAACATTTCTTTGGTAGCCGCTGTTTGCGTGTCAATCATAGTTATTCCTATCAGAAAAAGTAGCAGAACAAGAACAACAATGAAAATACAATACCAACGGGTATTTTTGTCATGTAAGAAACTCATTCGTCCACCTCTTTCCACTGATAGCCAAATCCTCGGACTGTTAGTAAATGTTCAGGATGTGATGGGTCTGTTTCTACTTTTTCACGCAATCGCCGCACATAGACAGAAAGAGTATTGTTATCTACATAATCTCCTGTGCTGTCCCATAGCTCGTCTAAAATAATATCTCTTGTAATGATACGGTTTGCATTCTTTACCAACAGGCATATTAAGCGGTATTCTGCGGCTGTAAGTTCTAATGTCTTTCCCTTTAATAAAACACGGCTGCCTAAAAGGTCTATCTTAATATCGCCACATTCCATAACTGTTCCTGTCCCTTGACTTGACAATCCTGCCCGTCGCAGCAACGCTCGGATGCGTGAACATAACTCGCCCAACTTAAATGGTTTTGTTATGTAGTCATCACCGCCGCAGTCCAGACCACGAATAATGCTGACTTCTTCATCAGAAGCCGTAAGAAAAATAATCGGTATCTGGTTTCCATTCTTTCGTACTTTTTCACATATCTCAAAACCTGTCCCGTCTGGCAATGTGACATCAAGAATAAGCATATCGTATTTTTCTATCTCTGGTAGATAAGTTAAGGTTTCTTGCACAGAACGGACAAAATCAACATCAAAGCCATTTTTCTTTAATGAATATTGAAGTCCGTCTATCAAACTTACATCATCTTCTAACAATAAAATTTTATTTCCCATAATTTGTAACCTTCCTTCTCTTATCAACAGGCTTTTTTGAACTTTTGGGAATAAGCCACACCCGATTTACATTTAATATTCCCTCAATACGTTTTTCCTTACATAACCGTTGCACACGTCGTACCGATATTCCCCAAAGTTCTGCTGCTTCTTGTGCCGTCATATATTCAAACATTTTTGACCTCCTTAGTTGTACTGTATTTATTATATCCGTTTGAACGAACAATATCAAGTGTGCGAATATGAATTTTTATCTCTCGTAATAAGAGATTATATATCCTATTTCAAGAGATTTCACATCGTTTAATCAGAAGCCACATCTCTGTAAAATATAAGGGTAACATTTTCAGAGAATAGGTGGTGAGCTTATGGACGAAAGGAACAATCATTTTGACTTCGATTTCACTCCGATAGGACAGGCTATCAAAAAAGCCCGTGAAGCCAGAGGGATGACAAGGGAGCAGCTATCTGGGATAATCGGCTATGCTCCCAGACACATTCAGTCTATCGAAAACGAGGGGCAGTATCCAAGTATCGAGCTGTTTATCCAGCTCATTACAATGTTTGATGTGTCGGTTGACGAATACATATTCCCAAATAAGGAAGTCGAAAAAAGTTCTGTCCGCAGACGCTTAGACGCACAGCTCAACAGATTAGACGATAAAGAGCTTTCCGTCATAGAAGCAACTGTAAACGGACTATGTAAGGCAAAAGAGCCAGAGGAATAAACCTCTGGTTTTCTTTCGCCCTTTTCTAATAGCTCGGACAGCCATATCCGAGGATTTCATAGTAACCAACGGGGTAGCTGTTCTGTCGGCAGGCATCTCCAGAGTTGCCCTCCACGGTGTAAACAACGCCGTTTTCACATTTCTCTACGATACCCACATGGTCAGCATCTCCGTCCTGCCCGTCGTTGCTCCAGTCGAAAAAGATAATGTCGCCTGCTTTCGGCTCATAGTCCTTTCCCTGCCATTGTCCGTTTCCATTAAACCAATCCACACCATCCGAACAGAGAGAGAATTTCGGCACAATGCCGCTTTCCAGATAGCCGCACTGGTCGGCACACCACGACACAAAGCAGGCACACCATTCCACACGCCCCTCAAAGCCGTACCAACTCCAATAAGGCTGACCGCCCTCATTGCCGAGCTGCGTCAAAGCGACTTCTACAATGGCTTGGTTGCCGCCGCTTGTGAACGCCCGTCCATACGGATAATAGCGTAACACATGGGCGGGATACTGTGTGTCGCCGTACTTTTCCCACCCTAACCGCTGTGCCTGCATGGTGGAAAATTCTACCGCATTGGCATAGGAATAGCCGCCGTAGTTGGTTTTTGCCCATGAGATATACCCGTTGCCGAAGTTATAGCCCTGCAAGGCGAGCTTGATACGCTCCATGTCAATCGGGTTTTCCACCTCGGCAGAGATAAGGGCGGCTTTCAGCTCCTGCACGCCGCACTGGATAGAATACTCTGGGTCTTGTATCCCGTTCGGCTCATGGGGATACCTTGTGTTAAAGCTGCCCTCCGCCGCCTGCATGGGGTCAAGCCCACGCCCGCCGCTTTCCTGCATCATCACCGCCTTGATAAGCTCCACATATTCGGGGATGCCGTACTGCTTCGCATACTTCTGTATCAACGGCGTGTAGGCTTCCACCTCCGCACTGACAGGGGTATAGGAAGTGCTTTCGCTTCCGCCCCCAAATAAGGACACGGCACATCCAAGCAGGACAACAATCAAGATAATCACGACGGCAATCCAGCCGCCTGCGATTAGGGCGGAAACCAACGCCTTTGTGCCTGCGATAATCGCCTTGACTGCGGCAACGGTAGCCTTTACGGTTGCTTTTGTCGCTTCGGCTGTCGCCTTTGCGGTTGCTTTCGCTGCCTGTGCCGCTTTCTGGGCGGCTTTGGCAGACGCTTTCGCCGTTTTCTGTGCCGCCTTGACGGTCTGCTCGGTGGTCTTAATCGCCGTCTTAGAGGTTGCCTGTGCGGTCTTTACGCCTTTTTCCGCTTCCTTGACCGTGCCTTTTGCCGTAGATTTTACAGCCTTTTCCGCATTTTGGGCGGTGGTCTTGATGGTCTTTTTCCCGTGCTGACGGGTCTTTATCAACTGGCTTTTCCCATTTGCGGGAGCATCAGGGGCAGGAGAACGGCTCACAGTTCCGTGGCGGATCTGTGAGCCGTTCCGTTCTGCAGCAGCCTGTGCTTTTTTCTGCTCGGCGGCTTTCACCGCCCGTTTGGTCTTAAACTCGGCAACTTTATCCTTTGCCTTGACGATATTTTCTTTCGTGGTCTGGACGGATTTCTGCCCCTGCTTATTAAACTGGTGGATGCCCTCGTCCTTTACACGGTCTGCGGCATGGGAGATTTTATCCGCCGCATACTCGGTGGCGGAGTTTTCCTCCGCATAATATCCCTGTTCCGCCTTATCCTTTGTTTTGGCATAAGCGGATTTCATACGCTCACTGGCTATGGCGGCTTTGTCTATGGTTTTTATCGTACCCTTGACCGCATCTCTGGTCTTTATATCAGCCATGCAAAACCTCCTTTCCCAGAGGATTTGCGGTCATTTCAATTTATCTTTTTCGCCACCACGACAAGCCTGCCGTTCTGTGCGGAGTATTCGCAGGTGGAGAGGGTAATGAGCCTGTCGCCGTACTCGGCGGTCACGCCCGTATCATACAATGCAAGCTCCTTGCACTTCCCGACATAGGCGTTAAATTCTTCCTCATTCTCCGCATCCACAAAATCATAATAGCGGTAGCCCTCCGCACTGTACGCCACGGTCTTAAAGACGGCAATGATTTCATATTCTGCCTGCTCCGTGAGCGTGTCAAACTGGATGGTCTTGTGCGTTTCATAAAAGCTCTTGGATTTGTAATCCTCCAACGCCCCAAACATCTTTTGACCTTTGATGTGGTGTCCGTAAATAATGAGATTGTCGCTTGCGGCAAGGTCGCAGTCCTCTTGGATATACGGCACTCCCAAATCGCTGTATTCCTTTTCAAAATTGTGCTTCAGATAGAAATTCGGGTTGTTCTTTGTCTGCATGACAGGGTAATTGATGGTCGTTCCGTCAATGGAAATCCAACCTGCCATATCCTCATTCTGCAAATACAGCTCCTTATATTTCGCCAGAATGTCCTCGCCCTCGCTGACGGGCGTATCCTCTGGCGTTTCTTCCTCCGCAGGGGTGTTCTCCACGACCTCGGCAATCTCCGCAAAGGCTTCGGTCTGCTCCTCCACCTGTGCATAGTGGCGGCAGATATGCCAGCCGCAAAAAGCCGCTGCCCCTAAAAGGGCAACGGCGGCAACGATACAGATAACAGACTGGTATTTTTTCAGATATTCTTTCATAGGCTTTTTTCCTTTCTTGGTTTACCTTACATTATCGGTGTGCTGCTTGGGCGTGGGTAAATCCCTGCAATATTCGGGATACCTCACCTTGATGCCCTCCATAAAGTAGGGGGCAAACTCGCAGCAGAACAATTCCTCTGGCGTGAAATACCTCTCACGCCCCTCCTCGGCGTAACCGTTCCAGAGGTTAAAGGCAAGGTGGCAGACCTTGACCGTGCCGCTTGTCTGCCATCCGCCGTGCATCCCCTCTGGCTCAATGCAGTCCGTCTTAAAATCGAACATGGCATTGATGTTGTTCCTTGTTTCCTCCGCAATCCCCATCACATAGAAAAATGCCCTGTGGTAGCAGTCATTCACCCTGCATTTCATCATATTTTCCAGAAAGAAATCACGGTGGGCTTTATTGCGAAACCTTATCTCTGACATAAACAATCCCCCTTTCTTAGACCTCCCCAAATTTGGTTGTCATCAGCTTATACAGCTCCGTATTGCGTGGGAACTTATTAACGAACGGCACGAGGGAGCTGCCCACTTTCAAAAGCCCCTGACCTGCACCCACATTGGTGATATAGCTCATCTGCAAGTCGGAGATATTTAAGAGCTTGGCAAGTTCAATCCTGTCTGTGGACGCTTGGTTGAGCATGATGATAAACTCGGAGTTTGCAAGCATTGTCCTTGCCGTGTGGCTCTGCAACAGGTCGTCCACATTCTGGGTGATTCCAGTACAGTACGCCCCGTACTTACGCACACGCTTCCAGAGAGTAAAGAGGAAGTTTGCCGAGTATTCATGCTGAAAGAGCAGGTAAATCTCGTCAATGAAAATAAAAGTGTTCCTGCCTTTCGCCCTGTTCTGCGTGATGCGGTTTAAGATGCTGTCAAGCACCACAAGCATACCGATAGGCTGTAACTGCTTTCCTAAATCCAGAATGTCATAGCAGATAAGGCGGCTCTTGGTATCCACATTCGTGTGCTTGGCAAAGGTGTTAAGGGAGCCATCCGTGAAAAGCTCAATGGCAAGGGCGATTTCCTGTGCTTCTGGCTCATTCTGCTTCAGAAGTTCCTCACGGAAGTCCTGCAAGGTCGGCGGTGTCCCCATATAGTTGCCCTGCTGATAGTAGCGGTAGACGCTCGCCGTGCATCGGTCAATGATGGATTTCTGCTTTGCCCCAAGGCTTGCCCCGCCGATGAGCTGCTCGCACAAAGACAAAATAAACTCTGATTTTAAGATGACGGGGTTTGCACCGTCGCCGTAATCAGAGTTCATATCCATAGCGTTGATATGGTTTTCGCTTGTTGCAGAAATGTGAATAACCTCGCCCTGCATTGCTTTTACCAAAGGCGAATACTCTCGCTCTGGGTCTATAATAATCACATCGGCGTTAGGGTCGGTGAGGACAATGCTCGTCATTTCCTCTTTCGCCGTAAAGGACTTGCCCGCACCAGACACGCCGAGGATAAAGGAATTGCCGTTCAAAAGGTGGCGACGGTTGGCGACAATCATATTTTTGCTGATAACATTCTGCCCGTAATAAACGCCGTCCTTATGGTAGATTTCCTGCACACGGAACGGAATAAACACCGCAAGGCTCTCCGTGGTGAGGGTACGCAGGGCATCAATCTTCCTCACGCCGAACGGCAGGGCGGTGTTCAGTCCGTCCATCTGCTGATATTTCAGCACGGCAAACTGGCAGAGATGCTTTCTTGCCGTGGTGAGCAAGGCTTCGGTGTCATTATCAAGCTGCTCCTTTGTTTCCGCCGTATGCACCATCGTCAATACCGCAAACATCATCCTCTGGTCACGGGTCGTCAAATCGTCCAGAAATTCCTTGCTTTCCTTTCGCTGCTGCTCCAAGTCATAGGGAATAACAGCGGAAAAGTTATTATTCTGGTTTTGTTTCCTCTGCCAGTTGGTGATGTTGGTTTCCACCCCCAGAAGCCTGTTCTCAACTTCCCGCACGGCTTCATCCGTGGGAACGGGAACGACATCGACAGAGAGCATCATGTTACGGTTAAGCTCGCAAAGCTCCGCCACCATACTGTCCTTGATATAGGCGGCGTACTCTCTGAGGAAAATCACACGCCCGTACCGATTGCCCATCTTGAAGTAATCCTTTTCAAACTCAAAGGAGTCGGGACAGATATAATCCTTGAAGTCGTGACCTTTCCGCATGATCTGGGAGAGGTCGAAAGAAAACGCCGTTTCCTCGCCCGTGCGGTAGAAGTCATGGAAGATACGCAGCTTGTCGTTGGCATCAAGCTCCGTACACTTTGAGCCAAGACGGTTGAAATGCCCGATAAGGTCAGCACCCACACGGGCAAAATAATTTCTCGCTTCCTCAATGTTCTTCTTGCAGACGGAGATGGTCACATATTTGTCCTGCACGATGGAGTTCGCTCCCGTCGCCTTGTCAAGCAGCATCCTGTTATACTCCTTACGGTACTTATCCAGTCCGTCCTCCGCCATAGGAATAAGGATGGTCTGCTCAAAATCCGCCTTGTTGAGCCTGCGGTTATTGATAGTGATTTTCGTGGTTGCCCCGCTGTCGAGGGCGTTTAACAGTTCCGAGTATTCAAGGAACATGGCTTCCTTGTCCTCACGGCTCGCCACGGCATAGTTGATGTCCTCAAACTGAAAGGTCTTTGCATATTTGTTCTTCCCGACAAGGAAAATGCCGTCCTCCCACATGGTTTTCAGCGGGATGACCGCCTGCACCGATTTCGGCACGATAAATTTTTCCTTGTCCTGCTTGAACAGGTTTCTAAGCGTCTTTATCATGGCTTACCTCCTTACGCTTTTTTGATTTCTTTGCTTTCTTTTTCTCTGGCTTTCCTGCCTGCCGATTCTGCTTTTTGGTCGGGGCGGGCAAGCCCTTTTCCCTCGCTTCGATGTTGGGTTTCAACGCTTCGTAGTAGAGATTGTCTGGGGAAAACAAAATCTTCTTTGGCATTAAGAACTCTGATTTTATCCACGCCCAGACGAATTGCTCCGCCGTCATGCCGTTGTACTTGATAAAGCCCATCATGGCAAAGGGGGAAGCCCCCAGAATACACATCCAACTGAGGGTTTCCGTGCCGAACTGCGGACGGAGCAGGAAATACAAGCCCACCGCCACGCCGCAGGCAAGGACAGAAAAAATGAACTGCCGCATCGACAGCCCGAAAAACATACTCTCCGTGTAGTTGCGGATTTCCTTATTTATCTTGACTTCCAACCGTTCTCACCTCCTTACCGTTGCATTTCATTCTTTCTCTTAGGTGCTTTCTTCTGGGACGGGTAGGGGATAAATTCTTCCTCCCCCTTGATAATGCTGAACTCTGCCCGCAGAAACGGGTGTGTTTCCTGTTTCTGGTACTGGCGGATAAGGTCAACCGCACTTTCCTTTGTGGCGGTGCTGCCTTGCTGCATCCCGTCCTTGAAAATATAAAACCGTTCCATTGCTTCCTCCTTTACAAGCCCATCATTTCTCTAACAACACGGTCTGCCATCTTGACCGCACCGACTAAGACGAGCATATTGAATACAAGCTCCCCGATATAGCTCCATACCATTGTGACCGCCGCCGCATCGGGATTAACGACAGGCGGGGAAGAAGCAAACAGGGAGAAGATAATGCACGCAAGCACGATGACAGCCCCCTCAAGGCACACGGCGGCATAAGACTTGATAAAGCTCTTGCCGACGCTCTGGCTTGGTTCTCCCGCAAACGAGGACAGGGGGACGGGAGCGATGGCGGTGTAAATATACAGTTTGAAAAACCTGCCGTACACCGACATAATCATAATGAACGAGAGTACTGTAATGAACAGACCGCCGATAAGCGTCACCGCCCATAGGGGGATGCTCTCGAAAAAGCCGCAATCCTCCACGGCTGTCACAATCTCCTGCGGCAATACCGTCTGCTGTGACGCCCCGAAGCCTGCGGCGTTCATAACCGTGGATATGATACCCTGCACAATTTTAAACAGAGCCATCATCAGCTCCAAGCCATAGGTCACTGCACCTTTGGCGAGGGCGAAGCGGATAAACAGCTTCAACGCCTGCTCTGGACGCTTCACTTCCGCAAAGTTACCGCAGGTACGCATCACGCCTACCACAAAGAACAGGACGAGCAGGGCAAGCCCGATAGCCTGCACCGCACCGTGGATGTCAACAATGGCTTTCCATATCGCCCCACCCTTAAAATTCTCTGGGGATTGGGTAATGAGCTGCCATATCTCGGCTAACTTCTCATTCCAAGTATTTAGGGCGTTCTCTAAATTCTGCACTACCCAGTTATCAGACATTCGACCACCTCCTTGTAAAAAATCGGCTTATGGGGCAATCCGCAAAGCGGATCTGCCCCATAAGCCCTGTCTTGTGTCTTTGGGTTAATCTGTCTGCTACTTCCCAATCAGCCTGTGATAAGCGTCAGAATCTCCTTTGCAAAGGTAATGACAACGCCGCCTGCAAGGGTCAGAAAACCGTTCGCCCTCTGGGACGGGTCGTGGGATTTCAGCGACAAGCCAATCTGCACGATGCCGAAGCCGAGCATAATCATGCCGACAGCCCTTACCAGACCGAAAATGAAATCAGAGAGGTTGTTGACTACCTGAATGGGGTCGTTAGCGGCAAAGGCGGTCATGGATGTGCCAAGCACCATCGTGAGGGCAAGCACCGCCACGCAGTAGCGGCGGAAACCCGTTCTGACCTTGCCCGTCATGGGCAGCTTCGTGGTTGCTTTCTTCTGGGTGTCCTTTTTGTTGAAAATTCGCATAGATAAATCCTCCTTATAAATTGAATAGTTCTTCCAAGTCCTCCTCGGACAGAAGCTCATAGGAAGTGCTGACAGCCTTCACGCTCACGGCGTTTTCTGGGATGTCGCTGTCAAACACAAGGGTTGCGACAGCCTGCGTCGGCTCGCCGTGGATATAAGGCGGCTGTCCTCCGTCTGCTGTCAGTTTCACATTGGGGTGCTTTAGGATGTCATACTTAAAGTCCATGACGGGGCGTTCCCCACGCACAAAAAGAAGTGCGTAGCGGTTGTCGAGCATACGCACTTCATCGGGCGTTAAAAGCTCACGCCCCGAAATCTGGTAGTTGGTGGAATAGTTCCCGCTGCGTCCAGAGCTTTTCCCGTAGGTGTTCGTGTCAATGGTTTCCTTGCCCAAAAGCTCCGACACATACTTGTGGGTACTCTGCTCGTTGCCGCCCAGATAGAGGAATTCATCGCAGTTGCCGCAGATGCTTTCCCATTGCTTTTCAAAGAGGGCTTTGAGCTGTGCCAGATTTTGCAGGATAATCGAAACGGATACACCTCTGGAACGCATGACGCTCAAAATCTTGTCAAAGTCATCGGGCAGCGAAACATTCGCAAATTCGTCCATAATAAAATGGCAATGGACGGGCAGGCTCCCGCCGTACTTATGGTCGGCAAGATAAAAAAGCTGTTGGAATAGCTGCGTATAAAGGATGCTGACAAGGAAGTTGAAGCTCGTGTCGTTGTCTGGTATCAAGGCGAACAGGGCGACTTTCTTTTCCCCCAGAGAGGGCAAATCAAGCTCGTCTGTTGCGGTCAAGGACGCAAGGCTCTCCAGATTGAACTTTTCAAGCCGTGCGGCAAGGGTTATCTGGATGCTCTTTAGGGTCTTGGCAGAGCCAGAGTGGTAATCACGGTAATACTTGAGGGCGATATGCTCTGGGTTTACCATCTCCAGACGGTCAAACAGTTCGTCTAACGGGCTTACATAGCTGTCGTCGTCCTCCCGTACCTCGCCTGCACGGAGCAGCTCCATCACCATCGGGAAATTCTGCTCGTCTGGCGGTGCTTCGTATTTCAGATAGAACACCAGAGACAGGAGCAGCATACTCGCCGCCGTATCCCAGAACGGGTCTTGGGACTGGCTTCCTTTCGGCGTGGTCGCCTTGAATAAATTTGTTACAAGCCGCTGCACATCGTTATCGTTCCGAAGATAGACAAAAGGGTTGTAGCAATGGCTCTTGTGCATATTGATTAAATCAAGCACACGCACTTCATAGCCCTTCTTCTCCAAAAGACCGCCCACATCACGGACGATTTCTCCCTTTGGGTCTAAGATTACCATTGAGGTGTTGCACTGCATGGCGTTGGGCTTGCAGAAAAACCTTGTCTTGCCCGCCCCGCTGCCGCCGCATACCAAGATGTTTAGGTTTCGGCGGTGCTTCCTGCCGTCCAGCCCGATACGGACATTCTGGGTCAGCAGCTTATTTTGTGATGCGTCCTTATCTCGGTACTTTTTATTGAGCGTACCTGCGTTGCCCCATTTGGCAGAGCCGTGTTCCTCCCGCCTGCGGTAGTTCCTGCGTGTGGAGAGATAAATGCCGATGCCCATAGCGTAGGCAAGCAAAAAAATAAGGACAGTCCTTAAACTGTCCTCACACACCGTTATGGAAAACGGGTCATTGATTGCCACGGATAGGTTTCCGATTATCTCCACGATGCCGCCGCTGACATAAGGTGCTGTCAGCAGGGCAAGCCACACGACGGGAACAATGCCGCATACGGCAAGGATTAGGCTCGCCTTGTTCTCATCGTTCCTCATTGCACCTGCACGGGGCGACCTTTACTTTTCTGGTCGGGGCTTTGGACACTCTGATAATCAGCTCGTCAACGGGGTCGGTGGGGCGTTCCTCCCGTACCTGCTCGGTACGCAGCGTGTTCAGTGCGTTGAGCATAATGTTCTTATCATACTTATCCATAGCCAGATGGTAGCGTTCTTCTTTCATGGGCTGCACCTCCTGTTAGCGTTCCTGCTCTTTGGATTTGGGCGGCTTGTTCTTCTCCATGCTCTTATACATATCGCTCTGGATTTCCCCAAGCACATCACGCATCGAGCCAAGCTCGCCCTTGAACGCCTGCGTATCCATCCCCTCATACTCTTTGGGAAGCCTGCCGAAGTTAAATCCTCTGTGAGCTGTCATAGAACGCAGGCACTTCAAGCTCCTCGACGGGCTGAAAGCCGACAGGGCTTGCGTCAATCATTGCCGACACAAGCTCACGCATGGTCTTGGCTTCCTGCGGCTGCTGTCTGTCCTTTGCAGAGGTTTCGGAAACATCAAAAACCTCTTTGGCGTTATACCCGACAGCCTTTGTGCCGTCCTCACGGGTATATTCCTTGCCAGGCTCAAGGATAACGACTTTCTGTGCGTCCTTGTTCACATAGACACGGCTCTGCTTCCAAGCCGCCCGTTCTTTGAGCTGCGTCGCTTCGGGCATCTGTGCCGATACTAAGATAGCGTTATTGACAGAGTAGCGGTCAAAACGCCCCTGCACATCAAGGTACTGGCGGAAGCTGTCACCGCTTTTCATCATCTCGGCACAGGTATTGTCAATCATCTCATAGGCTTCCTGCCGCTGAGCCTGCTTTGCGGCTGCCCATTCCTCTTTGTTAAAGGGGCGGCTGCCGCCGTTGAAAACATCATAGATACTCATTTATCTTGCTCCTTTCGATTTGCTCGGTTTCTTCCGCTTCGGCGGCTGTTTATGCTCCGTCTTTCCTGCGGTCGGTTTCTTCGCCTTGTCGGAAGATTTGTCTTTGCCGACGGCAGGGACATCGGCTTCCTGCTCCTTTCGGCTCTCCTTGATTTTCCGCAGTTCTTCTCTGACTGACGGTTTCTCCGCCTTAGTCATAGTAGCCCCCTCTGCGGATTTCTTTGGCTGCTCTGAGGTAGGCTCGGACAGAGGGGATTTTTCCGTCTTTGCCACCGAGGGGTTTGGGGCGTTTTCCTCTTTCTGCATGGGCTTACCCATAAGGGCGTCCATGAGCTTGTCTTTCTCCGCCTTTTCGGGCGTTGTGATTTCTGGCTCTGGCTGTCCGTCCTTTGCATCCCTGCTTTTTTCCGCCGTGGTGACGATGGATGCGGTATCCACCGAAGCAAGGCTGAAGCGTTCCACGATACGGCTGATTTTCGATGCGTCCTCGGCTCTGGCAATCACATCGACCTCTGCATTAGGGTCTTTGTTCTTGCGGTCTGCAAGGACGCAGTAGAGTACGCCGTATTTTTTCGCTTCCTGCGTGAATTTCTGCAAATCGCCACGCTTGACGGTAAAGACTTTCAGCTCCTTTCCAGAACGCAGCATATTCGTCAGTCTCGCCTTGCCCTTGGTTTTCTTTTCCTCTTTGAGAATGGAATACAAGAGGATGGCAATATTCTTCGCACCTGCCCCCGTGATTTTGGCAGCGACCTCAAATCCCTCCAAGCTCATTCTCACGATTTGCTCCGCCGCTTCGCCGCCTGTGTTCATCCTTCATCAGCTCCTTTCTTTGCTGTTCCTTTTCGTCTGCCCGTATGGTCTGTAACTTTTCCTTGAGGGTATCGCTGCGGGCTTCGATGCCCCCGCACAGTCTGACCTCCTTCCGTAAAAATTTCATTCGCTCCGTGATTTCCGAAAGCCGAGCCTTGACCGCTTCTTTTTCTTCGCCGCTTGCCTTGCGGCTCTGGGAATAAAGTCCCTTACGCTGTTCGGTCAGCTCTGATATTTCGGATTCCAGAGAGCCTTTATATGACAAGAGCTGCTCCGCCGTATCAATGTGGTTGCGGCAGAGCAGCCTTGTTTCCTGTGTGATGGCTTCCATCTTCATCAAATCATCTTTTAAGAGATAGTGAAGCCTTGCATAATTGGGTTGTTTCTTTTTCGGCAGGATGCCGAGCTTATAGCAGTAGTGGAGATACAGCCCACGCAAGCCGCCGATTTTCTTGGCGTTCTTCAATGAGCCTTTTACCCTTATGACCTTGACAGGCTTTGTCTGCTTGGAAAAACTGGAAAACTTCACCGCATAGGAATTTTCCTTAATGCGTTCCACAATCCTCTCGTTGGTATAATCCTCTCCGAGCTTATAGAGCCGCTTCGGTCTTTGCCATCCCTTTCCGATAATCGTCCAGTATTTGCGGTTAGGGTCAAAACTCACTCGGTATCCCATCTCCGACAACTGGCGGTCAAAGTCTTTCAGCGTGTAGGATTTGGAGATGGCTTCGTCCACCGCCTGCCGTGCCACGGTGTCCCTCGTGGGTCGCCCCTGCTTTTCCGCTTGGTAGAGGGCGTAGGGCTTTTTCTTACCGCTTGGGTGTTCGATGACTGATAACGCATACTCACGACAAAGCTCATCGGAACGCTTACGGAGCAGCCGCAGGTTTTTCTTGTTATCGTGATAGTGCTTGCCGTCCGCAAAGGAAACCGAGTTGACAACAAAGTGGTTGTGCAGGCACTCGGTATTTAGGTGGGTGGCGACAATCACTTGAAACCTGCCGCCCCACATCTTCTCGGCTAACTTCACGCCCACCTCATGGGCAACCTCTGGCGTGACCTCGCCTGCCTTGAAGCTCTGAAAGCCGTGGTAGCAGACAATCTCGCTCGTGTCGTTCCACTGATGTTTGGCAATCATCATTTCATCCCTTGCGGTGGCGGGGTCGCAGTTCACGCCGCTGACAAAAAACCGCTGTTCGGTCTTGTCCTTATTGGTGGCATATTCCATGACATCCACCATCGCCTGTAAATCGCTTTCGCTGTATTTGGGGTTGGCGGTCTTTTCTGGGTTTTCGGCATAGTCGATGGGGTGGTCGAGCCTGCCTTTCACATCCCATATCTCGCACACCGCCATCAGCCCGTCTGCTTTCTGGGGAGAAGATAGCTCCTGCTCACATCCAGACGGAACTCCCGCCACCGCTTGGCTTCCTCACGGAGCATCGGGGCATCCACAAAGTCAAGGGCGTTTGCTTTCGCCGCAAGCTGGTTGATGCGGTTGCCGATAGCCGACAGCTCCCGCATGATTTTGTAAAACTCTGGGTCTGGCTTCTCGCAGAGGCGGTAGCCCATCAGCATGGAACGAAGCAGGGCTTCCTTGGAATGCCCCGACCTCTCCACAAGCTCATAAAGGTAGGCGGCTTCCTCGTCATTCAGACGGAAAAGTATCTGCACATTTCTTTTTCGCATCGGCATCCTCCTTCCTTTCGGAGAGCCTGTTAATCTGCATCAGGCACATCAGCACAACGCCGATAATGCTGCCGAGCATCGTGCCGATGACAAAGAATAAAAACTCACTCATTCTTAAAGCTCCTTTCTTCTGACCGCTTTCTTGGCGGCATCCTTTTTATGGGGTATTAGGGGGCATCCCCTAACAAGCGAATTTGGGCGTCCATCGGAAGATGGATAACCAAATTCAGTGCTTGGTAAGACATTGCTCAGTCCCCGTCCTCCAGACGGCATTCTCCGCACATCGGGCAGAAGTACGGACATTCCGAACAATCCTCGTGCTTCAGACACTCGTCCTCCTCATCATCGGGCGTGTCATTTTCCTTATCACCGTCCCCGTCTGCTTCCGCAATATCGGCTTCGCCGCAGACAAAATCTTCATCGAAAAAGTCGATAAGGTCGGTGTCAAAGAGGATGATTTTGAGCTTCTCCGCCGCCTGTTCTGGGCTGTCGGCATAGACGGAAATGGTCTTTTCATAGTGTCCTGTGAGCGTTACTTCATACTGTTTCAATGGTTAAAATCCTCGCTTTCATTCTTAAATTTGGTGTGGTCTGGCGGTACTTCCTGTTAAAAATTTACTGCACAATCAACGGGCATCCCTCCTTTCACGGTGGGGATTTTGCTTTGCAAGCCCCAGATAGGACATTAAAAAATCGTTGACATCCTTGCCGACTGGCAGCGGAGCGTCAACGATTTTATAGTCTTTCTGCAATAATTCTTTTAGGGCGGCGGTACATAATCTGCCTGTCTTGTCGTTATCCAAGTGCAGGATAACGGTCTTGATTTGCGGATTTTCTTGCAGGTAAGTGGATAGGGCAATGGGGATTTTGCTTTCCTTAATCTCTTTCTTGGGCTGATATACCCCCGAAAGAGAGAGCAGATTTTCCGATTTATAGTCCTTGCCCTCACACTTTAGATAGGTGGCGTAGGACAATAAATCAATGGCGGCTTCAAATAAATGCACGGTGTCTGTCGGCTCTCTTGCCAGAAGTCGGAACGAATACCGCTTGTCGCTGCCCGATGCGTCACCCTTAAAGGAGCTGCCAAGCGTACTCCTGAGAGCCGCATACTTTGGTATTCCGTTCTTGTCCTTGCCGACAAAAACAGCGTTGTGGTACTTCCTGCCCTCAAAGATAATGCCCTCTGCGATACAGTCCTGTATGAGCTGGTAGTCAATGCCACGCCCGAAAAGGTACTCTGTCACTTTATCGCAATTTGCGTTTTTCTCTGGCAGGAGCAGCACTTTCGGCTCATCCTTTTTCACGGCAGGGGGCGGCGGCTTCCAGTCGCCCATATCCCCCGTGAGGGTCTGCACGGCTTCCACGAAGCCAAACTCCCGCACTTTCATCAGATAATCAAGGGCAGAATAGCCGCCGATGCCCCTTGACCACCAGTACCATTTGCCGTTGGAAATCTTCAAGCTGTCGTGTTCCCTCGTGCAGTAGACATTGCCTGCCACACGCTTTAGGTTGCTCGGCTCGTACCGTTGCAGGTAGGAGAGCAGGTCGATTTGCCGTGCCTGTTCAATCACGGCGGGGTCAAACTGCACATAGCCGTTACTTCTCATTCAAACGAAATCACCTCCAGAAATGAATTTAGCCGAGGGGCTTTCGGTAAAGAAAACCTCTCGGCTATGTATGAATTTCGTTTAATAATAATCGTAGTAACTTGCCATTTCTGCCGCCATTTCTGCTTCATAATCCTTAATTTCACTTAGCATACTATCAACAGCATCCAAGAAATTACACAATTCTTCAAAGCAAGAAGCCACATTCTCAATATCAAATTTTCTTGCACTAAGAAAATATGGCTTCATATTTTTATTGCAAGGATACCGAAACAAATCAGAGCTTTGGTCAAAATCATGGAATGTCTGGATATATTGTTGAGTATCCTCTAAAGTTGTGTCATCGTCTGGAGCATTTGCATACTCCTTGATTTCATCTGCGATACTGTTCCAAAGACCGAGGATGCTATGTTTTTTCTTTTGTGTAACCTTTATTGCTTTGGTATTATCTATATGACTATCCTCAACAATCACTCTTTTTAATCCAAGCTCAACAGCATTTCTATACAAATAACACATTGGCATAAACAGATTAGATTTCCTTTGTGTGATAATTTTATCCTTTAAGAAATTCCCAACTTCTGAATACGATGAGAAATAAGGATAAAAGGAGTTTCTGGAATATTTATATCCTACCACACTTTGTTGGTAATAATGTCCCCCTTCTATTATTAGCTGTGGAGAATATGCTTCATAATCTTTTGTAGAGAAAGCCCCTACATCGTAAATCTCTTTAATAACCATATAGGCTTTATTCATATTATCGTGCGTCGCAACCAACGAAATATGAGTCTGTTTTTCAAATAATGCCTTAAAATTACTTCCAAACGGATAGCGAAACATATCTGATTCCTTATCAATTCGAGAAATATCAGCTAAATAGTCCAGTACCCATTTAGCATTTTCATTTTCGTCTATCGTTAATCCTCGTACCTCAATTAGTTTTTCAAAAGATTGTTTGAGGTCATGGCGAATTTGCCCTATAATGTCTTTTCTATCAGTAGTATCAGTTACTACTTGAAAAATACTTGCTTTCAATAACAGTTCCAAACTTTGCCGATATAAATAAACTGTGGCAAAATACCACAAATCAAGTTTTGCTATATCTTGATTTTCAGCCGCTTCTTCTCCTAAATAGTGAATTACGGTTTCAGCCGCCTCATAAAAATTTTGTGCGTACTCATAAAAATCGGCATCCAAACTACCGCTATTGGCAACGGTAATAATATATTTACTGCTTCCCCCTATATGATATAAATTCATATCTGGACGTATCCATTTATAATCCATTATAGTCCTCACTCTCCATTTCTATATTAAAATATACCATATAGGTGTGAATTTTTCTACCTCTCGGCTATGTAAAAAACGGCATCAGCTTCACGCCAACGCCGTCTTTCTTCGGTCAGTCCGTCATAAAATCCCTGCTTTTTTGAGATACCCTACACTATCGTAGCAGCCACGGAAGTAAATCGCCTGCATCTCCATGTCCGTGAGTTTATTCTTTAACTCCATTACCTCAATGAGAGCCGCACATTCTTTCTCGGTCAGCTCGCTTTCGGTTTCGCTGTCAAATACGGCTAAAACCTTGGGATATTCCTCATAAATGCCCTCAATCTTTTCTTGCAGGGCTTTGTATTCCTCGTCCTCTCTCGACAGTCTGGCAACGACAGAACTTAGATATTCGTTGAAGATATTGCCGTGAACATCTACAAAAGTTTCAAATCTGAACGCATCAGACATTTTCCTCACCTCCGATTTTTCTTATCGTCACCTATTATACTGCCCAGATTTCATCAATACAAATGTGCAAATGGAATTTAACGCTCCCTGTCCTGTGTTCTTTTTTCGGGCTGTTCGTTTTCCTGCTCTGGCTCGGTATCCATAACAGGAGCGTCTTTCTCGTCCAGATTCAGCTCAATATTGAGGGCGTTCAGCCTGTCGGTCTTTTCTTTCAGCTCATCTTCATAGGCAAACGGCTTTAATACTTCGGTCTTTGCGTTGGCAAGCTGCTCCAGAGTTTCCGCCTTTCTGGTCTTAGCGGCTTCCAGTCTGGCGGGGATTTTCCCAATCTCGTTTTCAATACGGGTCAGATTTCCCAGAGCATCAGAGCCTAAATCAACCTTGTGCTTTGCCTTTCCGCAGAGGTTAAGGCAGTAATGGGTATTGAAGCTGTCGTAATAAACCTCCATCTTAAAACCTCGGTAGCTGCCGATTTCCACGGGATTTGACAGCGGGTTTTCCTTGCAGATGGCAAGGAGCATCTCGCCTGCGTCCGCTTTTTCGGTATAAGTCACACCCTTTAAGGTCATGGGGCAGAATTTATCCTCGCCCTGCGGCTTGTGTTGTTCGGCAAGGGCGGCATCGCTTTCATAGCTGGCGATGCGTTCCTCATATTCCTTGATAGTCTGTGGAAAGTATTTCAGTATCCTGTCCTCAAGGTCGTAATGCTCGGAAAGGTAGCTCTGCTTCAAGACTTTCAGCTTCGCCACCTGCATATCCAAGTCCATTTTTTCCTTGAAACGCTCATCGCCCGTGGCAAGCATTTTTACCTCCGCAAAGGAAAGAGCTACCTCGTCCACATCTTCAGCGGAACGCACGGGGCTTTTGCTCGTCATTATCTGGGAGATAAATTTCTGTTTCGATTCCACAAGCTGATAGAGGTAGGCATCAAAGGTCTGCTCGGTCACATAGCGGTAAACCTCCACCTCTGGGAACATATTACCCTGTCTTTCAATCCTGCCTTGACGCTGTTCCAAATCTGAGGGTCGCCAAGGGCAGTCGAGATTATGAATTGCCACAAGCCTGTCCTGCACATTCGTACCTGCCCCCATCTTCTGGGTAGAGCCTAAGAGGACACGCACCTCGCCACTCCGCACCTTGGCAAACAGCTCTTTTTTCTGTGCATCGGTAACCGCTTCGTGGATAAAACGCACCTGTTCGGCGGGAACGCCACGGGCAATCAGCTTTTCTCGGATGTCATCGTACACATTGAAAGTGCCGTCATTTTTCGGTGTGCTGAGGTCGCAAAACAGGAGCTGCGTTGCTTTGGTGTCGGCGTGTTCCTCCCAGATACGGTACACATTATCAATGCAGGCGTTGACCTTACTGGTGGGGTCGTCTGGCAGCATGGGGTCAATCAATCTCTGGTCGAGTGCCAGTTTCCGCCCGTCATTGGTGATTTTGAGCATATTGTCGATGTTCGGCTCGACAAGCCTTGCCCGCACTTTCTCGGCTCTCTTTGCAAGCCCCGCCACCATATCGGTCTGGATTTCACTCGGTTTGGTCTTGATGTTGTGGTAGTTGACCTTGGGAACGGGGAGCTTTAGCATGTCGGCGGTCTGAATATCCGCCACCTCCCGAAACATCTGCATCAGCTCTGGCAGGTTGTGGAACTTGGCAAACCTCGTCTTTGCCCGATAGCTTGAGCCTTCGGGTGCAAGCTCCAGAGCCGTGACTGTTTCGCCAAAGGTGGAAGCCCATGCGTCAAAATGCTGCAAGCCGTTCTGTGCAAGGGTGTCATACTGCAAGTACCTCTGGACGGAGTACAGCTCTACCATGGAGTTGCTCACGGGCGTTCCCGTGGCGAAAACCGTGCCACGGTTGCCCGTTATCTCGTCCAGATAGCGGCATTTCATAAAGAGGTCGGAGCTTTTCTGGGCTTCGGTCTGGGCGATGCCGCCCACATTCCGCATCTTGGTGTAAAGGTACAGATTTTTGTAAAAATGGCTCTCATCTATAAAGAGCCTGTCAACGCCTAACTGCTCAAAATTTATCACCGTGTCCTTTCTTTTCGTGTCGTTGAGCTTCTTTAGCTTGGCTTCAATGCCTTTCCTCGTTTTCATAAGCTGCTTGACCGTGAACTGCTCGCCGTTGGATTTCTTTATCTCGTCAATGCCCATCTCTATATCGTTGAGCTGCCGTTCTAACTGCTCCCTCTGGCGTTCCTCGCTCATCTGGATTTTCTCGAACTGCGAATGTCCGATAATGACCGCATCATAATCGCCCGTGGCAATCCTGCCGCAGAACTTCTTTCGGTTGGCGGTTTCAAAATCCTGCTTCGTGGTGACGAGGATATTTGCACTCGGATAGAGCCGCAGGTACTCGGAAGCCCATTGCCCTACAAGGTGGTTGGGTACGACAAACATGGATTTCTGGCACAGCCCTAACCGTTTGCTTTCCTGTGCGGCGGCTACCATTTCAAAGGTTTTTCCTGCCCCTACCTTGTGTGCAAGAAGCGTGTTGCCGCCGTAAAGGATATGGGCGATGGCGTTGACTTGGTGGGGTCTTAGGGTAATCTCTGGGCTGATACCGCCAAAGGTGATATGCCGCCCGTCATACTCACGGGGTCGTTTGCTGTTAAAGGTGTCGTTGTAATAGCGGACAAGGCGGTTTCTGCGTTCTGGGTCTTTCCAAATCCAGTCCTGAAACGCCTGCTTGATAACTTCCTGCTTTGCCTGTGCCGCCGTGGTTTCCTTGTGGTTGAATACCGCTTTTTTATTGCCGTGTTCGTCATAAACATAGTCGAAAATGCGGGTGTCTTTCAGATTTAAGGTATCCTCGATAATGCGGTATGCACTCGCCCTTTTCGTGCCGTAGGTGCTGTCCGCCTTGACATTCCCGAAGTCGGAAGTCTTGTTCTCAATAAACCAATCGCCGTTGTATGGAGTGTACCGTACTCGGATACGCCCTGCGGCATGGCTTGACGGCGTTAAAAGCTCCATGACAAACTGCTGGATATCGGACTCTGGTATCCAAGTCGTACCCAGACGGACGGCGATTTCCGCTGCGGAGAGGTCTTTCGGGATGACCTGCTTCAAGGCTTCCACATTGATGGAAAGTGCTACATCCTGCTTTGCCGCTATCTCCGCAACTTTCAGCTTCTCCCGCACATCGCCCGACAGGTATTCGTCTGCGGCGACATACCGTGCAGGCTCGGTGTTCGGCACACGGAAGATAACGCCCTGCAATTCCGTGACGATTTCCTCCTGTGTTTTGCCTGTGAGCTGTGCCATATAGCCAAGGTCAACACGGGCTTTCTCCCCGATGGAGAGTGCAAGGGCTTCGCTCGCCGTTTCCACGGAAGTGATTTCACGGTGGGGCTTTATCGTCCGCTTGGTGAACATATCCGCCTTGCGTTTGAAATTCCCCTCATCATCAAGTACCTCAAGGGAACACAAAAGGAAGTAGCTCTCATCGGCGGCAAAGGCAAGATAATTCCCTCGGCTGTTGATAAGACCGTATTTCTTGGTGAACGCATCATAGAGCCGATTAAGGTTTTCCTGCTCGGTGCTTATCACTTCTTCGGGGTAGTCGTTGGTCTGGTACTCGATAAGGTTGCGTACACTGTCCCGTATCTCAAGCAGCCCTTTGACACGGTTTTCCGCCGTCATGGAGAGCGTGGCGGGGGTCATGCGGTCATTCTCTCGGAAGTAAATCTGACCGTTTACCAGAGTATAGGAGAAGTTCCGCACATTCGGGTCGGCGGGGATGGAATTATCCTGCTCATCGGAAATCTGGTCGATTTCGCTTTCGTACTCTGGTATCTCGCCGCTTATCCGCTGCATGGCTTCGTGAAGCAGCTCGGAAAGGGGTCTGTCCTTGTCTGCTTTGCAGGCAGGCTCCAACTTCCCGAAGCGGGTGCTTTCCATCTGCATCTTGCCAAGCACCATTTCTGGGTGCTGCACAAAATAGCTGTTCATGGTGATGCCGTCCGCATTGGTATCAAGGTAAATCCAGTCTGGCTCGGCATCTATCACTCGGTCACGCTTCTGCAAAATGAGGATGTCGCTTGTGACCTCCGTGCCGGCATTGGCACGGAACGTGTTGTCGGGCAGCCTTACCGCACCCAACAGCTCGGCTCTCTGGGCGATATACCGCCGTACCTCTGGGCTTGCCTTATCCATCGTACCCTTGGAAGTGACGAACATCACCACGCCGCCTGTGCGTACCTTATCCAGAGCTTTTGCAAAGAAATAATCATGGATAAGGAATTTCTGGGCGTTGTAGCGGCTGTCATCTACCTTAAATTCCCCAAACGGCACATTGCCAAGCACCACATCAAAGTGGTTGTCTGGGAGTTTGGTATCCTCAAAGCCCTCCACGGCAATTTTCGCTTTCTGGTAGAGCTGCTTTGCGATTTCGCCTGTCAGCGGGTCGATTTCCACGCCGTGGAGCTTGGAGCCTGCCATGCTTTCGGGCAGAAGTCCGAAGAAATTGCCCGTGCCGCAGGACGGCTCTAAAATATTTCCCTGCGAAAAGCCCAGACGGTCAAGGGCTTCATACATTGCCTTGATGACGATGGGCGGTGTATAAAACGCCGTCAAGGTGGATTCCTTTGCCGCACGGTATTCCTCTGGGGACAGGCTCGCATACAGCTCCTTAATTTCCTCCGCCCATGCAGCGTTGTTCTCGTCAAACGCCATAGACAGACCGCCCCAACCAACATACTTCGCAAGGGTTTCCTGCTCTTCGGGCGTGGCACGACGGTTTTCAAGCTGAAGTTCGTGCAGGAGATTGACCGCCGCCATGTTGTTTCTGAATTTTTCTTTTGCCCCGCCAACGCCAAGAGCGTCATCGGTAATGCGGTAATTGTGGCGGTCAGCGGAAAGAGCAGGGACAGGGGGCTTTGCGGGAGCTGCTGCTTTTTCTTCGGGTGGTATCTCTTTTTCTGCCTGCTCCAAGAGCCTGCGGACATAGCCGATTTTCTCCACTCGGTTTATCGGGAAGCCCACATTATTCTGGAAAGTGATGTCACGCATGGAAACATCGCCGCTGACTTCGCCAATGCTCTCAATGAGATAGCGGCGGTTGTCTATGGTAACTTCCGTGCCGATAAGGTTAGAATTATCCTGCTTCTGCTCGGCTTCACGCTCAGCGTCCTTTGCCGCAAACAGCTTCACGATATGCTCGGCACTATTCAAGGTGTCGGCGTATTCCTGTGCTTCTTCCTCGGTTTCAAAGGTCTGGTAGATGCCGTCCACATCGTAATACTGACCGTCCCGCCCCTCTGGAACGGTGTTGTCCCTTATGATGAACGGGTCGGCAAACGCATCGGAAGTCTGCTCTACGGTATAATGGGGAGTATTCTTTTCTTCCTCCATCCCCACGGCTGTGGGGCGGTGGGCATACAAGGTTTTCTCTGCTTCTTCAAAGGTATCAAAGCCGCCCGCCGAGGAAACGAAACTGCCATTATCCTCATCGTAGCCATAGTGATTGAAATACTTTCCGTTGGGAGCCTGCACAATGGCAATGCTTTCGTTATCGGACTTGTAACGGGCAATGACCTCTGGCTGTAAATCAGAAGCCTGCTCTTTGTCCTCGGCTTTCCTGTTCCAGTCGGCTTCGGTAGCCATTATTTCAGTAAAGAGTTTCTCGTCCTCTGGGGTCAGCTCGGTGTGCTGCTCCAGAAAAGGAATGAACACATCACGCCCGAAACGCAAAGTTTCCATCTGCTCTCGGTAGTAATCCTCGCCCTGCCGTTTCCACTCTGGGATAAATGGGCAGTCGGGAGAAAGGCAGTAATCATAAAAGTTCTTGATATGGGCAATCAAGTCACCCTCGCCGTCCCCGATGTCAAACCGTCCCTCGTAGTGGAAGTCCTCGCCGCCCACAACGGCAGAGATTTCAAAATCGGTCTTATGATACCAACCGACCTGCCTGCTTTCGTCCTCCCGTTCCCGATGCTGCTTTTCGTCCAGAACGCCAAGCAGCTTATTTCCAAGGGCAAAGCTCAAATCGGTAAAGCGGTCACCCCGCTGCCTGTCATAAAAGGCGGGATGCTCGGAGAAGCCGATGGAAAAAGTGATGCTGTCTGGCTTTTCCTCGGTGAGTGTTTCTGTTTCCTGCTTCTCGGTAATGACTGTTTTCAGATGGTCGTTGGCAGGATTTTCACGGAGCTTTTCTTCAAAGTCGGCACGGCTGAACTCTTTGCCGAACAGGGGAAATTCCACATTCCGCAGGGATACGGCGTTCTCGTTAAAGTCGGAAATCTCATATTTGTCCGCACCGATATACACCACATCGCCCTCATGGTAGAGGTAGCGGAGAGGGTAAAGCTCCGTAAGTTCCTGCGAAAACCGCCACGCATTGCTGCGGCTGTAAACGCTCGTAGTCTGCCCCTGCACCAGTTTAAGGAAATCAAGGAGCTGCTGCACGGCGGCAGGCTCGGAGAAAATTTGCTCCATCTGCTCGGCGGTCATATCGGCAAAGTCGGTACGCCCTATCTTTTCAAGCAGGTCTTTTTCGTAACCGTCCAAGTCACGGATAAAGTCGGAGAGCCGCAGGGAGAGAGTATCCCGTTTGTCAGCAGGGGGCAGGTCACGGTTTGCGTCTATAAAACGCTGCCTTGCCATTTTCCTTTGGGTGTCGATTTCATACTGCGGGGCAGAGATGCCCTCCAGAAAATCGGCATAATGGTCTTTCTCTTTCGGGTTAAGATAACGGTTATCCTTAATCAGCTCCCGCAGGCGTTTCTCTGCCTTAGACCAACTTAAAATAAGGTCATGCTCGGTGGAAACTCCGTGACGGTCAATCGAGATACCCTTGCCGTCAAACCACGCATAGCCCTCCGTGCCGTCCAAAAATGTGACATGAGAGCCGCCTGTGCCATACTCTTTTTTCAGAAAAGCGATGTTGCTTTTACTGTCCTCCTGCTTCCAAAATTGGCGGTAAATGCGGTATTTGCCGTCTTGAAAACCGCTTCCCCTTATCAGAACAGAATCTATATCCTCCTGTGAAACGGAAAAAGCAGAGGATTTTTCGTCCTCTGCTTCAACCATCATTTCAATCTGTTCATCTACGGTAGGGAGATTCGCTTTTACTTCTTCCTCGGTTGCAATACTGAGCTGTTCGCCGCCCTCGGTTAGCTGTAAATCAGCTCGGTCAGTATCACTTCCTCCGCTTGGCTGCGGATGTTGTTCATCAGTCCGAGCCACTGCATCGGTGCTTTCTCTTTCAGTTCCTCCGTCACGCCCTGCTCGGATGCGAGCTGCTTCGTCAGAAGCTCTAACCTCTGTAACGCCGCCTGCTCCGTCTGGTGCAGGTGAGTGTTCAGCTCGCCCGATGTCAGCAGGTTGAGGTAAGTCACCCTCTTGTGCTGCTCCAGATAATCCCTGTGCATCAAAGCGTACCTGCCAAGCTGAATTTCTGGCTCTGTCGGTAATGTGAGGTCGGGTATAAGATAATCGCCCTGTTTGGTGTAAGTGATTTCGCTCATTGTTTTCGCTCCTTTCGGGTTGTGTCCTGCCTACATCATAATGGTTTTGCTCTTGATGTGCAAAGGTACGGTTTTGCCCTTTCTCCGCCATTTGCACATTTCGGATAGAAAGGGAGATTTCCCTTAGTGCCATTTCCGCAATGTCGCTCGTGGCGATGCCGATAGCGTTTAAGGTCTGGGGCGTATTGAAATTGACAACAGCCCCAAAATCCTCTCGGTCAAAATATTCTGCCGTATCTATGCCGCACCTTGCCATCAGCATATATGCCACGCTGTTTGTGGCAAGCTCACGGTACATAACTTCTATATTATAGTCGTCCAGTTCCTCTAAAAAGCTGTCTTTCACGCAGCTTTTTAGCTGTGCGGTATAGTCCTGCAAATTGTCCTCAACGGCGTTCTTTGCCGTTTCCATCAGCACTTCGGCAAGCCCGCCATTTTCCGCCCCGCCAAACCTGTCGGAGAGCCGTTCAATGACTGCCTGCTCGTACCGCTTATTTATCTGCCATATCGGGACGGGGCGGCTTCCATAATAGCCCTCATGGGTATCCGAAACATCAAAATAGTATTTGAGGGTGTTCCTGCGTCCTTTCGTGTCAAACACGGCGATGCCTTTGCTGTCCTTGTTTACCCAACGCTTAAACAGCTTGTTCCACACCTCTATGGTGGTGACGGCAACCGCATCGGGGCGTTGGGCGTAAATCAAGAGCTGTTCGTCAAAGCGGCATTTATAATTACGGCAGGCAGAGGACAGAAAGTTCTGCCATGCCTGCGGGTTTCTCGTAACCGTTTTTCCTGTACGCTGATACAGCTCGGTAATTAGCTGGTATTTCGCAGCCATGTGTGATGCACCTCCTTATTCTCTTTGTCCTGTGCCTGCCCCGCCGTTATGCAGGGGCGTAGCTGATTTGGTTTTGTTCCATGCGTTCTGCAAAGTCGCTGAGGGCGTAGGGAACGCCGTCAATCTCCGCATGGGTTTCGTCCAGATAACGGCAGACAGCAAAGGCTTCGTCGCCGTTTCCATAGCCAAGCCTTATCATTCCGCCGTCAGAAACGGCAAACAGGGCATTGCCTTTGCTGTCCGTAAAACAGATTTTATTCTCCCTGCCCACGCTGCACCTCCGCCAGAAAAGAAATGACTTTATTCGCCTTGATACTCTTTTGCAGGTCATTGATGAGGGCAATATCCGCCACCGTGATGCCCTGCATGGAGAGAATGTCGTCCATCGTCATGGCGGCGATGGCTTTTTCTTCGGTAAATCCTGCGTCTAAAATCTTATTTAAGACCTTGACGGCTTTCTGGTTTACTGCCATATCCTAAATCCTCCTTATCGTTCATGGTCTTTATGCTTCGGGGCTTTCTGGGCGGACGGCGGCTCTTGGGGCTTCGGCTCATAGCTGTGTCCGTTCTGCTCCATACGTTCGGCAAACTCGCAGATGTGGTAAAGATTGCTGCCTACCTCGGTATGGTACTCGTCAATGAAACGGCAGGTCTTTTCCGCTTTTTCTCCCCACGCATAATGGATAATGATTTTGCCGCCGTCTGGGATACGGAATTTTTCGTTATAATGTGGGTCAATGAAACGGATGCCCTGCTCGGCTTTCTGGATATGCCCGTCAAGCCATTCTTTCACATAACAATAGCAGTAAAAGTTATAGTCGCCCTTTGTGGGGTTGCAGCGGAGCAGGAAAGCGTGTTTGTCGGTATCCACACGGAAGCCGTACTCGGTGCAGTAGTTCCCCGTAAAGGCGGCGTCGGGATTTGCCCTTGCAAACGCACTCATATCATAGCGGTTATGCAGAAGCCCCTTATCTTCACGGAGCGTGTTGATAACCTCGTCAAGCTCTGCCTTAAACTCGTCCGATTTCCATTGCTCTCTGGTGTCAAACCAAGTAGTATAAAAGCCATAGCCAGAGGGGGCAAAATCGCCACGCAGATGCCCGATGCAGCCTGTCTGCCCCTCAAGTTGCATACTCTGGGAATAGGTGTATTTCTGTTCGGGTTGTGTCAAAGGTCGTATCTCCATCAGCGTTCCTCCCTGTCCTTTGCTTTTTTCTCTTTCTCCTGTGCCTTGATTTTGGCAAGGGCTTCCTTTGCCCATTCGGGCGTACATTCGGGCTTGATTTCCCCAAGGACATCGTACCTTTCCCACCTGCGATGCTCGCCTGTGACAAGGCAGGTTCCAAACACCGCCTGACCTCTGCCGCCAGTCGCACCGTTGCCGCCGTCTGCCAGTACAAGCTGATAGGCAGGATGCTGATATTCGTACCGCTTCGGCTCGGCATTGATAACCACAACCTTGCCGACAATGCTTTTTCCCTTATCATCGGGGATACAGTCTTTCACGGTGAAAACAGTCTTGTCAAAGGGATATTTTGCAAGCTCCGTTTTAGAAAGCTCCACCTGTGCCTGCACTCGGTCAAGGAATATCTGCATGGCTTCCAGATAATCGTCTGAGCCGACGGCTTCCGTTGCCCACGGAACGCCCAAAGGATTATCGTAGGTGCAGTAGCACACCATAAAGGGGTACTGTTCCTTTTTATCCACGCCCAAGACGACCTCTTTATCCCCAAGATGGATGCTGTGTTCCACCTCATAAGAGCCAATCATTCTTTTTTCCTCACTCATTCGGCTGCTCCTTTCTCTGCTTTTTTTCTCTCTGCTCGTCTAAAATCTTACGGATACAGACATCGCAGAAAATAATGTGACCGTCCTTATATCGGGGATAAGGGCAGGTCGTACAGTCATATTTCTTATCGCTCACGGTCATCGCCGTTTCTCTGCTTCGGGGCAGGGGGATTGTTGTAGGGCATACGGCTCTCGGTCTGGTATCGCTCATTCAGCTTCTCCCGTGCCGCCGACAGCTCGTTACAGTAATGCCCCCAGAAATAATTGTCGCCGCCCTTGCAGTACCAACACACATAAGGGTTGGGGGCTTTGGGGTTATGCCCGATGACAAGCTCCGTACTCCCGATAGTACAGCTCTCGATGATTTCATAGCCTTGATTCGAGCGTTTTTCATTTTCCATAGGCATCTCCTTTACTCTTTGGCATACTTCCGATATGCCTTTTCGCCTGTCGCCCGCAGCTTCTGCACGGGGCGGCTTCCCGCCAGTTCTGGATATTTCGCCTGCAACTTGCGGCGTGTCCTGCTGACGCTCTCAAAGCTCGGCAAGCCGAGGTATTTATGCTGCGTCATTATCTCCGCAAGGGGCATCGCCCCTGCATCCTTCAGACAGACATTGCAGAGGGCAAGGTACAGCACCATATCGTCATTTCGGGCGTCCTCATTCTTTTCCAGAATGGCTCGGACTTTCTTTTCAATGGTTTTCAGATTCCTCATTGCTTCCTCCATAAATGGAAAAGGGGCGGCTCGCTTGCCGCCCCCGTTCCTAAAGTTTCATGGGTTACTTATTCTTCCTATTTCGGATATTCAGCCATACCGCCGCACCCACAATGAACACGACAAGCACAATGGCGATGATAGTCTTAGCGTCCATCTCTTAGTCCTCCTTTTTCTTTCTGCCCTTAAAGGCGGTTACGCCGAGAATGCCCGCACCGAGGACACAAGCCGCCGCAAGTCCTCCCCAGAGGGCAGGATTGAAGTCGTCGCCTGTTTTCGGGGTGTCCCTCAGCTCGTTGTGCATGGTTACGGTCACGGTTTCGCCCGTCTTGACCGTCACTTTCTGGTCGGCAGGCAGGATATAGCCAGAGGAAGCCTTGTCGTTCACCTCGGAAACGGTGTACTCGCCAATACGCAAGCCCTCAACCTTGATTTCGCCGTTTTTGTCGGTAGTAAAGGTCTGGTCGTACCCGTTATTCCAGATAACACGGAAAGAGAAGCCCTCCACCTTGCCGTCAGAGGAAGTCTTGACGATTTTCAAAGAGCCTTTCTGTGCTTCATTTAAGAAGCCTTTGCCTGCTTCATTTTCCACTACATAGGTCTTGCCGTTTTCCTCAATGGAAACAGGGTAAACATTATCGTCCAGAATGAAGCCCTCTGGGGCTTTCGTTTCCTTTACGAAGTATTTTCCGTAAAGCAGCTCCTTCATCTGGTAAACGCCGCCCTCAAGCTCGGTCATCGTGCCAAGCAGCACATCGTCCTTATCCAGTTTGCCGTCACCATTGGTATCGGAATAAACCTCGAATACCGCACCAGAGAGCTTGTTGTCTGGATAGTCCTTATCCACCTTTGTCAGCCCAATGTTTCCACGGATGCGGTAGTTGACAAGGGAGATTTCCACAACCTCGTCCACCTTGCCGACATTCACGGCGATTTCTTCCTCGGAGAGTACAAAGCCTTTCGGGCTTTCGATTTCACGGACAATCCAAGTGCCATACGGTACTTTCTCAAAAGAAAAACTACCGTCCTCTGCGGATACGGTAGTCGATAGGCGGAGTTTGTGCTGATTTCCTGCACATAGTAGCTGCCCATCGGCAGGTCGCTGATGGCTTTCCCATGACCGCTTTCATCAAGGAAAATGACCTCAAGCAGACCTCCCTCTGGAATCACCGTGCCGTCGGCGGCTTTCAGTTCCTCGGCGGCATACAAGCCAAAGGTTACGTCAAATATTTCGCCGTTTGTGCCGATGCCGTAAGCCTTATCTTCCACAAGGCTCTTTACAAGGTCGATTTCCACACGCTGACGCTCATTGACAAATCCCGTTGCCGTTTCCGTCACGGCGATTTCCTGTCCTGCGTACACAAGCTCTACGGCGTGGGTTTCGTCATTTAATACCATGCCATACGGGGCAGTAACTTCCTTGACCTCATATTTTCCAAGATACAGCTCTTTGGATTTTGCCGTGCCGTCCGCACCTGTGGTAACGGTGTCAACCACTTCGCCCTTGGAAGCTCTGAGCGTACCGTCCAGAGTATAAATGTCCTCGGCGGCGGTAATCTCATAGACAGCCCCCTCCAGACCGCTGAGGTCGAAAATCGGCTGATACAAGCCTTTGTCGCCTGCCACGGTGGAGAACACCTCGCCAGATTTCTCCACGGTGACCGTGCCTTTCTGTGCCATGTTGGAGCGTACCACCTCAATGAGCGTAATGCCGCTTTCCTCCTCGGAGTTCTCCTGCACCACATCAAAATAAACAGGCTCGGAGTCTAAGACATATCCATACGGGGCTTGCACTTCCACAAGGGAATAGCCCGTGCCGTATTCCAAGGTCTGGGGCGTGATAAGCTCACCGTCCGCCGTGGTGTAAAAGGTGTCGATGGTCGTTACTTCGGGGTAGGTGAAAGTCATTGACAAAAGGTTTCCGCTTGGGTCGTAAATCTGGAAGCCTGCCCCCGCATACGGGATGGTGTTGCCTGTTTCCGCATCTTTCTTCACGATTTTGATATAGCTCTCAAAGTTTGCGTTGTTGATTAAATAGCGGTAGGTCTGACCGTCCTTGTTGATGAACACATCAAAAGGCTTCATCAGCTCCCGTCCCTCCCATCCAGAGGTCTGCTTTACGGTATAGATGCCGTAAGGCATATCCTTTGTCTGTGCAAAGCCGTTCTCATCGCAGGTGAGAATGTCACGCTCGGTTTCCTTTGCATTTCCATAGCTGCCTGCGGATTTGAGATACACTTCAAAAACTGCACCTTCTTCGGGTGTTTCAATCTGGGTTTCGCCATTGTCGGTATGCTTGATGATGGCGATATTGCCCTTGATGACCTGCTCATTCACATCATTTTCAGCGGAGTTGTACTCGATAGTATAAAGCTCTGGCTCTGCCCCCACATGGTGGATAGTGCTGTCAAGCAAATATCCCTCGGACGGGCTGATTTCACGGACGCTCCAATCGTCACCGCAGATATAATATTTTGTTGTAAACTGCCCATTTTCGTCCGTGGTATAGGTGTCAATCAGTTCCTCGCCCTTATAGATGCCGTAAACCGCACCTGCCAAAGTGGCGTCGCCCTGCGGATTTCCTGTTTCCACATCGGTCTTTGTGACAGTCACATTGAATTTCTTGAGAATGTTATTAAAGCTGCGTTTTGTAACCTTTTTCCACTCAATCGGGGCGGTCTGGCTTTCGGGAACGACATAGCGGACAGCGGTATCCACTTCCTCAAGCACATACGGGGTATTGCCGCTGATAAGGACATTCTCAAATTTAGCCAGCCCGTTCTTGTCGGTCACGGCATATTCATCCACGGGCAGACCGCTGAGCGAAGTGCCGTAAAGGTGGAACTTCACGCCCTCCACCAGATTGTCCTCAGAAGTCTTTACCACCTCCAGACTGCCACGCTTCAAGGTGTTATTGAAATTGACCGTGGTTGTCTTGCCGCCGATGAGCGTAACCGTCTGGGTCTGCTGCGGCTCATAACGGTCAATGGGCTGCTCCGTGATGGTATAGGTCGCAGGGAACAAGCCCTCCACGGTGAGGCTGCCGTTGGCATCGGTCTTTACCGTCTTGTCAAAGCCGTCGCCTTTGATGTGGAAAGAGATGCCTGCCACAACGCCGTCCTCGGAAGTCTTTTTGAGGGCAATCGTACCTGTGGGCGTTTCCACATTGATATACGCCTTTACGCTGTCGGCATTTTCCACGCCTGTCACCAAGTCCTGCAAGTTCGGATCGCCATAAGCGATGAGCCTTGCACTGTCGCTGACAGTCGGCACGCCGTTTCTGGTTGCTGTGATACGGACAGAGCCGCTTATTGCCTTTCTGGAGCTGATAGTCAGCTTGTTTCCGTCCTTTGATACGGATACATTGGCATCGGAACTTGTAAAGGAATAATCCGACAATACGCCGTTCTTATCGGTCAGCGTGATGCTGTATTTCCCGTCCTTATAGGCAAGCTCCTTCGTGATGTCATTTTTACCGCCCGACAGAAAGCTCGGTATGGTGTTATGCCTGCTCATCAGCGAAACAATCTGGTCGTAAGCCGCCCTCGCCCCGCTGTTGGCATAATTAGAGCCAAAATGCAGGCTGTAGATTGTCGTGCTTGTCTGGCGGTATGAACCTATGGCTTCACGGCATCCCGTGACAAACTCCCATACAAGGGTCTGGGTGGCAACCCACTTTTCATCATCGCTTCCCGTGAGGTTGCTGCGGTTGCCCTGATAGCCGTAGAGCAGGGCAAGCCCGACAGCCTTTTTCTGGTTGGCGGATAAGGCGTTCCATGTGTCGGAAGATGCCTTTTTCAAGGTGTTTCCCGTTTTCAGCGGTACGCCAGGCTGGATGCAGAATGCCGTTTCCCCGTCCACGGACATTCGGTACTTGTAATTGCCCGTGCCGCCTGCGGTATAGCCGTTAATTGTGGCACTCGAATTGTACCTCATTGCGTTTCCGCTGCTGTCATAGGTGTGGGAAAAACTAATCGTGCCGATGTCGCCTGCGGCAAATGCCGTGGTCGCAGGGATGAGCGACAACGCTGTGACCGCAGCCATGCAAAGAGCCGCAGCCTTTTTGAATAATTTTGAAAACTTCATAGATACCTCCTGTTAGGTTGTTAAAAATTTTGCCTTGCTGACCGAAAAAAGCTGCCCCCATGGACAGCTTAAATACTTTCTTTTTTCGGTTAGTTACTGGCAGTATCAAGGGGGTGAGGTGTGGAGAGGGGGAAGCCGAAAAAAATATGGCTATCCTCCAACGGACAGACCCCGCCCTCAGTGTGTGGCTTACCTTTCGTGAGCCTTGTTCCGCTGCAAATGGCGGTTGTAAAACTCCAACGCCTTTACCACAAAATCGGCTTCCTGCCCTCTGGGTACAGACTTCGGTATGAGCTTGGTTATCCGTTCATCACGGAAAGCGGGCTTTTCTTTCTGGTTTGGCTTTTCCTCCTCCATGATGCTCTGGATAACCTCGTTTGTGAGCTTGCCGTCTTGGTTGAACTTTTTCATCTTGATAGCCTGTGCAAGCGACGGGGTGGCGTCGTTGTAGCTCATTGCTTCAAGCAGGGTATATTGCTGTTCCTCGGTCAGATAAGAGATTTCAACCGCAGGGCGGAAAGCAATCTGCCTGTCGTCAACCATTTGCAGGATTTCGGGTACAAGCTCGGTTAAGCGGATAAAACGGCGTACCTGCTCGTGACTGTCATCGGTTTCTGCCGCTATCTTTTCTCGGCTCGTCAACTTCTGCACCACTGGTGCAGAAGTTAAATCTGTACGCTCGCCTTGACGCTTCATTGCTTCAAGCCGCATCTTATACGCAAAGGCTTTCTCGCTCGGTAAAATGGTAGTTCTCTGGAGATTGCTTTCCACCATGACAATAATCGCTTCGTCACGGGTCAGCTCCTTAACCTCGCATTTCAGCGTTTCAAGCCCCGCAAGCTCGCAAGCCTTTTTCCGCCTGTGACCGCTGATAAGCTCATACCGCCCATCCTCTTTCAGACGGACAGTAGCAGGTGTCATTACGCCGCTTCGCTTGATGCTATCGACAAGCTGCTCCATATCCTCGTCCATTAAAACCTTGAACGGGTGGTCTGGAAACTCATCAATCTGGGAGATTGGAATATCCCGTATCTTGCTTAACTTTGCTTCCTCACGGCTTTCGTCCGTCTGGAAAAGGTCATCGTATGCGGTCAGCTCGATTTTTGGTGCGTTGTTTCTCGCCAAGCTCTGCCACCTCCTTTCCGAACTGCTCATAAGCTGCGGCTACCTTGCCGCCTTTGTCATAGGCAAAAATGCTCTTTCCCTCTGCGGTGGCTTCCACCGCACGGATGGAATGGGGTATCTGGGTATCAAATACCTTGATTTTTTGTCCATAGGCACTTCTCACCGTGGCGGTGATTTCCTTTGAGATGTTCGTGCGGGGCATTACCATCGTCATAAGGATGCCGTCAATCCGCAAAGGTGGATTGATTTGCCGTCTGACTTTCGACACGGAGCGAAGCAACAGCTCTAAGCCTTTGGCAGAAAGATAGTGGGGCTGTGTAGGGATAACCACGCTGTCAGCTGCCGCCAGTGCGTTGATAGTGAGCATACCAAGGCTCGGCATACAGTCTATTAAACAATAGTCGTAATTCTTTTTGACCTCGTTCACACAGGTTTTCAGCACACTTTCACGGCTTATGGCGTTAATCAGCCTTACTTCCAAGCCCGACAGCTCAATGTTGGACGGTAACAGGTCAACGCCTTCGCCGTGGTGCAGGATGCTTTGGGAAACATCGACGGATTTATCATCAATGATGTCCTGCATAATGGTGGAGAGCGTGACGGGTAAATCGTCTGGTCTGTTGTAGCCGAGTGACATGGTTAGATTTGCCTGTGCATCGGCATCAATGAGCAAAACTTTCTTGCCCTGCTGTGCCAGACTTACGCCCAGATTGACCGCCGTAGTGGTCTTGCCGACACCGCCTTTCTGATTAGTCAGAGCGATTACTTTGCAATTTGACATAGAATGCGTCCTCCTTTCGCATAGATTTAGCCGCTTTGTCAAGGCGGCTATGTAACTGTACCAGAGAACGCAAAAAAGCCGCTTACTCTTAAAAATCAATAAGAATAAGCGGCTTCGTGGTGATGTGCCTTAGACATATTCAATTTTCATTCTCTTAACAGGAGCGTTGACAACTTTGAAAATGAGTTCGTCAACGGGGTCGGTATATCTGCCCTGTTGAATAAGCTGATTTTTCAATTCCACAAGGCTATGTAGCAATAACTTTCTTTCCTCGCTATCAAAATACAAATGAGTTTTCTTTTCCCTCATAATCGCCACCGTCCTTTTTTCTTTCATTATATAGAGAAATGATAGACGGCTCAAATATGCAAAATCAAATCATCCGAAAATGTTCCAATGCCTCCCTTATAGCGGCTTCTTTCTCTGGCGGGCATTTCGGCTGTCTGGAGTTTTCCGATTTCGGCAGGTTATAGTTTTCCCTCTCAATAATTCCGCATTTCTGCTTTACCTGTGCAATATACAAGTTGCTGACTTTCAATCCGCTTTGCTTCAAAACATATTCCTTGATTTCTTCATAGGTGGCTTTGCTCTCCGCAGCCGTCAAATCAAGCTCATCCATCTGAAGCTCCACCTCGATATGTTGGTTTGCATGAAGTTTGGACAATAAACATACCGTTTC